>WLWD01003872.1_pt1 | contig 45115 bp, 40 predicted proteins | sample 6712731 | NCBI WGS metagenome assembly WLWD01 (sample SAMN12718690, study PRJNA576275) | sponge metagenome | isolation source: marine sponge | host: Mycale hentscheli | place: New Zealand: South Island, Marlborough, Capsize Point | collected 2014-11-01 | reverse complement strand
TAAAGAATGATACAAACAAATCAAAGATACTACATTAACATGCCAACTTCTTCTATTGACTCCGAAAAAGTTTTGTAGCGCGATACTTCAGTGGGTGGAGTTTAAACGCTGTAATAAAGCGTTCCCTTTTAGCTGATTTTCCTAGTAAAATTAGCTACGTCGGTTTTTGATAGCTGTGCTGAGCTTCGTATTGTACTCGTTTGTGCGTGTTAGCTATATAAATTGCAAATAGCAACTTATTATCACGTAAAATAAAGGATATCTGATTAATATAACTTGAGTCCTCAGTGCTAGCTATGAAAAAAATAATAATAAATCTTCATTTTTATTAACAATAGCAATATTATTATGAATAAGTTTACCTGATTCAAGTAGTTTAGAAGGATAAGTCCATACACTGAAAAGTGTAGAAGCAAAATAACAATAAACAAAATTGTTTAGAGTGTCGGTCATTACGCTGGATTTTTCCATTGGTTTATTATTATTAATATTGTTTGTTCTTATTATTAATACTATTTTATTATTACTACTATTATTATAATTACTATTATTGTTAATGTTATTATAGTTTATTAATGTAATAATAATAATAATAATAATAATAATAATTATTATTATTATTATTACTATTATTATTATTACTTTTTTTTAATTTATTTATGAAATCATTATTATACACTTGGGGTCAAAAGTTTTAGGTCACCATTAAAATCAGACAAAAGTTTTAGGTCACCATTAAAATCAGACAAAAATCAGCGTTAGTAGCCAAGTAATTTTGTGATGCTGATTTAAGTGAATCAAGATGTTAAAACTAGTATTTGTGTGGTGTTTAAGTTAATAAAACCCTTATGTTTAGATGATAGACACCCAAATATGTCTAGTTGCTAAGGAAAAAGCCTCAATCTTTGCAGTTGCTAAGGAATTTTAAGGCATGCTCAGTGATTTACTTTGCAGTCTACTTAAAGCAGCTGGTAGGTGCTGTAACTTATTTGAATTAAGTTGGATGGCTAAAAAGAATAATCTATCAATAGAAAAAAGGGCTTCTGTAGTTACCTTGAGTAAGGAGAACTATTCTGGTGGGCTATAGCTAAAAAGCTGAAAATAATCCTTTGTGGAGTCCAAGAAATATTAAAGAAGCATAAAGAAAATGGATGTGTGAGGGATAGGTCTAGATCTGGTCGTCCACTACATACAACTCCTAGGGAAAATAGATGACTAGGTTGTCACTTAACAATAGGAGAGCAATGTCAAGAAATTTGAAGAGAGAGTTTGAGGATGCTACAGGTACATCTATCTCACCAAGGACAGTAAGAATAAGACTTCAAAAGTCTGGTTTAAGAGGTTGTATTGCAGCAAAGAAGCCTCTTCTCAATGCCACTTACAGAAATAATAGGCTTAAGTGGTGTCGTGAGAGAAAAAAACTGGACTAAGCAACAATGGGGTTGTGTATTATTTTCTGATAAGTCTATGTTTGAGCTGATACCTTCTGGGAGAGTTTGGGCACGAAGAAGGAAAGGTGGGAGATATAACCAAGACTGCATTAATCCTACTGTGAAGCATGGTGGAGGGAAAATTCAAGTCTGGGGTTGTATGTCAGCTAAAGGTGCAGGTTTACTAAAAGTGGTCGTCTAGATGCAAAAGCATATGTACGACTTATTTGTCGTGATCTTAAGGGTGCTGGGACATAGCCACGCGCGCGCACCCGCACGCACCACAAATAAGTCGTACATATGCTTTTGCACTCATGCAGATGACATTAGAACTTTGGCTTCAAGCGGAGAGTCTCTGGAGGCACAGATATCTTTGGTGAGGAATTTCTGCACGGCAATTTTTTTACAATTGAATGTCCAAAAATGCGAGGTTATCACGCTTGATAGACAAGGTGGGCGGTCTGGGGAAGGTCATGATGTAGAGGTGGATGGTGTGGCTATTCCTGGTAGGTCTGCTGCAAAGTGTCTGGGCTACTGGTGGAATGGTGACCTCTTTGCAACTGCAGCTGTAGAAGAAGGCATAAAGAAGGCAAGAAGAGTTTTCTTCCAGTTTGGCAGCATTGGCTGTTTCCAGGGTGCACTCAATCCAGCTTCCAGTAGGTCAGTGATCAAGACATGTGTGATGCCCGTACTTCTTTACGGGTGCGAAAATTGGATCATGAGTGAAAGTCTTTTCAACAAGCTGGATAGTTTTCTGGGTGAGATTGCGAAGAGGGCTCTAGGGTGGCCTAAACACCATTCTAATACCGCAGCTCTTGTAGCTTTAGATATGATGTCTGCTAGATCTGAGCTTCTAATTGCAAAGCAGCGTTTCTTGAAGAGAAGAACAACAAAACATGATGGCATTGGTGGAGAGGCAATGAGGGCTCTGTCAGATGATGTCAACTCACTTTGTCTGGTGAAGGAATGTCGGGAGTTGGAAAAGGTTTTTGGAACATCGTATACTGATGTCTTCCTAGGCGGGGCAGAGGATGTTTGTCTCAGGGTGAGCGATGCTGTTGCAACTTGTGACAAGGCTAGGCTACTCAAGAGGTGCGAGAAGAAATCTAAATTAGTTGCGGAGATAGGAAAGGGAATAGGATGGGCAAGACTCTGGGACAGTGTGATGGACTTGGGGGTGAAGCACATTAAAGGGCTGCAGGCACTGTGTAGGATCTTTAGCAGTCATGGCCGAGGATCAAAACCATGTCCCTCATGTGACGCCACGGATCTTGACGGGGAACTGTTGGACGTCTTTTAAAGAACCACTTACTGTATTTGAACAAGGACTCAATTAATATTATGAACGATTTGCAATCACCAACTTAAGCTTTTTGCGCATTTTTCATAACATTTATTTATTTTAGTCACTCTTTGCTCCTTGCTGGGCGTATTTACATGAAATTTACATTTACATTTAAAAAATAACCACAAAAATCCGCTTTGCTCGCAATAGTAAAAACGACCGCTAACTTAGCTTGCGCGGGTAATTCAAAGCTTCCCGCCCCGCTATAAGTTGTAAAGAGAGCGCAGCTGTTTGATATTGTATTTCCTGGCTTACTTTATCAGTATTGTTTCTCAGAGCAGACACTGGCTCCCAGATTGTCTCCAAGCTTTGACAGGTAAATAATACCTCACTAATGACTCTATTATTTTAATTTTTATTCTTGTGCAAAACTTCTTCCAGATATATCACTCATGATTTTTTTTATTTTACAGTATTGTGATGACCAGTGATAATTTTTATGAATGTATATAATATAATGATACTTATTTTATATAAAAATATTTTTAAATAGCCGGCCCCCGCGGAGGAGTTGTGGATTATATACTTGAGGCTGAGGAGCTCGTAACTTGAACGAAACAGGCTCCCAAGGCCCGTTCTTTTTATTTAGTTAGTCCATAAGCAGAACTCTTTAGGATCCACCCTTAGTTGGAGCTCTACAAACACCAAGAAAAAAGTTAGTAATCCCTAGCAACCAAAATCCAATTATTGTGAATATTTGCGTGGGCGTGATGGTATTAAACTGTGTGGCAATAATTTCATATTTCAGCAAGATGGGGGGCCATCTTGCCACACTGCTCGCAGTACAAAAGCATGGTTTGAGCGAAAAAATATTAATTCAGCACTTGGCCATCTCAGAGCCCTGATTTAAATCCAATAGAGCACTTATGGGATGCAATAAAAAAAGAGATTAGAGAATAAACCTTGTAAAAATCTTGAAGAATTGAAGGAATCTATATTTAATTGCTGGAAGAACCTGGAAAGTGATGTCACAAAAAATCTAGTTGCCCCAACGTCGCTCTGCCGTCATAGCAGCTCGAGGAGGACATCCTAAATACTGAATTGAATTATAATGTTGTATTGTTCATTTAATTATTCAAACATGCTACGTTATTCCTTTTATATAGTTTTATCATTACTATTGCTCTACTTTGTTTCTAACACTTAATTTATTGAAGTTTTATGCAAATGTTTTGCAAATAACATTTATTATTATGGTGACAAAACTTTTGACAGGTACTGTATATATAATTAGCTATATTGAATGAATAAATATGATGAATAAGTTAGTGACCTGTACTGCCTATAATAGCTGCCGTATTTCCGTTGTACACTACTGACAGCCCTGAAGGAGGAACTGTGTAGAGCGGGGTCTCCCGTGGCCAGGTGGATGCTTCTGCCTAACTTCTGTAGAAAAGATAGGTATTATTCAGCGAAGCGAGTTCGCGATATATATATAATATTTAGGTCTAGAAATTGTTTTTGTTCTTGCGTGGGCGTACGTGTGTACCTTTTCTCCTACGCGCTTGCTTGGGCGGGTAACCTTCTTAGCAACATTTTGTTTTGTTTACCCGGCGTACGAAGTAGCGATGTCAGGTAGACAAAACGTTAGAAACGCTCGGTCAAGAGCTTTGAGGGCGTTAGAAACTCTAGAAGAAAATTAGTAAGGAGAGAGATAAGAAATGAAAAAGACAGGGCAATGAGGACTAGAGCTAAAACGATACAGAAACAGGTAGCAAAGTAAAGAATCTTTCTTTTTGAAAAGCCATTAAATGTTCCTAATTTATTTATTAGACTATTCCTGAGGTACGGTACTAGGAGCTTTCATCATAGAAAAAAGCTACCACTATTGTTTTCTCATTTTGACAGTATTTTGTAGCCACACCAAGCATGCATGGAATAGCTGCAATTATAGGGAACATGCATCGCTCGCTTCGCTATGCTATTAGAGCGCATCACTAGTTATTATTATTATTTTTATTATTATTATTATTATTATTATTATTATTATACATTGCCACTACTATTGTTTTATTTGTTGTTACTTATGCCATTGTTTAAAAAATGTGATAAACATTAATCCTTGAAGCCTAGTTATTGACATTACTGTTCATGTGTATATTTTCATATTAATGATTTTCTATATAGATTGTTACAACCTATCTGATTGTCATGGAACTCTTTACGTTTCATTTGTTCCTGAGAACAATGCTGACTGTTACTAATGCTACCACAGGAGTGGCTCGTTCAGCCAAGAAGTGCTACAATGAGAGGATGGTAAAGAAAAGGACTCAAGTGAAGCCTGGTTAGTTCTTGTAGTAGCATTTGTTGTTTGTATTTTTTTGTAATCCAAATAATCTGTCCAGAGCTCAGGGATAGGTGAGAGTTTGATTATATTCTCAACTAATTGATAGTTCCCATTGAAATTTATATTATTTCAATGAGTCAATATATTTACAGAGAGATAGCCTATGAATGTTATGGAAGGATGAGCTCCTTGGGTTTATTGTTGTTGAGTCCTACCACCGCAATTGTCTCTAGTGACCAAACAGCCCAATCCTTAATTTAAACAGTAGCTAGTTTTAAGATATTTAATAAACACAGCGCCAAAAAGTGAAGTTTACAAATTGCGAACTAGCTTGTTATCTACTAGTTCGCGCGTAGTTACCGAGTGGTTAACAAATTTTAGAACTCCCTTCTCGACATCCGGAACGGACACTATTTAACAAGCTAGTTAACAAACCTGCAAGCTTCTCTGAAAACTCGCTGTTAACCGCGCAGACAAGTCTGTAAGGTTTTGGTAACCTGCGTGATAATTCTGTAACTTCTTGGCAACTACTTTGACAAGGCTGTAACTTTTTGGCAACTTCTTTGACAAGGCTCCAACTTTTTGGCAAACTACTTTGACAAGGCTGCAACTTTTTGGCAAACTACTTTGACAAGGCTGCAACTTTTTAGCAACTTCTTTTTGACAAGGCTGCAACTTTTTGGCAACCAATTTGACAAGGCTGCAAACTTCTTGGCAATTGATTTAACCTCTTAGAAACATCTATGTTGACAACCATATAAAAATATTAGGAAACATCAATATGGTCATAAATATAATTTAAATACAGTTATACATTAATGAATTATCTATAGTTAAACTTTTTAATCGTTCTTTTCTAAAGATAATTCAGTTACTCCATCTACAATACACAAACATTTGATAAATAGACAAAATATATAATAAGCTACATTAAAACTGTGTCTTACCACTTCCATCTTTACTTTCACCACTTTGTCCTGGAAAAAAAAAACATAGTTAATGATTCAGTGATAGCTAAAATATAGTTCAAATACGTGAAAATACTATACTTGGCCATACCATTTTAATATAGCTAATAACGTTATCTTAAAACTGTTACATAGCAAATACATTGGTGAGTTTATAGCTTTCTTTAATACAGACATTATATGAGAATCTTGTGTTAAAATGGCCAATTAAATTTTAATTAAAACTTAACTGACATTTGGACTGTTGCCGAAATCCCTCAGGGGTCAACTGAGGTCGAATTCTCTTTGGTGATGTAATATACACAATATAAACAGCAAGATTATTGGTGGGCCGATGGCACTTTTACTGTTAATAAAACCCTGAAAGATTTATCATGCAGCTTCAGCCATGGCAATTCAACTGTACTTCACCCAATTCAACCATGAATTGATGTCTTCTCAAATCTAACTTAACTCAATCCATGCTTAAGCAAATTGATGGCAAACCATACTTTACCCAATTCATGGCCACTTGTACTTCACACAATTCATGGTCACTGTACTTTACCCAATGCACGGGCACTGTACTTTATGAGGTTTAACCATAGTTAGACCTAGTTAATTACAAGGGACTGACTGAGGGGGGGGTGTGGCATCTGAAAAAAATGCCAGAACTGGTACGGGATGGCAAGCACTGGACACCAGTTGACACGTGGATGGTAGTAGGAGAAGATGACGGAACGACCAGAACACAGTGTACACGAGATGCCCCCAAGAACGACAGAGGGGGGAGCGAGGCAGACGGGGCGAGACACCAGCAGTCGAGGGACGCACTTGCAGTGAGGGCGGTGCAACTGGATCAGCGGACGCTCGAGGTCATCGTCACAGGCGTAGCGAAGCGGCTCCTGGAGGCTAGGGGGCCCAGAGGTACTTCCGAACCCGGGACAGAGGAGGCGGGAACGGAAGGGACGTCGACAGCGCCCGGGACGTTCCCAAAGAGAGCATGAGGGAGCACCAACTGGATCGAGGGGGTTGCCAGGGCCAGAGGACCCCCACAGGAGATATCAAGGGGGACCCTGCAGAGGTGAGAATAATCTAAAGAGTGATGCTGCTAGGAGAGGGAGGATGCGAGGGTAGTTGGATAGTGGTATAGATTCTAGGGAAAGGGCGAGGTATAGCGACAAAAAAAAAAAAAAAGGGCCAGGAGGAGTGGTTGCAAAAAAGGGAGAGAGAAAAAGTGGGCGGCAGCCCAGTGAGAGAAAGTGGGGGAGGCGTGGCAAGAGAAGTGGGCGGAGGCCCAGAGAGAGAAAGTGGGAGGAGGCCCAGATAGAGAAAGTGGGCGGAGGCTCAGACAGAGAAAGAGGGACGGAGGCCCAGAGAGAGAAAGAGGGCGGAGGCCCAAAGAGAGAGGGTGAGGCTGGCAGCCTCAGTGACTCAAACTCCGCTGGAGATAACTCCGCCCCGAGCTCTTCAACTGTAGATGGGGGCCTAAACATAACCGTTCCCTTTCTGTCCCACTAGCTTTCTGCATGCTAGCTGGCATTCACACCAGCCACCTCATAGTCCCCTGGCCTTGGGACTATGAGGAGAAAAGGCTAAATGTGGTTGGTGTGAATGCCAGCGAGCGAGAAGGCGGGCAGCAGGAAATGAGAGCAGCCAGGGACATCGTCCGAGCCGGCGGGAGATACCAGACTTCGAGAGCTGGCTGCTGTGTTTCAGTTCTTATGCAGCAGTGGTATGCCAGAGATTCCCGCGTAAGGCCAGGGAGCTCTGGGCATACAAATCAATGATGATTACAGAGCACAGAAAGTGTGGGGGAAGAGGATGGCACCTCTACGACAGTGCCTTCTGTCAGCAAATCACGTCACTAGAGACATCAAGCAGTAGAAGGGAAAGGGTCGCCGTCTGGTGGCACTGCAGTTATAAGGGTGCGGTGTCGCATGTTGACTACAGGGAGAGCGATGTACCCGTACACACCGCACTTGGAGACGCTGGACGGCAGAAGACCCAGCAGACCCGTCGAGCTGCCGAGGGAGCTACGGGAGATAGTCACCGCAAGTGCGTGGCAGCAAAGACAAACATGCTGTCGGGGGAGCTACGGGAGATAGTCACCCCGCTAAATGCAGAAGATGGGCGAAGCGCCTTGCTGATCACCCCGACGAGGTCTTAAGAGAGTACATCCTAAAGGGGTTGAGGAGAGGTTTTAGAATCGGCTTCAGACATGGGAGGTGCAAGTGCGTGGCAGCAAAGACAAACATGCTGTCGGCAGAGCAGAATCAGGCAGTAGTAGACCAATACATCCAGAAGGAGGTGAGTTTGGGCAGGGTCATAGGCCCTATGTTGAGAGAACAGCTGCCCGAGGCCCAAGTGAGTAGGTTTGGGGTAATCAAAAAGCCACACCAACGAAATATCGGCTCATAGTGGACCTGTCTTATCCTGAGGGCCTAATCGTGAATGACAGGATCGAGGCGGAGCTGTGTTCACTCCAGTATACTTCGGTGGATGCAGCAGTGACAAGGGTGCTAGCAAAAGGAAGCAGGAAGTCATGCTGTCAAAATTTGACATAGAGAGTACTTATAGGATGGTACCAGTACATCCAGAAGACTGACACTTCTTGGGAATGGTATGGAAGGGGCGCCTATATATAGATACGGTTCTGCCATTCGGCCTACGGTCAGCCCCAAAGATCTTCAATGCCTTGGCCGATTCATTGCAGTGGATGTTAGAGGGAGAAGGGCTAGAGACGCTGCATTACCTAGATGACTTCTTGGTGATTTGTGAAGGAGGTAGGCCAGCCAGCACATCGATCCAGCTGGCACTAAATTGCTGCAGCGAGGTAGGAGTGCCGATTGCAACCCACAAGACAGAGGGGCCAGCAACCACAATTACCTTTTTGGGAATAGAACTGGACATGGTGGCGAGGACGCTGCACTTGCCGAAGGGACTTAATCACCCTTATGTCAACTGACAATCTCTGTGCCAGCCACCCCTCCAACATCAAGTAGAAAACCTCACTGATATTATGTAATTTATGAAATATTAAGGGTGCCTGCACACCACCTACGCAAATTTTTTGTTGATGGTTGCTATGCACGATTACTACTATTGTATACTTACAGGGGCTTCTCCACTACAACACAAGGACAAAGTACCTGCCGAAGGAGCCTCTCACTAATTTTAGAGCGAATCTGGAGGAAATATCGGGGCTTGGTTATAAAACTTCGAGACACTTTTTTGGAGCCGTGCTGCAAGTTGGAGCTCCGCAATTTGGTACACTATTAGCCAAGCCGCTACTGCACTGCAAGACAGAGAGGTTTTTTTATTTTAAAATTACTTCATGATTTATTCACATTTTTTTCTTTTTATAAGATATTAAAAATTTCAACTTGTAGTGCAGTTCATATTTTTGAGTTCTACCCGTGTGCAAAAAAATATTGTCAGTCTCGTTATTAGATTTCAAGAAAAACTGACCCAAAAATTGGAACTTCTGTTCTACTCGCAATTCTTATGAAATAACCCCTCCCCCCATTTTTTCTACGTGAGCTCAGAGAGGACTGTTATGGAGTCTTATTGAAAATTGCCATGAAAGAACCTGAAGCTGAATACACCATAGAAGGTTTGTGTGACACACAACATTTTAAGAAACTAACATTCAAAGCTAGATAATAACTTCCCTTTTTGGAATGAATAACTTAGCTATTGTGGAGTGAGTAATTTAGCCACTGTAATAGAAATAACAGTGTTTCCCATTCCCGCCGCGTGGAGGCATCACCCATGGGAACTAAAATTGTTAAAATGTTGACTGGAACACTGTACAGATGGAGGCAAATATAAATTGAGTATAATTATGATTGCAAACTTACAAAGAAAGGTCAATGAGATTCTCCAAGCTACTATGCTAGGGTAGCCGTAGCACTGCTTGTAGCAGCTTCTCCCTCAGAACTTTGCTTCGCAAACCTTTTTCTTTCAAAGTTGTGAGAAAGCTCTCCTTGTCAGTGCTGTCCCTTAAATTCACCAAATCGCGCAAAGCAATGCCCAGTGTGTCCGGTCTAGTAGCTTGAGCTGCTGTGATGCAGTTGCCTAATCCCCTGGTAAGAGCCATTTTGCGGTGGTGAGTACGCTTTTGGTTGACCCACTGTACTTACAGAAGAACTGTTACTGTTATCAAAATATTGATTATTGTAACCAGACAAGTTAGTCACCAAACAGAAATTATCATACATATTAGGGAATGATATTAATTATTCTTATCGTTTGTGGTGGTGTTCTTTGCTTGACCTACGGCGGCAGCTCTTGATCCACTCCCTTTGTTCCTTAAATATGGAAGCAACTGCATTTTTTGGAATTTCCAATCCCATTTTCAGAAAACAAAGAGCCTTCCAAATTGGTCCAAGATTCTATTTCATTATAGTATAAACTAATTTTGTGGTAACCTTCATTGTTCAGCTAACCTTATGGCATACTGCCATGTTAGTTTTACACACATAATGTGTGTGAGACAAATCAGTCCGTTTATCACGATAGACTAGTGCCAGACCATGGAAGCCTTCGACAGTGTTTGTCGTCAGCCTGCCATGATCTGACACGTAGTCTTGAGGGTAAATGGACATTTCCTCCATAAGTTGGAAAAACCCTGCTACTTGTGAATGACAAGTGTAGTGATTTTTAGTCCTGTAAGGACTTCCGTCAGGATTCACCTTATATAAACAATAATTATTAATTAAAATATTTTTGCACACATATTTTTGTTTTCTACCTTAGGATGATAACAATAGGGTGATGCATGCTTGTCATGGCAGTAACGATCCACGAAGTTTTTGAGGCCCTCCGTGAAAGCTTCCAATGGATTATGAGCCTCTTGCACCTTGTCAGATCTAAGAGCACTCTTGCAAGAGTTTAACATTGCATCTGTCATCCTCTTGCAGCGAAACTGATCTGCCTTGCACTGCATACCATTGGATATAAAGTAATAGTATTGTTTTATTTGTATATTTACCTCGCACTTGTACTTCTTTATTTTTTCCAGTGCCTTGTGGAAGTTCTTCGTACTATGATTACTACAATAAGTAATCATACCTTCTGGGTAGTACCGGCAGAAGGTGGCATTGGTGGCGGAATCCTTGTCGCAGATGAGCTCCTTGACAGAAAACCCCGCCTCCTTTGCTTTGCCAAGGAGCTCATCAAGCACTGTTTCCGCACCAGCCGAGGTTCCTGTCCAGTTATGTCCTGGACCACGCTTTGTTCGGTGTGTAAACCAAGCAATGTTCCCAGTGTAGTAGTCATGGAGTGTGGCGGAGGAGTTATTGGAGTAGTGGCCCCGAGTCAGGTAAAACCCATCAAATGAAGCCATCCATTTCTTATTATCACCTCGCTCCATTATTTCCTTCCTTACCTGATTACAGGACCACTCTGCCAAATCAGAGACAATCTCCTCCAACCTCTTCACAATCCTACCCCACTGGGTACTGGAACATGCAGGAAAGCCCAGCAAGCCTCCTACTCGTTCGTAGTCTGCATGAAGATTACCAGTCATCAAAAAAGACAGCACCGGGTAGTACTGCTGCCACGAACACAGAGAGTCGTGAATCCTCATGTTTTTGGAACACTCAAGGCGTATACTGCTGGTGGACACGATTTCCGATATTCCATCTACTATTTCACTAGGGAATCCAACATGGTTGGCAGCAGTGACCAACTCTTCTACGACAGACAAGTTGTCTTCAGCATTCTACACAAAAGGTTGGTTATATCAGCGACTATTTTCTTTTCCTACTAAGTTTTTTTCCCCCATAGCACTAACTCAGTCCATAATTTCTTTTTTGGCATTTATTACCTTTATTGTTATTATTATTATTATTATTATTATTATTATTATTAGAGAACTGACCAGTGATGAGGATGGGTCTTGGTCAGTACAAGTCCTTTGTGAAATTGGACTGCCAGAGAACGAATCCTGAACTTCATCAGGAGAACTAGTGACAAGATCCTGACAATCACCAGCACTTCCAGGAACGGAATCCTAAACATTTTTTATTTATACGATTCAGACTGATTTTAGTATTTATACTTTTTTTCTTTTCGACAAACCATGTGTGGATCACCGAAACTGCTAGTGAATGAATCATGAACATCACCAAGAGAACCAGTGATGTAATCCAGAAGATTGCCAGGACTGCCAGGGACAGAATCCTATACATTTATTACATTGCTGCTGTTATAATTTTTTTCTTATTATTTTGTTTAATCTCTTTTTTATTTCTTTATGCATTTTATTTTTTTATATTCACATACCATGTGTGGATCACTAGGGCTGCCATAATTCAGGGAATCACCAGGTCCACCAGAGACAAAATCCTGAAGGTGTTCAGGACTGCCAGGGACAGAATCCTATACATTTGTTACATCACTGCTGCTATAATTTTTTTTTTTTTTACATACCATGTGTGGATAGCCAGGGGTGGCAGTGATGAAATCCTGAACATTGCCAGGACTGTCAGGGATGGACTCCTGAACATTTTTTACATCATTGGTGGTAGTTATTTTTTATTTATTTATAATTGACTAACCAGTTGTGGTAAAATTTCTGGCTGTGCACTCATGGTATCCATGGTACCAGAAGTACTACTACCATCACCAGGCAAGCCTGGAACTGGGTCAACCACAGAATCTATATTTACACAGTAGTAATCCATAAAATATCTACTTCTCTGCATAAGTTTTACCAATATGGTTGTGGTTGCAGGGTTTGTTGTTCAACCTTGCCACAAGTAGCTGCTTCTTGCGCTTGCTCTTCCTAGCAACAACTGTTTTTGTACTGTTTCTCTTTGAACCCATAGCAGCTGATTGCTTTAGATTACCCACAGGGATAGGGGAAACAGATAACCACACTACCAGCACGCGAACTACGCAAAATACACGCCAGCTGCTATCTCGCATTTGTTCCGGTCGCGTATTATAATAATGGCGGGTTTTGGCGGGTAATTGTTAGAGGGCCCCATCAACCGGTGGTGCGCGTTGCTATGTGCGGGCACCCTTAAGAAGCACACACATCATCCTATCTCAAGGTAATATCAATTGCAGTGCAATTAGATATGTGAATAGTAAGAACATTTTTACATGCATAGTTTAAACTGAACCATGAAGTGTTGGAAAGGGAGAGACAGCCAGGGTTTATATTGTGGTGTTTTGAGATATCTAAAACCTTAAATGTTAACCTAGTATGTAACAGTGCCTTCTCTTTTGCAGACACGGCTTCTCGGCTTCTCCTGTGAAATTTTTTTCTAGAATATGCACATGCACAAACACATTAAAAACAGAGAAGTGTGAAGGTGCTGATTTTAAGTATTATAACAATGTTTCTATTTTGATGAAAAGTCCTCCTAATGATACATTGCACTGTTAAAACACACTTAATGATCTTAGTTATACGCTTGCCCCTAAAATGAATCTATGGATTTAAAACCTGTATAAATTTACTGACTTACATAAAGCAGTTAAATCAACTTGCAAATTGTGCTTGCTGTCATTGTATCTTTATAAAATAACATGTAAGAAAACCTAGCTAAAGATTAACCTTGTAATGTGAACTTAACCGGCCAGTTGCCACGTGTACAGACATTAGCAAATCAATAATAAAGATTAGTGTGCTCAAATCCCACATACTGCTTGATAAAATTAAGCTATTGTCCATATTTTACCTAGTCAGTGTATTCACATCCAAGTCAGAGCCTTTTCCAGTCTTTAGAATCCTATAGGGTTCACCTGGGCTCTTCTTCTTATGATAGAAATATGTACAGGAGGCAGCAGAAAGAGATTTAGAAGCCATGATAGTATTTCAAACAAAACAAACTGGTAAAGTCTAAGACTGCCATGAGGTCTGCTGTACATGTGCTAATGTTCTATTCAAACTCTCCCCCCCCCAGGAAAAGACGAATAATTTTTGAATTAAATGAATAAAATCATGGGTTAACACATTCCTGGTTGTAAGATCAGGTTGCCATTCCCTATATATAACAAGATTACAGAGAGAGTTGAACTGCAGACTACATCTAACCATGTCAGAAAATCCTAGAAAGAGAGTGTTCTGTCCCCACTGCAAAGAATTTGTCAGTAGAACAAATTACTACACTCACCGGCAACTCTACTACGACAACAAACACTGGAAGAATCAAGGAGAGTTTGATGTGCATTTTGAATTCAATCCAATAGTGCAGCTGGTGCACAATGAAGAAGGTATAAATCTAGTAACGTAACTCTATGTAATGGTACTACACTATGCATTGTACAAGTTCAAATGTATAGTTGATTCCTAAGATAATGTTAGTCATCTACTGACATAAAATGGAGTGTATTGAGCACTAAACCGCAGATGGAGAAGTTATGCTATGTATTTATTTCTCGTTGTCTGTTCAATGTACGCTTACTTTGTTGTTGCAGTTGAAACAGACACCAACAGACAGCTCTTATAAACCAAGTTTCAAGAAAAAAGACCGACCAGGAACGGAGAAACAACAGTACAAACCTTAAGGCTATTCAGCGAAATTCGGGGGCGTCCGTTGCAGTTACGAAGTCGATTTTTTCCCCAGCGGTAGCCTAGTCTCGCGTGGCCGACCCTTTTCCTTTTTATTATCCGCTCGCGCGGGGAGGGAAAGAGGTCTGGTAGAAGCTTGTACACCGTTTCGTGCTAAAGGAATGCAATTATAACGTAATCTGTTACCGAGGGTGAAGAGAAAAAGAGAAGGCGGCTTTTGACTAGTATGTAGGTTTGTATTTTGAAAGAAAATACAGATAAAGTAGTTTATACAGCTACTGTTATTTTCTGCAGGATACTCTGCAGTTGCTGACAGATATTATAGTTGCTAAACATCCTGAGATAGATCAAACTAGCCTACAAGGAGGCTGTCTGTAGAAACTGTGCTTCACTTTTAGAGAAGCATCATGGCATCCTTAAGGATATAGTGAAGCGATTAACTACAGCTTTACCTATCTTGCCAAATATTTCTGTACCAGCACAAACACCAATTTCTGAACAATTAACTCAACACTACCATTCACAGGGTAGCCCACTTGCTACATGCTCTGTGTCTCCAGAATTAACTGTAAGAAAGGTACATTTATTTCAACTATAAAATAATTGTATAAAAAAATTGTTTTTCACGCTAAAATTCATTATCAAACAAGGCCAAGAGTATACACTATTACACCAAAAAAGAAGGAAACTTTTCAAGCCTTTTGTTCGTACAAGCTACTACTCATTTGCTATTCAATGTTTGAAGAAAAATATGGTAGCCAAAGCAGCAATTATTCGAGTGAATATATTGTTTCTACACCGAGAGGGTTATTGTACAGGGTTACAGTAGCCGTTCTGTCTGTTTTCTGTCTGTTTGTCTGTCTGTCTGTCTGTCTGTCTGTCTGTTTGTCTGCCTGCCTGTCTGTCATGCTCTGATTTGGGAGATTACTGACAATTAACAGTTGATTTAGGTTTGAACTTACTCAGGACGAACGTTTAAGACCTTTGATTGTGCTACTTTTTTTTATGTTCGGGCTAATTGTTTCTTATGTTTACATTTTTTCTTTCTAATTTTATCAAACATTCTCTCCATCATACACAGTTTTGCACTTAGGCCAAATGTGTCACATTGTGTGTTTTTTTTAACTCATGATTAAGACCTTATAAGGTTGAAACATTTTTTATTATGAATTAAAATTATTACTACATTAATAGTTGGATTACTTTTCAGTAAGTCACACTTTGGGTACTTCAAGTATGATGGTATAAACAATGATGGCTTCCAATTTTAAAGATTTATAGAATTACTTTTGATGATCCACACTGACCATTCCAATCAGTATATTGATTTTGATATTGTTACAGACTCTATTCTGGCTCCACTCTAGAGGTTGAAGTGTTTCCAGTCAACATCATGAAGTTAATAGCCTTAATAATAAGGGGTCTTTGAGGTCAAGACTACATCAAGTTTTCTGCATACTAAATTAGGTATTAGGCAGGAATTAGTAGATTGCCATAGTTTAGTGATTAGAGTGTTGTGTGGCAGCTACAGGTAGGGATCATGAGTTTGATTTTCTAAGGCTGAAGGATTTTCTCACTACTTATTTAATTTTAGCTTTTCCTTTGACCATTTTGATTGATAAAATCCATCAAGTATGCGAGGTCAAATGCCACTGACCCTATAATATAAATGATTACTGTCTTTTGATGAGTCAAACAACCATAGTGAGTGAGTTCTGATACTCCTTCCTATAAGGGGGGAAAAAAAACCCATCCAGGTCACATAGCTAGGAGTATCACAGCACCAATGTCTTTGTAATACCCAGACATTGTGACATTGATTCAGTTCTACTCCAAGCTATGTGGCCTAAAGGCCTTTTTTTTCTTTTTTTTTCTGGGTCTCTGTGACTGAGTATTAGATTCCCATGTTTGTTCATTATGGATGCCACATATCTGGTAAGGGGTCCACTTCTGTCTTTACTTCAAATTGTAGCCTTATTTTTCCAATGTTCCTGTAGCCAATAATATAGTAGGAATTAAGATGATTATAATTGGTATTTCAGCAAATGTAAGAACTTGCTACGGTAACTCTGGTAGTAGAATGACTTCGAGTTGTGGAACTCCAAATAATCATAAAAGAAATTTCTACAAGAAGAAATTTAATTCATTAATTTTGATCCATTTAAGGGAGGAGACCCATAGCAACCGTTGGTAAGACTGTGGGAAGTGTTAAGTGCTATCAACCACGAAAATCTACCACCCTCACCTGGCTCCGCATGCATCTCGCAAGCATAACCACCGCTTGATATATTAGCGCGCAAAGCGGGCAACAATCTCGAGAGTCCCTAACCTCAGTAGCCTACTGGTGGGTTAGCTTTGACCACGTTGTTGTTACAACCAGCTTCAACAGCAAACTATAATCATGCCTTCCAGGAAAAGGAAGAGGGCTATTAGTGCAGTCACAGAAATGAGGAAAATGAAATGTGCTTTGAGAAGAAGTAAGAAATAAGTAAATAAATATAATATTAAAAAAATATATACATACATATAATATATATAATTTATATATATACTGTATATTGTATAGACATAGGATTGGAGCAAGTCCCAGCAATAGGTGGGGCTTCCACTGATACTCTTGATGATCCTTCCTTTACTGGTCATGATGTCACGCCCTCTCTTCGGCAGGAGTCATCATCAGAAGTGCTCCCTGATTCACCTTCTCAAGATTTAGTGTCCACTCCTACTGCTCCACCATGTGAATCACACCCTCTAGCATTTTTTAATCCATCTCAAGTTCTAAATGATCTCACTACCTAGTCACATGATGACCACAATTCTCCTCCTGTCTCTTCTCATCCAGTTGTGAGTTCCACTGAAGTTTCCCCAGCTCCGCAGGAAGCACTTCAAGAGTTAGTTGAGAAGCTTTCAGCTATCGCTCAACAGAATGGTTTGGTGTTTGATGTGTCCAGTCTCCCTCAGTTTGTGAATAATTCAGCCATACGACTCCAGACTTCTGGACCAGGGTTGGATTGAGCTATGGAGACTTGGAACTGCTCAAATCTGAATACAAGGACCGAGAAGAATTTGTACAAATTCTGAAGGATAGAGGAATTAACAGCAAACCCCTCCAGGAGAAGCTGTCCAAGCACTTCAAATACAGCCAAAGAAAATGAGTCCTTTTTTTCCAACCCGGCTCTTTTCAGAGCCACTACCTCACAGAAGGTTTCACCTAAAATGTTCGCACACATAATCAGTGGGCTATTTCTTCAAATCCTTACACTACTAGCTAATTTGCTTACCTGTGCGTCGGTAAGGCAGACGTGCTAGTATCGCCTGAACGGGGTACTGTATAAATCCACTGCAGGACCCCCCCAGCTTAGTATCGAAATCTAACAAGCTGGGTGCTTCTTCAACAGCACCGTAGGTGATTCTTCAACAGCACCGTAGCCGTAGGTGATTCTTCTCACTAAAAAGCAGCTGAATCGGAGCGCACCTTTGGTGGGCGGGGCGCAAAATGCAACATCCGGTTGGGGGGGGGGCGTTATAGTATTACGCGCACTTCGTTTTGACCCAGCCGCAGTTCGCGGCCGCCTGCAAAGAGGGTGAATTTGCGACAAGTATTTTTGAGCTATAAGGGGTCACGGGATGCAGTCTAAACTTGGAACAGTAATTCGGTGACGTAAGGTGAACAGGCCTACGTTTAGATTTTCTTGATAGTGTGCCAGGAAGCAAAGTTGACCTTAGTGGTCGGATATTTAGAAAAGTAAAGTTGCTATAGCTAAAAACTAAACGTAGGAAGCGGGAACATAATGGGAGGAAGCCGTAGAGTCTTGAATCGGCAGAAAAGCTTGGACGGTTGCGGAGAAACAACACGAAATGTCCGCAGAAGTAAATCGCTCCTAACTGGGCTTACGAAGATGCAAATGGTCTGAATTTTGGTGTGCAGAGAGACCTTATCACCCTAAATAAATTCAGCATGTTAAAGAATTACCACCGTTGCTTGAAGTTTTTTTTTTTCAGCATCAATTTTTAAGGAAAATGCGTGGGCCGGACGGGTCTCCACCCTTAAAGTGTCATCATGCTCTGATTATAGCAAAAAGAATTGTTACAAAGTGGTATGAATCAATTTCTTTTACTTATTAAAAAATTTCTTTACAATTATTACATCTGACTGATATTAACCATTTAAGTTTATGACATCTACTGTATATTTAGCAAAGGTATGCGGTCAAAATTAAAATAGGAAATACCATGTGGCATTTGAAGAGAAGAGAGGCACTGATGACTACTTGTCTATCCCTTCCTCGTTGGCAGTGCGGAGTTTATATTAATTTTCATAATGTTGCTCATAGCCAAACGATCATTTCAAAAGAGTTTTGACATCAAGTCTAAAAATCAATAAAAAGTTCATTGTTTTAATGTGCAGATATTAGATTGCAAAGGAACTTACTATAGTACTACTTTAAAAGGCTTGAAATAAAGTACTTCATCAAATTCATTAAATATTTTTTGTTCGTCACTGGGGAGGTAGTGTTGAACAGAAGTGACTGCGTGTCTTCTGCAGTAGATGAGAGTTGATATGGAAATAACTTCACTTGAAGATGATGGTTTAATGGATAATTTTATAACTGGTGTGTCTGTAAATAAGATCGTTCACTTTATTAAATTTATTTTTAGCCCGGATACAGAAGAAATCAAATATTATTCACAGATGCAAGAAATAGCAAACCATTCGTACAAGTAACTTACATTACATGAGAAGTTATTGTTAATAAAGTGATGACATAACAGATGGCACTAGTTTGAAGAATCATCTGTGACCTTTGGAGAGAGGGGAGAAAAAAAGGGAGCGTGGGTTGGTAGGACAGGGAAGGGGGATATAAACGAGTAATGGGAAGCTACTAGTATACTAGTTAAACCTCTTTACTAATACCACTATCCTTTAAATCAGTTCATAGCTATTGCTAGATAACATAATGTTTGTAAAAGTTATGATATACAATTCTAACAGACATGCAAAGTAACTCATAGGTCTTTATTTGCCACTCAAAATCTAAACATCAACGTACCACGTGTCGTTTGAATGGAGGTTCCAATTGCTTGTTGTCCAACTTGTCCCAGTCTATTTCCCAGAAAAATGGATGGTTCCTGATGGGATGTTTCTTTTCCATGCACCCAATCCTTCTATTAGGATTTCTGTTCAAAACCTGCATGCATTTATCTTTTCCATATTTGTAATTATATAAGAAACTTACAGCACTCAAGAAGGCGATGATCCGCATGCTGGTATTCTGTGGGACGCTCACTTTGGATATGAGAATAGACTGGACCAGTTCCTGTTCATTCACTCCATGAAAGGGCAGCTTTAGGACAATATCACAATATACTAAGTATATATATATTTATTGCAGCTTTGATATTTTTACTTGAATATTTCCGCATCACGCGAGCGTTCTGTATTCTCCCATATTGTACGGTTTATATTGTACGCTCCTTGGAGCGCGCGCGTAGCGAGTAAAATCAATGAAAATTGTATTGTAACCGGTTGAGAAAAATTTCAAAGAAGCAATAAATCACTTATCACACTCGTCGTACAATATGGGAATGATAGTTTACTCTCACGCCATATTTTCACTCGCCTTCGGCTCGTGAAAATATTTTGCGTGCTCATAAAATATTTTCCCATATTGTACTCAGACTCGTGCTATAAGTATTATATATATATATGCACAAGGAATATATCCAATGTATATTTATACAAATTAGTAATTTTTATTAGTATTTCATCATCACTCGAGCATTCTATAGTTTCCAACATATTGAATGCAGCATAGTGAACGCTTTAATGCACCCATGCTTAGTGATTTTATTTTGTATATATTTCCACATCATGCGACATTCTATAGTTTCCTATATACTGAAATAATGTAGCATAGTGAACACTCCATTGCTCCCATGGTTTGTTCTGGAGAACTGATATTTTATCAATACTGCATTATATAGCCGAGTATTACTATTAACCACACCCCCTATACATCCCACTGCTGTACTATATTGGGACTCTTAAAACTACAAATGCAATATGAACTGAAGTAAAGAAACGAAAACTATACCAGCAGAACAAATAAAACATAAGAACACGTAAACATATATACTTACCACCCCAAATAGCATTTCATAGCACAAGACACCAAATGACCACCAGTCAACTGCAAATGAGTAGTTCTCCCTTTTGATGACCTATGATGAACACCAGAAAGATATATTTTAATTTATTTATATTTTGAATGAGTGGTTTTATGAAATTTAAAATAAATATACACCAATTTTTATACACATTTGCTTTTTCTTCATCTTTATGATTCATCATTAAACTATTTTTAACAATAATATATATATGACCATGGCAAACCATACCTCAGGTGCCATATACTCCACAGTGCCTGCATAGTCATTTGAAGTAGTCACTCCTGGAATAATATTCTCACAACTCACACCAAAGTTAGCCAATACACAGTGACCCTCAGCATCCAGCAAAACATTCTCAGACTTCAAATTCCTAAAAGAAGTATATAACTCGTTTTCAACGTAAAGCATCAATTAAATATTCTTTTAATTTGATCACAATGTGTTCGAGGGCGTAATTTCCCCAGCTCTATGGTGGGTGTGGCACAAGTAATACCACAGGGGCGAAGGACCAGGTGATAAGATCCCTTTGACTAATGAGTATGTCAAACGCGCAGCCGCTGTCACCTATGGCAATTGCAGCCTTGCTAATCTGACCCCAAAAGCTAGTACTCCCACAGATGTCTTTGCGAGTAAGGGCTTTAAACTTATCCAACGAAAAGAAACACATAATTGTACAGACATATAAGTGAACGGCCTGATAAAAGAGTAAATGGTTTTAAGGAAGCTATGAATAATATTATGTTCAGATGAATAGGTAAGGTAAGTTAGCTACATGATATGCTTGTTTGTGAGAATGGTGTTAATTAATGTTAATTGATGGTGATTGACCCACAGGCAGGCTGAAGAGTGTGTGTACCCCTGTTCAGTCTTCTGACCTGAACACAATGTGACGTTAATGTTGAAAATAAACTTAGTTTACCTGTAATGATTCCATGTTTGTGAAGAAACTGCAATGCTGCTGAAATTTCTGCCGCATAAAATCTGTGCAAACGGTCAAGTAGTTTAATTTATGTGACAGTTTACATTATTTAACATTACCTTGCTCTCTCAAGTCCTACCCCCACACCATTATTACAATGGAAGAAGAGGTCACCACCACTCAGGTAGTCCATAGCAAAGAATAAATGACTATGTTGAATAATAGTGATATATATATATGTCAAATGTGGAATGCACGGTAGGGAGGTAAGGGAAAGTTGAGCCAAGAGATAGGACTCTCTTCTCCACAAAAGTGGCTGCCACCATATCACGATTCAACACATGAGTCTTTTTCAGAGCCTTTATTGCCAAAAATTGTCGAGTTCTAGTTTCCCTAGCGAGAAAAACCTGTAAAACAAATAGTATAATATCATATTATATATACATCATTGTATCAACTCATTAGTATGTAATTGTTACAACAAACAAAGTTTGACTATTATAAGTAAACACAAATTATGAATATATCCCATATATAAATTCATAACTGAATGTATCTTGATATTGTTATTATTATTTTAACTCACTTTCCCGTATGTTCCTCTCCGAGCACTTTGACCAAGTTTCTGCTAACCAGATAGCATGGGAACCCTTCAGTGTGGCCGAGTCAGTGGGGCCATCGGGTACGGTGTCGGCGAATCTGGAAACCCGGAACGATGAGAATAGAGAATGGAACTGAAACCAGGAACTGAAATCAGAAACAAATTATAACCTGAAACTAAGCAAAGGTGCCTTGGCAGAGCTGGCCGGGGAAAATAAAATTCCCGGGGCGCTGATTCGGTACTGGACAAAAAAAGACTGTCAGCTAAAGTGCTGACCAGCCAACAAAAGGTGATCGCTCCTCCGACCAAGTGAACACTGCCGCAAGTAATTACACTCTAAAGAACAGTTTGCAAAATTTCATCGAAAAGACAAAAAGGTACAAAACACAATGTTCCGGGTGTCGCCACCATATACCTCTCCCGCATAACGGGGTGAAATATAAATAATAATAAATATATATAATGATAAAATAAAACTTAAAAGGTTACCAATTAAATGATTACAAGTTGGATGATAAACAAAAATATGATATTAGTTCATAGACATGAAAGTTTTCTACGTCACACCCGAGGTCTGGGAGTTTCTGCTAGCCCAGATAGCATGGGAACCCTTCAGTGAGTCCACGCTACACAGAATCGAGAATAACTTGGAGTACCTCGCACTGATGTGGAGGGCCTTCAGCGTCTTCAAGTTTTCCGGATCCCACGCGCCCAAAGAGCCAACTATGAAGGCGTGTACTGTTACAGAGTTGTAGTTGTTATCTTTCATCCACTCCTTGAGGCCCGCGTACTTTTGTTCCTTCTCAGCCCTGGCTTTCTTAAACGAGTCACATTCACCCTCATAAGGGCAGGTTACGTCTACCACTGTTGCATCCCTCGACGAGCGATTCAATACTACAATGTCAGGTTTGAGATTCGCTGGCAAAAATCGCTGCTCCACAAAGATGTCGTTATTTTCACGGGGTATTGCATTAACTAGTCTTCTAAGTATTAAATTATGTCGAGCCCTCATCAAGCCAACAAGGGGTGTGCAAGAGTTAAGTAGATGGCCCAGTGTCTCTGGGTGGGCTTTGTACAGCGGACATGATGTTATTGTGGTTTTCTTTATTCTTTTCTTAACAACTGCCACTGGGAGGAGATTTGGCCTTTCTCGAATGGCGAAACGGTAATCAGCAAAACTAACATACTTTCCAGAGAAGATCCAATTGTTCGAGGAGTGATGCTGTGATATTAGGGGGAAAAGAACGACCCTGATTCTTATGAGAAAGTACAGTTTCCAGGGTTCGGACATCACCAGCCTCTCGCCAGGTGTTAAAAATGGCCTTCTTCTTGTAATGCAGTCAATCCGGAGGAGGAGCCTGCCCTCTTCATCCTGAGCCAGAGACACACCATGTCTACTCAGGGGACGACGAACCACTGCCCACAAGGATCTAACATCTTCCTTGGAACCCTCATTGCGTCGAGGTGGGGTGTTGAGGAAATGGAACATTTCCTCAGCCGAGGTCGGAGGGGTTCCCATTCTCTTCTGGATTGTGGCTCGGAGCTTTGCCCATGCGACATCCGATACTGTCCTGTCTGATGAGGACAACGATTTGGTCGCTCTTGTGATGGTTGCACGGTCCCAGGCCTGTGATATGGAGCGGAGTCCCAGACCACCCCTCCTTGTAGACAGGTGAAGGAAGGCGCAGTTTGTGCGTACCGGAAGTCTGAGGTGTTTTTTCACAAGTTTTCTTATCTGTGTGTCCAAACTGTCTGCCGCAGGATGAGTTAGCCGACGAAGTGTGCAGAAAATGGCCGTTTTCGAGATGGCAAACGTGTTCACAGCTTCTATTTTTTGCCACTCATTTTTAACCCTTTAGTTCCCAATCCCGCTTTAAAGCGGGTGAAGACCGGTTGGCTTCTCCGAATTTTTAAAAATAGTTACTTAATAGCTAGAACCTTCAGATTGCATACGCAGGTGCCCAATGCATTGGAGAAGCTTCTAAAATAGTTTTCAGCCAGTACTGCTTCGACAGTACCTCACAGCAGTTGCGTTTATTTCTTCCTGGGCAAAAAAAAAACATCGGTTCTCCGTTGAATTTAAAAAAAAGTTACCTTCTTCACAGCAGCTTCATTTATGGATTCAGTCATCTCCAGTGCTTTGTATAAGCAGCGAAAAATTGCTTGAGCTCAGTAGCCGTCCATAACACATTGAAACAACCGCTTCTTTGCCGACCAAGACTTTGCGGTTTGACTTACTGTCTTCTCCATTTTTATAAAATCACCAGTTTAACTGGGGACCTCCCTATTACGTACAGTCTTAGGCAATGCTTATTACATCATAGGAAAAAAGTGAACTTGTCGTGTGACCCCGGTAACTATGCAAAAAAAAATTTTTTTCAAAGTCATTTTTTGGAAGATGGCGTCTACAAGTTACAATGCGGTGCAAGTTTTAGACTTGCTTGATGCTGACTCTAGCGACTCAGGATCAAGCGGAGAGAAGGGAGACGACATCTAGGGCTATAGGAGGCCCTGTATCAGGGTTGGTGGACCAGACCCCGTCAACTCTGATACTGAAAATGGGAGTCAAGAAGATGATCGAGGTAAGCTTGTCTTTCTCTTGTCTTTCTCTTGAAAAATAGCAAGCTTCTGTTGTGGAAAGGACTTATTTATAGCTATATTGAGATAGAGTAAGCTGTTTAGCTATAATATATTATATATTTCATTGAGTTTTGATATTTGAAGTGGCTTGTGGTTTTTTGAACAAATTCAAATTTTCAAAAAAATAAAAAAATTTTTTTACCACATTGAATGCAGTCACCGACCCCGATTACGCAGATGAGGCAACAGGAGCAGAGTCTTCCAGTGATGAAGGAGAGGATACCGGACCTGAGTCTTCCAATGATGAAACATGAATAGGCAGCAGGTTCCAGTGATGAAGAAGAGGAAGTGGCTCCTCCTGCTCCGAGTTCTGGATGTCCTCGCGGTCGGAGAAGGCGGGAACCGAAGAACAAGAGTCGGGTGGATGAGGTAGGGGGAGAGTGGCACACCCATTGATATTCCATAATCTTTTGTGTGAAGGACCAACGACTTTGATATTTGTGGCTTCTCCCCCCCTAACATCCCAAAAGTTGTAATATGTATTGTTATTGTCGTTGTCGTTGTCAGTGTTTTTGTGTAGTTGTAGTGGAGCTTCACACTCGATGTATATGTGTGTGCGTGGAGTTGAAATGTTATTCTGGCGCTTCCAGATCTAACCGGGGAGGGAACGAACTCGGGGGGGGGGGGGGGGGTTTTCTAATCGGGGCTACTATGCCCATATAGGTTGTATTTCAGGTGTGTGTGTGTGTGTGTACACACAGTCAATTTATGTATAATAAATTATAACGAAAATCGGGGGGGGGGGGGGGGGGGGGGGGTCTTTTCCAATCGGGGCTACTATGCCCATGTAAGTTGAATTTCATGTGTGTGTGTGTGTGTGTACACCAGTCAATTTATGTATAATAAATTATACATTTATTTTTATGATCTGTATTCACCTGTATCTTCTTTTTTCTAGTGTGTGTGTGTATGTGTGTGTGTGTATGTGTGTGTGTGCATTTGTGGAATAGAGAGAGCAACCGTGGACAAACAGTATGTGGCGCTTCCGTATACAACCTGGGAGGGAACTCTGGATCTTTTTGGATCGTGACTACTATGCCCATGTAAGTTGAATTTCATGTGTGTGTGTGTGTACACCAGTCAATTTATGTATAATAAATTATACATTAATTTTTATGATCTGTATTCACCTGTAGCTTCTTTTTTCTGTGTGTGTGTATGTGTGTGCGTGCATTTGTGGAAAGAGAGAGAGAGCAACCATGAACAAACAGTATGTGGTGCTTCCGGATCCAACCTGAGAGAGAACGAACTCGGGGGGTCTTTTTCGGTCTGTGACATCATCCATGCTGGTAAGTTGAATTTCATTTCAACTTACTGATATTTGGGTGTCCAGCTAGGGCTGGGGGGGGTTATGGTACAAGAATGTCAGTGAAAAGTAATGACGGGGGAGGGGGGGGGCAATTCAGCGAGGCCAGCTGTTATGTTACAAATATCATTGTTGTCTGTGTTTTTTTGGTATTGTATGGAGGTTCCGGATCCTAACCTGGGAGGGATCGTTCAGTCTGTGACACCATCCATGCCGGGTAAGTTGAATTCCACATGTGTGCTTGTACTGCTTTTCATTTTCAAATTACACTTTCTCAATACAACGATTGTTTCTCTCATGTACAGTGTGGAGAATACATACCAGGGGTTCATACAGTGGGAGGCTAGCCCTGGGTTCCCCCAGGGAATTTTGGGAGTTGAATAGAAATGAACATTTTGGAAGCATTTATTTTTAGTCTGATATTGTATCCCATTATGTTCCTATCATAACTGAGTCATTTAGTGCATAGGACCGAACACTGATCATCAGTGTGAAGTATAGACTCTTATGCAAAGATGTGCATCAAAGTAGTGTAGGTTCCAAAAAATGGGTGTGGCGAAGTACACTCGGAGCCCCACCCCAAACAAAAATCCTGTATGAAACCGCATACAATACATCATACAGTTGCAATTATATAGGATCATGAATAATTTGTTGTTTGTATTACAAATATCTTTGTTGTTTGTGTTTTTGTGTATATGAAATTGTTTTGTAGTGGAACTCGACGTCCGATGGCATATGTTCCTTGTGGACACTCATAGATGTCTCCTACATGATCAAAATCAGCACCAAACACAACAAACAACATATTTTATTGTTGAACTAATATAATTTTGGTATACAATGCATCAGACAATATTATTTCTATTTTTTTTTTTTTTTTATTGATGGGAAAAGTGGAATTTTTTTGGGGGAAAAATTTTTTTTAAAAGCATTAGTAAAGGGCCTAAATATTATTCAATTTTCTCAATCAAAAAATGAGGGGAATCCCAAACTCTTGGTCTATTTAGTGATATGTGGTTGCTATGGGGTTTTCCCAGCCAGCATCGAGTTAAAAAATAAAACGGTAATGCTCTATTCCCCGGTAGAAGATTAGATTTTTCCCCGCGTCCAAACAATTCGGAAGAGAGGGTTAAATAGTTTAATGATGAATCATAAACATTAAGAAAAATAAAGAAAATGTGTATAAAAATTTGTGTATATATTTTACATTTCATAAAAACCACTCACTCAAAATATAAATGAATTAAAATATATATTTCTGGTGTTCATTATAGGTCATCAAAAGGGAGAACTACTCATTTGCAGTTGACTGGTGGTCATTTGGTGTCTTGTGCTATGAAATGCTATTTGGGGTGGTAAGTATATATGTTTACGTGTTCTTATGTTTTATTTGTTCTGCTGGTATAGTTTCGTTTCTTTATTTCAGTTCATATTGCATTTTGTAGTTTTAAGTGTCCCAATTATAGATATAATGCAGTATTTATAAAATATCGGTTCTCCAGAACGAACCGTGGGAGCAATGGAGTGTTCACTATGCTTCATTTCAGTACATAGGAAACTATAGAATGTCGCATGATGTGGAAATATACAAAATAGAATCACTAAGCACATGGGTGCATTGGAGCATTCACTATGCTACATTCAATATGTTGGAAAGTATAGAATGCTCGTGTGATGTTGAAAAACTAATAAAAATAATTAATTTGTATAAATATACAAATTAGTTATTGTGCATAATTATACTTAGTATAATCTTAGAACAACAATGATAATCCATAATATAATAGAAATAGACCAATGAACGATTTATTGAGGTGAAAAAAAGTCAAATAATGATCTCTGTGTTAGTGGCTTTCTTGCAGATTTTGCTCGCCAAACCTGTACCTTCCAATGTCAGAGACGAGTGCTGTAGCATCAATTATTGGACATGTCCTCATTAACATGGCTCCAATTCTGTACCAGTTTTTAAGAAGAGAAGTCAACAAGGCTTTTGTTGAAGTTAAGGATGAAAATGTGAACAGAGGTGGAGGCTATGGACTGGAAATACCCTGTGTTTATCGTTTATAGGGTCTGCCACGGTATATACCAAGATTGAAAGATACTCTTGAACCACTGGTCGCTGCTGGACATTTATAACTAGATATTAAGAACAATTATTATATATATTATGTAGCTATAATTTTACTATTTTGACCGCTCTAGGATATGTATCCCTGGCCGTTGTTAAGAATTCGGGGTGGCCGTTCATCGGAGGCTATAAAACTATTGGAACTGTGCTGTAAACGTTTCGTTCCACGAAAAACTACCGCTGTGGAGAGGCTGCCCGTTCTTCGGGAGCCCGTTGTTGAGAGAATTCACTGTAGCACAACAATATTAGGGAATATTCTCTCTGCGTTCGTATGTAATGGTCGAATCAGCTATTAAGAATTAGCCAGACAGACTTCCCCGCTGGATAAGTGTTCGTTGATAGTCACAAACACTTTTACAATTAGACTTGACAGGAAATTACAAAATTTTATAAGTTAAGAAACTAGTTTTGAACGTAATATAAATTTACCAATTTTCAGGCTGTCTTCTTATTATCGGCATCCCCGCTTGATGGCGGTAACTACTACTGTTCCTGTAGTGATACTCAAAAGAAGAATTGTTGCTGCTAATGAAATGTTCCAATATTTTTTCTTGACAAAGCTTCTACGACGCAGAAATGCTCTTCACAGAATTTTTTTTAACTATCTCTCTCTCTATATATATATTATTATATTATCCACACTTTGTTTCCCCTTGTCATTCGAATATTCCTGCTCAACGTTTCCTTCTTTGGTATATAAACTGGGCATAGGGGAGGGGTCAACGTATTGAGTTAAGCAAAATACTAAAAATACTAAATACTGGCGAAAGCTACTGTGGAAGGTTAGGGGCTTCGAGCATTGAGTTTCGCTGAGAGTGTCGCAGTGCGTGATTTGTGGGTGGAGTTTAAACGCTACAATCTAGCGTTTCGTTTTAGCTGATTTTCCTGGTAAAATTGGCTACCTCGATTTTGATAGCTGTACTGATCTTCGTATTGTATTCACCCTACTGTTATATAACTTGCGAATAGTAATCTATTATCAGGTAAAGTAAAGACTAGCTGATTATAAAAAACTATAGTCATGAGTAATACAAAAACTAACTACTTGTATTAATATTATGTGCTGTAGCAATTATAAATATTTATTTTACCTGATCCAAGTAGTTTAAGAAGTCCTTACAATAACTAGCTAGCAGTCAAATCATAATAATAGCCACAGCTAATAAAAATAAATAATCATTTTTCCAGAAAAACAGGATTTATATTGCATATAAGCTATGATTACATTACTTATAATTATTATTGTTGTTATTATTATTATTGTGAGACACTGCCACTACTACTACTACTACTGCTACTACTACTACTACTACTACTACTACCACTACTGTTATAATTGTTGTTGTTGCACTTGCATATGTCGTTGTTTTGAAGATGCTGTTACATATTAAGCCTATGAAGCTAGCTATATCAGTTTTACTATACATTATTCATATTGTTTATTTATTTTTAATTTTTTTGTTAGATTGTTACAACCTATCTGATTGTCATGGAACTCTTTACGTTTCATTTGTTCCTGAGAACAATGCTGACTGTTACAAATGCTACCACAGGAGTGGCTCGTTCAGCCAAGAAGTGGTACAATAAGAAGAAGGGAAAGAAAAGGACTGAAGCTAATCCTGGTTAGTTCTTGTAGTAGCATTTTGAAGTTGTTGTAATGAGTCACATTACCTAATTCAATTGACACCAATCACATATGTCTATATACCAGTGTTTTCTTTTGTCTTTTAATTTATTTTAGATTCCTCCACTCCATCTGGTACTTCTTCCTCTTCACTAGTTGGCAACATTAATGTTCCTTCCTCTGTGACCTCCAGTAACACCTTGAAGCAATATCGGTTGTCTGATTTTGAAATGGTCAAAGTGCTCGGGAGAGGAACATACGGGAAAGTGAGTTAAAATAATAACAATACAGGATTCATTGATTCTGTTATGATTTTATATATGATGGGATATATCCATTACCTTGTGTTTATACTTACAACAGTAAAGTGTTGTATGTTATAACAATTATATACTAATGAGTTGATACAAAGAGGTATATAATATTATACTAATTGATTTACAGGTTTTTCTGGCTAGGGAAACTAGAACTCAACAATTTTTGGCAATAAAGGCTCTGAAAAAGACTTATGTGTTGAATCGTGATATGGTGGCAGCAACTTTTGTGGAGAAGAGAGTCCTATCTCTTGGTTCAACTTTCCCTTACCTCCCTACACTGCATTCCACATTTGACAGTCCAGTAAATTTTAATAGATTGTTTTAGTTTTAAATAATATTATTAGGCATGAGTGAAACCATGGTATGCATGTCTGTCTGTCTGTCTGTTTGTCTGTCTGTCTGTCTGTCTGTCTGTCTGTCTGTCTGTCTGTCTGTCTGGTGCATTTTATTGCATTTAGTGTGCTTTTTTCCAGACATAGTATTTATATCACTATTATTCAACAGAGTCACTTATTCTTTGCTATGGACTACCTGAGTGGTGGCGATCTCTTCTTCCATTGTAATAATGGTGTGGGGCTAGGATTTGAGAGGGCAAGGTAATGTTAGATAATGTAAACTGTCACATAAATTAGACTACTTCACCGTTTGCACAGATTTTATGCGGCAGAAATATCAGCAGCATTGCAGTTTCTCCACAAACATGGAATCATTTACAGGTAAAAATAAGTTTATTTTCAACATTAGCGTCACATTTTGATCAAATTAAAAGAATATTAAATTCATGTTTTACGTTGAAAACTAGTCTTATACTTCTTTTAGGGATTTGAAGTCTGAGAATGTTTTGCTGGATGCTGAGGGTCACTGTGTATTGGCAGACTTTGGTGTGAGTTGTGAGAATATTATTCCAGGAGTGACTACTTCAAATGACTATGCAGGCACTGTGGAGTATATGGCACCTGAGGTATGGTTTCCATGGCCATATATATTATTATATTTATAAACATATTTTTAAAAATAGTTTAATGATGAATCATAAACATTAAGAAAAATAAAGAAAATGTGTATAAAAATTTGTGTATATATTTTAAATTTCATAAAAACCACTCATTCAAAATATAAATGAATTAAAATATATATTTCTGGTGTTCATTATAGGTCATCAAAAGGGAGAACTACTCATTTGCAGTTGACTGGTGGTCATTTGGTGTCTTGTGCTATGAAATGCTATTTGGGGTGGTAAGTATATATGTTTACGTGTTCTTATGTTTTATTTGTTCTGCTGGTATAGTTTCGTTTCTTTATTTCAGTTCATATTGCATTTTGTAGTTTTAAGTGTCCCAATTATAGTACAGCAGTGGGATGTAAGGGGGTGTGGCTAATAGTATTACTTGGCTATATAATGCAGTATTTATAAAATATTGGTTCTCCAGAACGAACCGTGGGAGCAATAGAGTGTTCACTATGCTTCATTTCAGTACATAGGAAACTATAGAATGTCGCATGATGTGGAAATATACAAAATAGAATCACTAAGCACATGGGTGCATTGGAGCATTCGCTATGCTACATTCAATATGTTGGAAAGTATAGAATGCTCGTGTGATGTTGAAAAACTAATAAAAATAACTAATTTGTATAAATATACATTGGATTATCCCTTGTGCATACTTATATACTTAGTATATTGTCCTATAGCTGCCATTCCATGGAGTGAATGAACAAGAACTGGTCCAGTCTATTCTCACATCCAAAGTGAGCATCCCACAGAATATCAGCATGCGGATCTTCACCTTTTTGAGTGCTGTAAGTTTCTTTTGTTATATAAATACAAATATGAAAATGATAGATGCATGCAGGTTTTGAACAGAAATCCTAATAAAAGGCTTGGGTGCATGGAACAGAAACATCCCATCAGGAGCCATCCATTTTTCTGGGAGATAGACTGGGACAAGCTGGACAAGCAATTGGAACCTCCATTCAAACCACACGTGGTACGTTTATGTTTTAATTCTGACTGGGAAATACAGTATGATTTACTTTGCATGCCTGCTAGAATTGTATATCTCATAATTAAGCTCTAACTTTTACAAACAGTACGTAGCTATGAACATATTTAAATGATAGTGGTAATTAGTTGTTCTTTGTTGTTATTTTTACAGCTGCACAATGGAGACAGTTTTAATTTTGACACTGACTTCACCTCCCAGCCTGCCAAACTCACTTTAGTTGCCCCACATCTGGTGGAAGCCATTGATCAAGAAGCGTTTGAAGGATTCACATCCTCGCCTTCTTCTTCCACCAACAACTCCTCTACCAGGGTCTAGGTAAACATGTGAAGGTAGTTTATAGAATATGAATTTAGATAACAAACAAGATAGTTATTTTTTGTGTGACTGTTTAGATTACATAGATGAAATAATTACTAACTTGATTTAGTACAACTCGCATATGATTTTTTTCTTGTGTATTTTACAGAAGGCTGTGGGCCTTCAGACCTCTCCCATCCCCTGCCCTACCAACCCACGCTCCCTTTTCCTCTCGCCTCTCTCCAAAGGTCACAGATGATTCTTCAATGATAATGAAAACTAGTGTCATCTATTATGTCATTACCTAATGGATAATAACTTCTCATGTAATGTAAGTTACTTGTATTCCATTTCTTGCATCCATGATTGTAATAGTTTATTTCTTCTGTATCCGGGTTAAAAATTAAAAATAGATTTAATAAAGTGATTGATCTTATTTATAGACACACCAGTTGTATAAAAATACTCCACAATTTCCAAAATCTATTCAACCATCATCTATAAGTGAAGTTGTTTCCACATCAACTATCATCTACTGCAGAAGACCAGCAGTCACTTCTGTTCCATGCTACTTCCACCCCAATCACGAACAAAAATTTTTTTAATGGAATTGATGAAGTACATTATTTCAAGCCTTTCAAAGTACTTAATATAAATAGTAAGTTCCTTTGATATCTAATATATACACATTAAGGCAATAAACTTTTTATTATTTTTAGTTATAATGTCAAAACTCTTTTGAAAAGATCACTTGGCTAAAAACAACATTATGAAAATTAATATATACTCTACCACCAAATAGAAAGAGATAGACAAGTAGCCATCAGTGCCTCTCTTCTCTTCAAATGCCACAAGGTATTTCCTATTTTTAATGGATAATATCAGTCAGGTGTAATAATTGTAAAGAAAATTTTAATATGTAAATGAAATTGATTCATACAACTTGGACCAAAATTAATGAATTAAATAATTTCCTTGTAGATATTTGGTTTAGGATTCTTTGGAGCTCTACAACTCGAAGCCATTCTACAACAAGAATTATCTATAGCAAGTTCTCACCATTTGCTGAAAATACCAATTATGATCATCTTAATTCCTACTAATGGCTACAGCAACATTGAAAAAATAAGGCTACAATTTGAATAAGACAGAAATGGATCCTTACTAGATATGTGGCATCCAATAAAAAACATAGGGATCTAAAACCCAGTCATGGAGTTCCAACAAAAAACAAAAACAAAAACAAAGCATTTAGGCCACATAGCTTGGAGTAGAACTGAATCAATGTGGGTATAACACAGACATTGGTGCAGTGATACTCCTAGCTATGTGACCTGGATGCTTTTTTTTTTTCTTCTTCCCCTCATTGGAAGGAGTATCAGAACTCACTCATTATGGTTGTTAGACTCATAAAAAGACAATAAACATTTATATATAGTGTCAATGGATGTCGTACTCACATACGTGATTGATTGTTATCAATTAAAATGGTCAAAGAAAAGCCAAAATTAAATAAACAGTGAGAAAATCCTTAAGTCTTAGAAAGTCAAACTCGTGATCCACCTTTAGCCACCACACAACATTCTAACCACTAAGCTACGATAACCTACTAATTTCAACCTAATGTCTACCTTAATAAGTAGTAAAACTTATATAGTCTTGACATCAAAGATCCTTTATTATAAAAGCGATTAACTTAATGATGCTGACTGGAAACACCTCATCCTCTAGTGTGGAGCCAGAATAGAGTCTGTACCAGCATCAAAATCATTACACTGATTGGTATGGTCAGTGAGGATAATCAAAAGTAATTGTATAAATCTCTAAAAGCCAAAATTAAATAAACAGTGAGAAAAGCCTTCAGCCTTAGAAAGTCGAACTCATGATCCCTACTTTAACCATCACACAACACTCTAACCACTAAGCTACGACAACCTACTAAGTCCAGTAGTAAATCTTGAAATAGTCTTGACCTCAAAGACCCTTTACTATAAAGGCTATTAACTTCATGATGTTGACTGGAAACACCTCATCCTCTAGAATGGAGCCAGAATAGAGTCTGTAACAACATCAAAATCAATGTACTGATTGGTATGGTCAGTGAGGATCATCAAAAGTAATTCTATATATCTCTAAAATTGGATTGTTTATTCCATCATAAATCCAAAGATTGACTTACTGCAATGAAATACTGAAGAAATCAAACTATTAACTATTCAACTTAACCCTTTCGTTCCTGAATTGTTTGGACGCGCAGGGAAAAATCTAATTTTCTACCGCGGAATAGAGCATTGCCGTTTTATTTTTTTAACTCGATGCTGGCTGGGAAAACCCCATAGCAACCATATATCACTAAATAGACCAAGAGTTTGGGATTCCCCTGATTTTTTGATTGAGAAAATTGAATAATATTTAAGCCATCTACCAATACTTCAAAAAAAAAAATTTTTTCCCCCAAAAAAATCCACTTTTCCCATCAATAAAAAAATAAAATAAAATAGAAATAATATTGTTTGATGCATTTTATACCAATATTATATTAGTTCAACAATAAAATATGTTGTTTGTTGTGTGTGGTGCTGATTGTGATCATGTAGGAGACATCTATGAGTGTCCACAAGGAACGTATGCCATCGGACGTCGAGTTCCACTACAAAACAATTTCATATACACAAAAACACAAACAACAAAGATATTTGTAATACAATCAACAAATTATTCATGATCCTATATAATTGCAACTTTATGATGTATTGTATGCGGTTTCATACAGGATTTTTGTTTGGGGTGGGGCTCCGAGTGTACTTCGCCACACCCATTTTTTGGAACCTACACTACTTTGATGCACATCTTTGCATACGAGTCTATACTTCACACTGATGATCAGTGTTCGGTTCCTATGCAGCACTAAATGGCCTAGTTATGATTGGAACATAATGGGATACAATATCAGACTAAAAATAAATGCTTCCTAAATGTTCACTTCTATTCAACTCCCAAAATTCTAGGGGGGAACCCAGGGCTAGCCTCCCACTGTATGAACCCCTGGTATGTATACTCCACACTGTACATGAAAGAAACAATCGTTGTATTGAGAAAGTGTAATTTGAAAATGAAAAGCAGTACAAGCACACACGTGGAATTCAACTTACCCGGCATGGATGGTGTCACAGACTGAACGATCCCTCCCATAGGATCCGGAACCTCCATACAATACCAAAAAAACACAAGACAACAATGATATTTGTAACATAACAGCTGGCCTCGCTGAATTGCCCCCCCCTCCCCCGTCATTACTTTTCACTGACATTCTTGTACCATAACCCCCCCCCCCCCTACTCATTATCTTTTGACTGAAATTCTTTACCATATGACATTCACAGACCGAAAAAGACCACCGAGTTCGTTCTCTCTCAGGTTGGATCCGGAAACGCCACATACTGTTTGTTCATGGTTGCTCTCTCTCTCTTTCCACAAATGCACGCACACACATACACACACACACACACAAGAAAAAAGAAGCTACAGGTGAATACAGATCATAAAAATAAATGTATATTTTATTATACATAAATTGACTGGTGTACACACCACACACACACACACATGAAATTCAACTTACATGGGCATAGTAGTCACGATCCAAAAAGATCCAGAGTTCCCTCCCAGGTTGTATACGGAAGCGCCACATACTGTTTGTCCACGGTTGCTCTCTCTCATTCCACAAATGCACACACACACATACACACACACACACACTAGAAAAAAGAAGATACAGGTGAATACAGATCATAAAAATAAATGTATAATATAAATTGACTGGTGTACACACACACATACATGAAATTCAACTTACATGGGTATAGTAGCCCCGATTGGAAAAGACCCCCCTCCCCCCCCTGGAAGCGCCAGAATAACATTTCAACTCCACGCACACACATATACATCGAGTGTGAAGCTCCACTACAACACCACAAAAACACAGACAACGACAACGACAATAACAATACATATTACAACTTTTGGGATGTTCAGGGGGGGGGGGGGAGGAGCAGCCACAAATATCAAAGTCTGTGGTCCTTCACACAAAAGATTATGGAATATCAATGGGTGTGTTGTCATCTTTCTTCCCCTCTCCCCCTACCTCATCCACCCGACTCTTGTTCTTCGATTCCCGCCTTCTCCGACCGCGAGGACGTCCAGAACTCGGAGCAGGAGGAGCCACTTCCTCTTCTTCATCACTGGAACCTGCTGCCTATTCGTGTTTCATCATTGGAAGACTCAGGTCCGGTATCCTCTCCTTCATCACTGGAAAACTCTGCTCCTGTCGACTCATCTGCGTAATCGGGTCGGTGACTGCATTCACATCTGGTCCTAGTAGTATATGTGGTAAAAACTTTTTTTAATTTTTTTGAAAATTTGAATTTGTTCAAAAAACCACAAGCCACTTTCAAATCTCAAAACTCAATAATAATATATATATATTATAGCTAAACAGCTTACTCTATCTCAATATAGCTATAAATAAGTCCTTTCCACAACAGAAGCTTGCTATTTTTCAAGAGAAAGACAAGAGAAAGACAAGCTTACCTCGATCATCTTCTTGACTCCCATTTTCAGTATCAGAGTTGACGGGGTCTGGTCCACCAACCCTGATACAGGGCCTCCTATAGCCCTAGATGTCGTCTCCCTTCTCTCCGCTTGATCCTGAGTCGCTAGAGTCAGCATCAAGCAAGTCTAAAACTTGCACCGCATTGTAACTTCTAGACGCCATCTTCAAAAAAATGACTTTGAAAAAAAATTTTTTTTGCATAGTTACCGGGGTCACACGACACGCTCACTTTTTTCCTATGATGTAATAAGCATTACCTAAGACTGTACGTAATAGGGAGGTCCCCAGTTGAACTGGCGATTTTATAAAAAATGGAGAAGACAGTAAGTCAAACCGCAAAGTCTTGGTCGGCAAAGAAGCGGTTGTTTCAATGTGTTATGGAAGGCTACTGAGCTCAAGCAATTTTTTGCTGCTTCTACAAAGCTCTGGAGATGACTGGATCCATAAATGAAGCTGCTGTGAAGAAGGTAACTTTTTTTAAAATTCGACGGAGAACCGATGTTTTTTTTTTTGGCCGAGGAAGAAATAAACGCAACTGCTGTGAGGTACTGTCGAAGCAGTCCTGGCTGAAAGCTATTTTAGATGCTTCTCCAATGCATTGGGCACCTGTGTATGCAATCTGAAGGTTCTAGCTATAAAGTAACTATTTTTAAAAATTCGGAGAAGTCAATCGGTCTTCACCCGCTTCGAAGCGGGATCCGGAACGAAAGGGTTAATATCCAAACAATGTACTATTATAGCTAATGCAATGAATTGTAAACTTCACTATGCTTGTTTCACTATTACCTCCTACCCCCACCCATTCATTAAATTCGCCATTTAATGAACTAGATATGTAGCTAGTTATTCAGAGAATGCAGTAATAATATTGTTATTATTGCTGAAGGGCTCAAGAGTATCACATGATTTATGTATTCTTCTAAGTTGAAAATATGAGGGCTATGTGATTGAGTGTGCCCAAGTGCAAACAAATGCAGAGGAGGGAAAGACCCAGAGTTACACAATGGCCTCGAATGAGTAAGGATGTAACATAATCAAGATAAAGTCCCCCAGAGAACAGAATAGCAGAAACAACAATATTCAATGATTCAGTCATTCTCTGCTGAAATAATTATAAAATAGCAAGTTTTTCTCTCTTTAACCGATTAACGGCCGAATTATTACTTAACCGCGGTGCCGCGAGCCGCCGTATTTTTTTCCGCCGGAAGTAACCCTTACTGGAGAAGCAACTTTCTGACTTTGTAGCGGAGAAACAATCGGTCCTGGACATAAAGTTTCTATTGATCAGCCGCTGGTAAAAGCTTGCTCTTGCTATTGCTCAATGGATTGAAAGTCCTGCGCGCTCCAGTTTTCGACAGTGGATGGGAGGACGCCTAAGGCTACGAAAAATTTTTGTATCTCGTAGCGTCCTTGGGGTGCCACTTCGCGTTGCTTAGTTTCACTACGCTAGTTATGAGCTTACAATAGAAGACAAGTTCAGAGATTTGAGTAATGGTTATGAATGACGCAAGAATGGACACTAACAGCAACTTATAAAGGTGAATTGTTAGGAAACAAAACACACGCCATTTTCAGATTTATATTAGTAAGAATGAAAACATCCAGATCTAGCCAATGATATCGACTTTAATCATTAATAAGTCACTCTGTGACATTCTTGTGTTCTTTATATATATTCCAGGTATATTATGAACTATACAATACTACTAATATTCCAAAGTTATGGATCAGCTTGGAAATTGGAGATACTCTTGTGTTTCCTGCATCTTTGGAGTCCTGAATCCACAGTAGAATCAATAAACTTCTCCAGAAGACTTAAGCTATCATTGCAGCATAACTCAAAGTATCAAATAATCATGAATTATAGTTCTTGTTATAAAATTTTATATGAGAATATTTGATAAACTTGAAGTGTTTTGTAGCAAGGTTTATCTGATTAATTTTATATTGTAACCACACTTGTAGATATGCTGTACAGATAGCTATACTACATTACAAACCTGAGATGTAATGATAGATAACTGGTAGATTCAGGTATGCAGCTGTAGGCAGATAGTTATTACCCCCTTTCTTGTACGCAGAATTGCGTATTTGGCCTTTCGGGGACAAAATACGGAGGTACGCAAAATTGCGTATTTGGCCAGTAATCGGTTAACAGCCAATAATATAGTTAATTATAACTTAACCCGACGTTTTGACTTCTTGACCCCTGAAGAGGACTTGGCAAGAAATCTGAAATGTCGGGTTAAGTTATAATTAACTATATTGGCTGTTAAAAAAAGAAAAAATTGCTATTATAACAACAATTATATCAAATTATTTTTATGAATATTTTCATCATTATAGCTATTGAAATATGACTTAAATGTTGACACCAGATTTAGTTTACCTGTGAATGATTCCATGTTAGGAAACTGCATTACTGCTGATATTTCTTCCGCATAAAATCTGTGCAAACAGTGCAGTAGTTTGATTTATGTGACAGTTTACATTATCTAACATTACCTTGCTCTCTCAAGTCCTACCCCCACACCATTATTACAATGGAAGAAGAGATCACCACCACTCAGGTAGTCCATAGCAAAGAACAAGTGACTGTTGAATAATAGTAAAATACTATAAACTGTGTCTAGAAAGAAAACACACTAAATGCAATAAAACACACTAGATAGACAGACAGACAGGAAGTGGGGGGGGGGGGGGGGGGGGGGGAGGGCATTGGCTGTAAAAAAGTAATAATGTATAAAAATAGTTAAACCAGATCATTCAGAAGTATCGCAGAACAGTAACCCCCCCTTTCTAGGGCTTTGCCCTCGGGATCTGGTGGTTATAGCATAAATTCCTCATCCCACAGTGGTTTAACTATAACTTAGACCATCGATGGAGCAGCAACACCTTCCTCAGCCACTGACTGAGTGTGTACAATCTGAGGCTCTTAAGATGAATCTAAGCACAACATACTCATACTATTTTGAGAAAGTACATCTCTGTGCTGGAGATGACTAAATGCAATTGGTAGTGTGCTTTGTAAAAATTAATAGTAAATTTTGTTTCAGCATGCCTATAATAGTGTCCACATGAATTCGCACCTAGCAATAATTCACGGCTCCCGTCACTTCTTTCCTTCCAGTTGTTTCTGGCCTCTGTGAAGGGTGGAAAAGGTCCCACGTCAGCTAAAGCCAATGCTAGCATAATTATCCACAGGTTACCACCCTGTCCAGCAAATGCATCACCTGACATAATTTTGGGTTATACATACTTTATACATAGTTAGGTCATCCATTTTTAGTGTTGAACTTACCTGAGTTCAAGATAAGTCGATTTAAAGCAGATTGCTCACAATTTCTTTTATCAGATATTCTCCCACCATAACACTTGGAAACAAATGATCTAGTACCTTGTGGAGTGATTCCTATAAGAAATTTAATGGTGGAATGATGTTTATAGTTGCTCCAAACCTGTGCCCGCGCTAAAAGGTCAGATGGCCTTTCCATGAATACTTCAGAGCAATCAATAATTACTGCACATTTTCTGAAAAATTTCCGGAAAGATATCGGCATTGTCATTCGCAAAACTCCTCTATTTGACCATACAATTAATTTTGATGTGCAAGCCACCATTACATCCAAAATCATGTGGAAGTTTCTGGATACTGTTGAGGGGATGCACTCCAAAACGATAAGTGATATCTCCATCTGGAAAGTTATGTCTCAATTTCATGAGAAAAATTAACATCATCTGAAATTTGATAGTTTCACTCCTTGACAAAGTCTAGGTTCAGCTAACTCAAAAAGTGCCTAAAAAATGTACCAATCATGCAAGCCTGCAATAACATTTAAAAAAATAAAATAATACTTATACAGGTGTAAAATGACTTTGTTGTTTACCAGTACAAAACTTTAACAATTTCTTATCATTCTTTTAGTGTTTCCTCTGTGAGAACCTTTTTGTCATAGTCATCTTTAGTAACATTAATGCATTGCTGTAAATGCTGAATCTCCTTGAGCATAGTGTTACTGCTGTTACTAATATCCAGGATATTAGTTTGACAAGCACAATCCACAGCTACACTAGACTCAGTTTGAGTTGACTTGTTCAATTCATTCTGTTCATCCAAAATTGCACCTGAAGACTGGTCATGTTGATCTGACAATGCAATAGACTGATCTACTTCACCTTCTGGAGATTTACACCTTTTAAGTCTAGCGTGAAGTCGATGATATCGCTGTGCTGCCTCAGCTGAAGCAAGTGTGGATATGTATATCCCAAGGAAAGATTAGGAACCCAGTCTGGATTGTTTCTGTCATACAGACTAGCAGGTTTACCTTCAAAAATACAAATAAATGGATTAGCATACACCATAGTTGCCAACTTTCTAAAATGAAAAATCGGGATAGGCCACGCCCACTAATTAACCATCATGAATATCATTAAGATAGCATGAATATTGCTGAAAGAAATTAAGAGCCCGAGTGTTCCAGTCTGTGATTATAGAAGATAATGCCTAGGCTACGAGAAAATCTGCTAAGTCGTTGCTAAGCTTCGGCACGCTACTTCGCGTTGCTTAGGTTCAGAAAGCTAGCTATGGTAGCTATTACCCTGAAAGACACCTACAGAGATGTCAGTAATGGTTGTGAGTCAAACAGGAATGGACACACGAAGCAACTGATAGAGGTGAGTTGACCATAGACATACATACACTATATTTTGACAAGCGGAAGTAAACAACAGAAACAACTGAATTTAGCTAATAATCTTGATCAGAAAGGAGTAATAAGTGAAGTTCTGTGTCATTTCTTTGTTCTATTTGATACTTTCCAGGTCTATTTTTCGCTTGAGAACACCACTGACGTCCAACAGTCTACCAAAATAGCCTGGCTATTTATAGCTATTTGTGTTTCAACTCTGGATCCTGAATATCACTGAATAATCATAACCTCCTTGAGAAGACTTCAGCCATTCTTGATTCACTCACCTGTACCAAATGATGAACTTTTGCTGTTGTGCTATTATTTCATACAATAATATTTTATTCTTTATTTCAGTGTTTTCAACCAAGTTTATAATATGAAAAATGTTTTATAGTAACCACCCTTGTAGATATGCTGTACAGATAGCTATACCACTACACAAACCACTGATATCAAGCAGACTAACTTGCAGACTATTGTGTGCAGCTGTTGGCTAATAGTTATGGCGAGCGAGCGTAGCGAGCGAGACACTTACAGGGGTAACACAATCGAAAATCGGGGATGTTTGTTTATTTATTTATTTATATATATGTTTGGACGTATGTATGTCATTTTGTACTTTGACCCTCAGTATTTTTGTGTTCGCTCCGCGTTCGACCCCGTCCCAAACTTCACTAAACAGAATCCTCCGGTTTAGCGACCATTACCCGTATCACCTTAGAAATTGAATTGTTTACTGCTTTGAATTCTTTTGCGGGTGCAGCTTAAACGCAAAAACTTATGGGAGCTCCATTTCTATTCGAGTTAGTTGCTATTTGTCACAGTTATAAGCCCTACTCAACAGCATTTACTTGTAAATTCATTGTCCACTAGACGAACCGCAAAGGTAAGTCTTGCGTAGGTATGTTCAGTTGTGTGAAAGTATTGTGCGTTACAACTACTATTAAGAATGTCACAAAGGAACTGGGAGCGGTTACTATGGCTTTGAAACCCCTTTACCGCATACGTAATTTAAAAACTTGACTATTATTTTAGTAGCTTGAGTGTAACTTGTTAAAATCAATCATTTAACAATAGTGTAGTTTAAAGCTCGCTCGCCATTTGTGCTCAAGCACACCACTAGTTAACCCCCTTTGTTGTAAGCGGAATCGAGTATTTGGCGTTACGTGTGGACCTTAATAACGGGTACTTATTTCGAGTATTTGACCGATAATCGGTTAACTCTCTATCAGAATTCCGGGAAATCCTATTGCAAGTAAGTAAACCCGCGGGATCCGGGAAAGGCTAAAAAAACCGGGAAAGGCTAAAAAAAAACGGGAAAGGCTAAAAAAAAACGGGATAATCCCGGCAAAACCGGAATAGTTGGCAACTATGATACACTTGGCATCACAATAGTACTACCTGAAATAAAATGCTCACTACACACTCTGGAATACTTTGATGGAAGCCAATCCATCCTATTGATTTTAGATATCCAACGTTGCCGGCGTTCAGCAATTAAAGACACAGCTTCAGCAGTATCATTGGGTCCAGGAGTACTTGGAATTCTGAAAAAAGAAACTTTATCACGAGTACCGCGATTGTGGTAACCAACTACGCCAAGTGACCATTTCCCCAATGATTGGTGGTATGACCATTACTACACCTTGCCCTCCAGCGTGACGACCTTCCTACATAACCGGAAGTACGTGACGTCAGATGCATTATGCTCTCTATATTGTGCGTTTTCATCCAGCATTTCACGGACTGGGAGAAGTTACTGGGAACGGCTTGTTATCGGGACTACATCCTCTTTTGTTAATTTCAGCAGGTGTCTGGGAAAGGAATTTTCCTGGTTGAATCCGGTAGCAGCATTAAGTAAGTTAGTACTCTCGACAGGGGCTCTCGAATGAAATAGTTTAAGGGGGTGAAGCTTGTTTAGGGGGTTTGAGGAGCTTGTTTAGGTGGTTTGAGGAGCTTGTGAAGGGAAGAGAAGCTTGTAGAGAGAAGAAGCCATGGTTTAGGGAGGAGAAAGTTGAAGGAAGAAGAGGTTTGAAGGGAGAAGGTTGAAGGAAGGACAAGATTGAAAGGAGGAGGAGCTTGTTTAGGAAGGAAAAGCTTGTTTAGAAAGGAGAATCTTGTTTAGGGAGGAGAAGCTGGTTAAGGGAGAAGAGTTTGTTTAGGGAAGGAGGAGAAGAGGGAGATAAGCATTTTTTAGGAGGAGAAGCTTGATTAGTGGGGAGGAAAATATTGTCTCAGTGCAAATCAGCCCAATAAGAATCTAAAGATTATATTCTGTGAAGATGTCCATGAAATATACATTTTTTGGCTTTATGTGTCATGCAGGTATCGTTTTTGCTAACAAACCTGTGGCCTTAAGATAGTCAATATGGCTCATGGATTGAAAGAGGTGAGTCCCTCTCATGTGTAATGGTTGGGAGTGGGTCATCAACATTTGGTGTTGGGACAATTAGTAAGTCAGCAAGAGTCAGATGTCATTAGTTGAAGACCTAGCATATATTTGCATGCACTTGATTAGGAGATGATAACTCAGTTGTTCTAGGATAATTTGATCACAAGGAATAACTTGTGGTATGTGGCAAAAGCACCATCTGGACAAAATGCCCCAAATGACCACAATCCATTCAATTAGAAGAGTTCACTTTTTATACGAAACCACTTAAGACTTCATGTGCTCAAAATATTTAGTTGAATATTTTAATTAAACTACACCTTAATCTTAACACACAACTCTGCTATTTGACTTATGGGCTTCATCATGTGACCCTGATTGCTCTGGTTGATTTTGCTAACACTCTTCTCCTTATCCCTCTCAACATGACTAGGCGTTGTATTTTGACACCCCACTATACATTGTCAGTTGGAGGACTCTAGCTGCACGAATATCATAAATCTCAATTTCAACACTAGAGAGTTACTCAGATACCTACTTTATTTGTATAAAATACACTCATAAAGGTTGATTACCTTAGCTGTTAGTGTTTTACAAGGTGCAATATAAGTTGTACCTCACCCTGAATTTTTTTCCCAAATAAAGTATCATATTTACCACTAAACATAAACTTGAAAGGATTGTCATACATATGCAAGAGGGTTGCAGTACTCAGTTTATCAGTCAGTCATTCTGTCCAGAAGCAAGTTTACCTGAAATTGGACTCCTACGGGAAGAAACACGGAAGACATGAACCCTTCAATTGCACACCCTACGGAGGGAGCTACAGTTTGCAGTTCAAGGCTACAGCGCCCGTTTCAGCATTT
>WLWD01003780.1_pt1 | contig 45116 bp, 18 predicted proteins | sample 6712731 | NCBI WGS metagenome assembly WLWD01 (sample SAMN12718690, study PRJNA576275) | sponge metagenome | isolation source: marine sponge | host: Mycale hentscheli | place: New Zealand: South Island, Marlborough, Capsize Point | collected 2014-11-01 | reverse complement strand
TACGGCTTTTAAGCTGAAATTATGGCTTTTAGGCTGGTATTGTGGCTTTTTAAGCTGGGACTATGGCTTTTTTAAGCTGCAGTGATGGCTTTTTAGGCCAGGACTGTATCTTCTTAGGAAGGCTGCTGGAATTATGGCTTTTTAGGCTTCAACTATGTTGTTGTTTTTTAAGCTTGAACAATGGCTTTTTATACTGGGACTATGGATTCTGACTGTAAAGTGTAATTCTGGCAGTCATAGCAGTGCAGGGAGTGATTTCAACAGCGTTGGCAGTTCAAAATTCTTGAGTTAAGTATAAGTCATCTATTTCTTTTTATTCTGAAAAAAACTTTGATTGAAGTTAATCCATTATTGGCAAGCGAGTGGGGCACTATCAGGGGTAACACAATTGAAAATTGGGGATATTTGTTTGTTTATCAAGCAAGAGCGAGATACTAATAGTAGGGGTGGAAAATTGAAAAATCTGATATATTATAGTACTTATTACATGAGTCAGAGTGTGATATGGCTTCCGTTTCCCTGCACCAACCACACTGGTTGCCAGAGGAAATAACAGGTCTTATCAGGATGGCCAGCAAAACCCAACTTTGGCAATTTGTGGAGCTAGATCCCTTGCAGAAGACTTGAATAGGAAGGTATTATAAGTGGCTGAAATGTTTCATGAGCAGGCTAATTTATTTTCAGAGCCAGAGGCGAGTGAAAATAAAGCCTGAGAATGAATATATCTTGCCATCACTCTGACAGAGTGTAATAAGTGGTTTGTTCAACCTTAGATACCTTCATTACCTTAGTTTGTACTAGGACCCTAACTCACACTGTACAAAGTTGGCAGTAGGGGTTCCCCAAACCCCCAGCTGTTATTTTAGCTGCTGCTCTAACTCACCCCCTCCCTATACCAGAGGAAGATAGCAGTAAAAACCAGTGAATGTGGTGAACTTTGCCAGCTGCTATAACTACAAGGGTATTGAACTTGCATTAAGTTATTTCAAGGTCATGTACCTAAAATACCAGGCAGAGTACCAGAGTGGTCAGTTGGGCAAGGGGTTAGTCAGGTAAGGGGAGGTGAGGTTATACGAGCAAGGGGCCCCATGTATGTAGAACGTACGACAGCGCATGTGTAGAGCGAACGATAGCGCACATGTTCAGGTTAGGAACTAGTGTTGTAATTCCCCACCCACCCACACCTTACCTGATAAACAGGAGAGGGGGAATAGGTCTTTATTATTTATTTTATTTATTTATTATTATTTTAACCTCCGGTAAACAGCTAGTCTGCTTACCATGAAACGTGGGTGCCGGAATTAAAGGGGCTTGCCCCGCCCCATTAATTATGTCCCAGTCAGCCCAAGCTGATTGTGGAGTGGGGTTTCCGGCCCTATGCCAAACAACTTCGCTACTAGAGCTGTGGCTATCGATGGGGTGAGAGTTGATGGATGACAGGTAAGTAGGCATGCATAATTAATGGAATAAGATGGTTCACTGCCAGGGCATGGGGGACTAGCAGTGAACTTGGGAGTTGTAGGTTACATGCAGCAGGATTAACACCTAGTTTTATCTCATGGCTGTACTGAGCAAGCTCATTAACAAGTAGTTATAGCAACTAGCCTGGTTTACCAGTTTTCAGGGTATTTACAGCTACCTTACTCTGGTGGAGTCTACCCAACCATGTTAGAGCAGCTGCTAAAATATCAGCTGGGGATGTGGTAGCCCCTAGAGAGTTTTGAGCCTTGTTGTCAAAAGCTACTGGTAACTCAGATAGTCAGAATGTGATATTAGAGACAACAGATACTACCAGAGACCACAGATACTACCAGTACTCGGAAATTGAGGTAAGAAAACTAGTTCTGTATTTGTTAGTTAAAGTGTGGTCACAACTGCTACATACTTATACTTTTAGAAATGGAGTGATTAATTCTTTTCAAGTGTTTCGCTGGTGCACTGACTCGCTCTCCCAAGCACATCACTACTTTATGAACCAGTATGGATGAGATAGTGATTCTGGCAGAGGTGTTTCGCCTAGGTTTCTAAATTGGTCAGCTACCACAGAAATAATTTGTGACTAGGCTATATATCTGCTGTACAGATTTCCCAGACATAAAGATATGACCAGTATCCTTCCTTTTGTATTTTAGATGGAGTATTGACCATTATTTCTCACTAAGCAATAAACCTTTCCACTCTAATTGTATGTGCTCAGAAAAGACTAGTTGCCATCGGGCTTGGATTAGCAAAATATATTTAGCTTTATTATAAACCCAGTGTACATCCTACTTGTAAATAGGAATGTGCTATGTACTTTTAATTTTGTTACAGCATAAGAAGATAACAACAAATCTCAGCACCAGATAGACTCTGTTGCATCGTTATCATGAAATTGTCACACAAGCAAGTACCTCCATCAGCAGTGACGTAGGAGGTGAAGGGGGGGGGTTGATGAGGGAAGGGGGAGAGGGGGGGGGTTCTTTGGGAGCTAGAGCTCCCCCATAATTTTGGGCTGTAGAGCCATATAATTATACAAATAAGTGAGTAGTTATACAAAATAACAGAGAACCTTGTTCATTCTTTCATTATAATCCTCTTCCGTACAATAGTCTGCTTTAAAAAATATGGGAATGATTAAGAAGGCCATCATAACTATATATAGAGCACCAAAAAATGTGTGAAATAGTTATACAGTATGATTAGAGTTGAACAGTATTTCTTACAAATGTGTGTATTAAATAGTGCATCTGAGCACCATTTAACTTTACATGGCAGCTGCTTTACAAATAAGTGAAAATATAGGCAATTTAAAGTAGTAGAGATGCATCAGCTAGGCCGCATATTTGAGATTTCATGTTATTAATTAAAAATGCCATACTTCACACTTTTAATTGTGCTAACAATATCTTGGCCAGTACTCTTTTATGTGTATTGTTACAATATTAGATTGTATCATCAATCTTGGGAATATACTGGTAAACCGTAAATACTGAGGAGTAGGGGAGAGGCAAGAGAGGGGAGGGGAGTTGGTGAAAGGATGCAAAAAAAATGAAAATTCTAACCTGTGCATTCACCACAAGTGGTGGAGTGTTCGGTGCAACAATCATCACAGCACATCAGAGTACCTGAGAAGTTCATAATATTATTTGAAATCATAGAAATGTAGTGCAGCACGTCACATTGGTGCCAGTGTCACATAGCAGACTTCTTGCAATTTTACTTGGAATGATCTGGTAAAATGCAACTGTTTAAAGAGACTATAACTATTGGTACTGTCTGTCACTGTTTGCCTATGTGTTGTAATAGTAATTCAATGGGTAATAGGTACTCCTTCAATAGGCTAGTTAACTATTTGTGCAGAATCTATAGGATATATCCTAGATAAGATTTGGACTGACTTGAAGTCCTTTGTGAAGAAAAGTATACTTCTATGCCCTGTAGTAATAAACATTGCAACCACACTTTTACTGTTGACTGATTCAGATGGCCATCAAAGCCCATTAATAAGCTCTAGCTAATAGTTACCAATACATTGACATAAGTAAATTAAAGGTTTAGAGGCTACAACCACCATACTTGCACACACCTTGACTATTTGACAGATCTAACCTGAAGCACATGGCTTTGTTTCAAATGTACAGCAGTAATCCCCAGTAGTATCTGTGATTATTGGATACAGTATACAACGGGTAACAATCAAAATTTGAAATATCAAGATACAGATGCTTAAATATCTGATTCCCTGTGAGCTGATTTACATTTCCATGTTTCTATAAATATTGTACAAAATAGATATGAGGCTTTTAAAAATACGATAGCTAGCTATGTTGCCTCTAAATCTAGTCTGTAAATTATATCAATACCATAAATCACTATTGATAGATTGATATATCTATCTTAGTTTAGCTTACCACTGGCTGTTGAAAAGATTAGTAATTACACCCAATCAAACATTTTAATGCCATTTTCATTACGCTGCACTTCAAATGATGGAGCAATGCATGTCAAACAGCAAAGAGTGGATGCAAGCAATAGACAGTAAACATTTCAGCGAGGTACATGTGATATTGAAAACTGCTTATCTTTGTTTTCCAAATCTGGTGGAATCAATAGACAAACTACTGACCTCATAGCTTTCCCAAGTCCCTGGTATAAAGGCTTACCAGATACAATTTGTTATTGTTGTTGCTGTTTTTCAAGTTCAATTACTATTCTGTTTTAGAAGTTCTAACACATGGCTAATCGTGTGGCGTCAATAAATTAGCTATTTGAGTGATTAAACAAACCATATAATGTATACAAAATGAATTTTCTCAATCAAGCAGGTTGTGAATGTGAGTGAATCTATCCAAGCTAGACAAAATTAAAGGCAAAATGTGAGATTTAAGTGCAGCCTTAATTTAGAAATATTTTCCTATACTGCTGTCATCCTGCTTTATGCATCACACACTCTGTAACAACAGTTTGTTTCCAATACATATTATAATGGTAGCTATAAATGAGCCATTAGAAGTTGCAAGAGCACATTATGGATAGGATACCTTGTTCAGAGCTATACAGTTGCACAATTATTGTTTTATATACTAGTACTGCACTCATTGTCTTTCTTGTTGTAAGGACTCATAAGATAGTACACCTTGTGATGGTGATTTCTGTGATTAAGAGACAAGTTTAGCATATTGGCAGGGAGTATATGATAATGACAGAAATCCCTCCTTGCCCGTCCCCAACCTCTCAGCCCCCCCCCCCCCCCCCCCATCCCATTTCCTATCCCCAAACCCTGAGGCAGAGTATAGCTATATTATTTTAATCCCAGTGTCAATATAACTATCCAATCCAATCAGAAGCTAGCTAGGCTACATATAGTTAAAGCAAGCCTCAAATATTCAGTTAAAACCACCATAACCGCTCTTCCCTACAGCCCACTACAAGAAGATTTTAAATTCTGTTTGTAAAGTTGCATCACTAGTCTCTATCAATGCATGAGAGTGGAGATGAGCGCCAAGAAATCGTGATCCCACACTTCCCAGGTTGGGCAGTACGCATGCACAATTTTAATATGTAGTCAAGACATCATGCTCGCAATTGGCACAGACATTCAGAAGACAGGTAGAGTATTTCAAGTTCTTTGTGCTGGTGCTGGTTGGCCTATATGTGAAATAAAAAGGATTTACACTTGAGGTAATTAATAAACTGAACTAAGATCAATTAACTACTGTGTGGTTATGTAGTGGCATAGCTGGTTGGCTGTATATATTCTTGGAAAAATCATTGTTTTTTTTTTGTGATGTTTGTCTTAAGTTGCATTCAATCTAACCCAATGATAGCACTATTTTCAGTATTGAGGTTAGAGTTAATTGTATAGCTATAACAAAAATGTTTTCTGAAAAAGAGTTTGATGAGGTTTTGAGGAAGTTACTTGTGAGGATGCCATAGTTTCTTAGGGAGTTTTTTAAGTGAAGCTAAAGTCTTGAATCTGGCAAGCTTAGTGAAACTCAGAAACTACAGTCAGCTATCAAAAAATAGGTAATCAAAAAAAACTCCTAAATGTAGATATATTTATTAACACTATAGGAGATTACAGATTGTCTCAAATGTGAATACACACATAAAATTGCTAAAAGCAATAAGCCTAACCTAACCGGCTATGCGGTCATTTATTGATGTTCAATTTTTTGAAATATTTTGTATAAAAAATTGCCGCTTCTGTGGATTTCTTGGTCAAAGGGTGTGGTTTCACTCGATTCTAACAAAACTCGGTATTGCAAACTGAATTCTTACCTGAATAGTGGCATAGGTTTTGTCCAGGTTCACAGCAGAAATCATCATCAGTACCTGTAATAATACAATTGTACGAACAACAAATCATAGTTGAATTATCAAACACAGATGCTTACTTAGAGCGAGAATTTTGTTTTTGTTAGCCAGGAATGTTTTGTTCTCATATCTTTCAATACAGGTTCTACTGGTTCCAAACTTGGTACAGACATGAGAACATCACTATACTCATTACTTAGCTGGTTTTAAATATCGTGTACTCAGTTTATGACATGCACTTAATTTACAAGGTGTTATTAACATGGAGATTTTCACTTTAGGCCTCTGCCCACAATGCCAATTTTGAACAATATTTGGTGAATGGAGATTGTTTCATATAATATGACATACCTATCTACATTATACATTTATTTAATAATGGCATATCTCCAAAAATTCACGATGTGGCTCAAGCTATACGGTAAAGAACTTGCATTTCCTGAGTGGGAACTGTAGTAAGGATCGACTTAAAGCAACAAATATTGTGACAGCAATGCAATTTGCTAGTATTGTAAAATTTTCCTGTTTGTTTTAACAGCAAAACTTGTGGCAGGAAAAATACTGTGCCTTATAACCTTAACCCAAGCAGCTGACCTCAGCATGCATGCACGAAGGGATTATATTAGTCATCCTGTCTGCCTGTCTGTCTGTCTGTCACACTCTGACATTTATTGAGCTACTTTTTTTATTTCTAGCTGAATATTGAGAAAAAGAAAATGTGTCAACTTCACATGGGTACTGGCTTTTGTGGCCAATGCCCCCTATCGTCACGTTATAATCACGTGAACACATAATTTCTTACACGTACCATTATAATTGCTCAAGCTATATTGATATATACCTGATTAGAAGAGTCAATAAATTATATATTTGCCTGAGATGATTGTGTAATAGCTAGCTAGTGTAATAGCTAGCTAGTGTATAGCGTTGAGGGTTCGCATCTATGATGTTTAATTTTCACACAGCACTACACGTAGGGCTTTACAATTGTGCCAGCATAATTTCGAGCACAATGAGTGCCCTTAGCATAAGAGCATAATTCTAGCCTATTAATAATATAATGCCAGTAAAACTACAACTCAATTTGGTAAACCTTTTGATCAAGCTGCCCATTTTCCTTTTCAACTTTTATTCTAATAGCCAACGAGTAATATCTCTTGCTCAGATAGCTCTTTCTCGGAACATTTTAATGCTACAATTAGAGCTTTTCCACACCAAAGGGGAAACATTACTGTAACAGACTAACAGACCAAGAGACAGGACAACTACTGTAACCCTCTCGCACATGCATGCTGAGGGTTAATAAATGTTTAAATGCTTACCACAGATTGTAGAAGAGAAAAGTAATCCCATCCCAATCAAGTATTTCAGTGTCATATTCCTAACACGAGTATAAGCTACTCTTCAAATGGTTACAAATTCAAGCAGAGAGCAAAGAGTTGATGCAAGCAACAAAATGTGTACAGATATAGAAATTATTTTGACGTGGTACTTGTGATATTGAAAATAGCACCATTTTGTTTTCCAAATTTGGTAGAATCAATAGCAAAACCACTGACTGTGATACTGATTACAACCTTTTCTCCAAGTTTTCCCGAGTCTGTGATACTAAGGTTCATCAGATACATTGCTTGTTTGTTTGTTTTTTCTAAATTGAAATAATTGCTTATCTTTTTTTTTTTTTGAAGTTCTAATATGTGAACACAGTTTAATTACATAGGAATGGATTCTCCTATCAATCACTGCGGAATAAACAGGTGGTCATATGGTGAAACTTAACAAAGAAACTTAACAAAGAACCTCCTTTTATGGCTGTACACATATCAATAACTTATCATAGGTGGCAGAGGTGGGGACTCAGGGGGCTCCAGCCCCTTCAAACTTAGATAGGTAGAGATCAGAGCCATTCCAACTTTTGGATAGTGAAAATTCATACCAACTGCAGCATAGAAAACTTAAGTAAGTGGTCAGTAGTAGATGTGTGGTAAGGTACTCGCATAATAATTAGCTAGTTGCTGGATTCATTCCGGTATTAGTCACTCGCTATCGTCTCTGATATAGCACCACTTGAGCTAGCTAACCACCAACTATGCATCTACTGCAGCAACACCATCCACAGCAGTGGTACCATCAACAGCCAGCAGTGACAACATCTACTGTAGCAACACCATCAACTGCAGCAACTGCAGTGTTCTACTATCAAATCTACACAATTCATCCCAAAATCAATTTTCATCAGTTTAGAGAAGAGATCAAGACAAGATTGAAGTCTGTTTGAGACACTGGCTGAAAAATGTGGCCTGTCTCTTCCTAACAAGCATAGAGTGTCACAGTTTATGTTTCTGTAGTTGATTCTATAGTTAAACCCCCCTCCTCCTCCCCCTGCTCCACCTCCCACTTTAACCCTTCTGCCGCCTATGTTTATATAAGTGACTTTTATTTAGCACTTAATTTAATACTGTCAACACAAACATATTATTGTAATGTATTCTAAAAGCATACTTGGACATACTTCTGGTCAAAACTCACTAGTATATTCTGTGGTGTTGTGTTTGGAGTGTGAGAATGAGAGAACAGAGGGAATACAGCATGAATAAAATGATAAGCTAGCTACTAGTCCTTGAGAGTGTTTGTAGTGGTTTGATTTTGTCCACTATCTACATAGCTCTCACTTGGTGAGCTTGCTCTGCCATTCTTATTCACCACGCTGTATATCGGACATTCTCCTTGGACCTCAACACTCTCCTCCACTCCAATTTTGTTTAGTTCTGCATCTACAGTACATGAAGTCTGAATGTTTGTATTTGTTATATATTGCATGTAATTACCTTCACTAATTATTAGACTATACTCAGATTCCATTGTTTCATTAATAAATTCCATACTTGTCATAATTGGCACAGAATCTGTACTGGACAAAGCATTCTTGGATCGAATTATATCAACTTCATCTGATACAATGGCATAGTCAGTGTCTTCTAACGATTTGCTGGTTTCATCATCTGCTCCCATGCCACTGCACTGTCCCCTCCTCCATTCATCATGAGGTAAAGGAACTAATTGAATACTTGCTGCACTGACTGATGTTGGCTGTGATGAGTCTCTGTTAACTTCTTCATAAATATTTGTCTGTGAGCTCACGTCAAATGAATTCACGTGAGGAGGAAATATCTTAGTTTTCTTTATTCTCTTGTTGTACAATATGAAGGCAGTGAGAGTGATTACAGTGCATGTCAATAGTACTGCAATAACAGTAATAGATGCAGTGGCTCCGACTAGAACTAAGTCTTGTGGGACTAGCACTGTGGGTGAATGGATGGTTGAAGAAATAGTTGAGGATGATGATGTAAAATTTGTTGAGTTGATATTTATACTAGCTGTAGAAGACTTGTTATCTGACTCAGTGCTTGTTATAGTACACACTTGGCATTGACTACTGCAGTCAGCCATTGCCATACATTCTTCTTGGTTCTCTAATGCAGACAATAATTTAAGATTATCACCGCAAAATACTAGTGATTTATACAATTTAAATACACTTATAATACCACAACGCTAAATCTGCAACATTCTTATCCACTGAGTTTTTGTTGTAAATGAAAATTAATGATATAAAAATGTTGTGGTGTGAACATATTTGTAACTTAATTTATGGTTTTAACATGTAGAAATTAAATTCATGTTTGTAAATGTGTGGATTCAAATGACAATGTTTTGGCTCTCAGTAGATGTTGCATTCTAACTAGGAGTATCTCACTTGATATCTTTTGCTACATGTACATAATTCAGGTATGGATCTTCTTTGTATAGTATGGAGACCTTATTATATAGAGCTAAGTCAATCTAAAGGAAAATCACTACTAACGTGTAAGATAAGTTTGAGAGGCATAGGGGTGTGGTCAGAGTCATTTAATTATGCATGTTACATTTTTATAGTTTCCACATGTCAACTATAAATTTTCAATTTTAATAATGTTATTATTATAATAGCTTTGCCAAGATTGCTGCTGAGTCTCCTTCACACACCAAACAAAGAGATACTAGCCATTAATGCCAATGTGCTTCAGCATAAATGGCAAGGAAGCCCTTGTTGTAATTAAAGCAACAAGGTAAATACTTTCAAATTTAAACCTTCAATCTGAAAACATTTAGTTTTTTTATTTCATTTTTTTTTGCCATCGTAAGATCTGTATGCAAAAATACCAAAAAAAAAACTACATTTATTTAGTTTGTCTGAAGTTAACGACCAGGGGTGATGGAATGATGGAATTGTGGTCGGGAGGGTAGGGAGAGAGGGGAGGGGGGGGCACTAGTCCCGTCAGATTATTAGATTATTACCTGGGAACACAAGGGGCACACATGATACAGATTTATGACACTTGAAAATAATAAAAACTAGTCGTGTTCTTCATCACAAATGGCGAGCAAGCTAGCCTAGCTTTAAATGATTACTAACTATGAGTGCTGCTACCCCTGGCATAATTTATATAGTTCTTGAAATTGAAATGCTTTTACTTGAACTACCTATTCAATGACGACAAAGAGAAAATAGTGCTGCTGCGTCCGCTATGCTTTTACAAAAGTTCAGGTGAATAGGTCTACTCCAAGACTATATATGTAGCTTGCTTTTCAAGGCCAGCAATTCACATGGTGGACAGTTTCATTACATTGTTATTTTATCGGATGCTTTACCAACATGTGTAATCAATGGTGCAGGAATCAGTGGTTGCAGGCGAAAAAAGGGTCACACATATCATACAATTAAGCAAAAAATTAATAAATACATAAATAAAAACCACGGAATCTTGATTATGCATCCTCTTCAAGTGCCTCGCTCACCAATTAACTGCTTAATCCAGAACTCAGTTGATATTACAGCTGTCACTATGGAAAATCAATTGTCTTAGTGTTCTTGGGTTAAGAACATAACAATTGAGAGTTCTGAAGTTGATGCATACTAACAGACAGCGCTGAACTGATGGACATTGCTAAAGGGCCCATAGAAAGGAAAGAAAGAAAAAGAAATTTTTGGAAAAAATTAATTGAACCAAATTCTCCATAAGTATGAAATAATGTTCTATTTATAATGATAGGAAAAATATTTTCTCTTTTTAACAGCCAATATTTTAAATTATAACTTAACCCGACTTTAGTAAGATGTGATCTTAGTGTCTTACCCGACTTAAATGCTGTTTTGATGTCAAAGTCTCTACACACTCTCTGAATGCTCTCACTCAATCCTGCTATGTACGGAATAGTAAGAATCAAACCTTTCTCTTGCTCAGTATTTATGTGATCTTTAGAAGGTAACTCTATAGAGCCTGCCCTAATGGTTGCGTTGTCATAACCATCACTTTGAAGTACTTTGTGTAGGTGTTTCTCTTCTTCCTTCAAGTTTTCACTCATATTAGTTACCCGCCTAGCTCTCTGATACAAGCATCTCACTATTTCTCTCTTTACATGATTAGGATGATGAAACTTAAAGTGAAGGTATCTATCTGTGTGTGTAGGTTTTCTGTACACAGTGGATGTAAGCATACCATCACTCTCTCTCTCTCTCTCTTTAATAAGCAATCCAAAATGGTAGCTTACTATCTTCCTCTGATTCCATGATAAATTTTATAGAAGGTCTTAAAGAGTTTAAATGGTCCAACAAAAATGTTTTTCACTTCCTTTCTTAACTATGCAAAAGGTGTCATCTACATATCTCTTCCATAATACAGGTTTAACTGGAGCTGAGTTTAAAGCTTCTTCCTCAAAGAATTCCATGTACAAGTTGGCCACAACTGCGGAAACAGGAGAACCCATAGCTGCTCCATTTACTTGTTCATAACAGTTCCCGTTGTACCTAAAGTAAGTTGACCTAAGGCAGACCTCTAATAATTCTGTGATGCACTCAGGAGATAGACATGTCCTTTCATCTAGACTCTCACCATTCTGGAGCTTATCTTTGATCACAGATACTGCCTCATCTATTGGTTGGTGAACAGGGAAGACACATCAAAACTCACCATCATTTCAGTCAGATCTCAAGCATACACTATTAACTGTTTGCATGAAATGTGTTGAATTCTTTATGTATGATTGTGTCTTACCAAACAATGTTCACATTAGCTGATGTATTTGACTGAAGTACATGTAGGAAGGACAAAATAAATTGAAGAATAAAGTACTATGTGAATGAATAGTCTTATTAATTTTCAAAGAATGAATGAATTATCCTACATGAAACAGGGTTGTCAGAATTCATATTTCATTACAAGCTAATGTTAGCTATTAGTACCAGGCCACTCAAAAAGAAGTTTTAGTGTACTCTTAATGAGCTAAGTTCTGACACCAATATGCTTCAATACATGAAATATACTATATATTATCATAAGTCATGTTAAAATATGTATATTCGTGAATGTATAATTTACTGTGAGTTTCATTTATGCCTCCAAGGGTCAGATCCAGTGCTAATGACGAGGAAGAGCCCAAATATATTATCGTATATAATTTATTTATTGAACTAACATTAGCACACAGCCAAATTGCCTGTATTGGTACCACTGTATAACATCATAATTTTTCATTGGTTCGGAGGGGGCACTGGCCTCAGCTCCCCTGGATTCTCCCCTGCTCCTCCTCCCCTTTGGTACTCAAGTTGGTACAGAATGACATATCTTAAATGGAATTGAATGACACTTTCAATGTTAATAGCTATGCCTCTCACAAAATTCTTTCTTTTTTTTAATCTTAACCTGCCCTCGGGTGAAAATCCAAGAGAAACAGGTTATAGAATGATAGTAATGGTTCAAAGCTATCTATATTCAAAAACAAAAGTAATCAGTAAACAATGTTGATGGACCCCAACGTTTGAACAGAAATTACTCCCTCTAATTATCAAGGCAGTTGAATATTTGACAATAAACAGAATCTTTGTCTTTGTCTTTAATCTTTGTCTGATAACTCAGTCAAAGATTAAACTTTGCACCTAGTAGTTTTTATGTCTTTGTTTAGTTTTCTGTATTAACTAAAATTGAATTTGAGCAATATTTGGAAATAAATTGTAGGTAATTAAGTATACAGTCTTTCTGGTTTTTATCTATTCTTCATAATTATTATAGTAAGCTTCATTTAATGCTTGTTGCTACTGTTGCACACAAAGAAAAAGTAACTAAATACAGTGCTTGGTTGTAGTTGTAGCTAATACGCTGGACTGAGTAAAGACTAGTTATGGACTTCATGACACACACAGCACTATAGCAGCTACTTTATACCATCTGCACATGAAAGTACACAGTTGCCTGTCTTACTACATTTCTCATGTCAGCGTACTTCACCCAGTGCATTGAGTTTACATGCCTTAAGCATCTTTTTCCCCCTTTTCATTCATTAAGGGTACTATAGTTTTAAACTTATTATGGATTTGGTTCATCCATCACTTTTTTTTTTTGTTGGTAACTTTCAATTGCCTCTTAATTTCATCTTTACCAAGTGCCCTATTTTGACTGCTGTTGATTCAAATGCCAATGTTTGATTATAATTCAGGTAAAGACACCTCATCAGAATACTTTATTACTTAGCTAGCTTCATTTCTTAGGGGAAAAAAAGAACTGCTTCTTTTTGACATAATTGGCACATGTTATACTCATAGCTAGGTAGCTATTTACATCAACTCTATTCTGGACTATTTAATATGTAGCTAAATATGAATCAAAAGCAAGATTCTTGAATTCCTGAATTACTAGTTGTTTTTTTTACCTAAAAATAAGCCTAACAATCAATGTGACTCCTGACATTTGCCATATGCAAATCTTAAACTCCTGTCAAATGCCATCTAATGTGCCCAGATGAGTACTATTGCTTTTATCACATGCATTATAAATAGCTTCTCTTAGACATTGGCTTATTAACACAAAATATTTGTGTAATTAAAACTTAACACAACATTCTAACTTCTTAATGAAGTCCTCCTCAGGAGTGAAGAGGGCTTCAGGAAGAAGTTGAAGCAATGGGATAGTTTTAATTATATATTATATATTTGTATGAATATATTATAGTACTTATTACATGAGTCAGAGTGAGATATGGTGAATAATTTATTTTCACAGCCAAAGGCGAGTGAAAATACAGCCTGAGAGTGAAATATCTAGCCATATCACTCTGACGAGTGTAATAAGTGGTTTATTCCACACTGGATACCTTCACTGAAGTAGTTTTGTTGATAACTCAGGTGTAAAGTTAGCGAAAACTCACAGGGGCTCCCCACAACCCCAGCTGTTATTATAACAGCTGCTCTAAGAGTAGGCTCTACTAGAGTAAAGGTAGCTGTAAAAACCCAGAAAACTTGAACACCAGGCCCAGTTGCTATAACTACTCTGGTTGCTATAACTACTCTGGTAATGAGCGTGTGAGATAATACCTAAAAATATCATTGTGAAGATATCTAGCTCTAGCATGGAATAAATATATATATATATATAAATACATATAATTATATATATATATATAATATATATATATATATATATTTATTTATTTATTTATTTATTCATTTATTTATTCCAAGATAGATATCTTTTATTGTAAATGGTTGTAAGAACAAGTGGGAAATTAGTTGTAAAAAAAATATTTCATGAATGTTGGAAAAAATTTGGGTTGCTCTATAAAGTATGGAAACAAGGAATCTTAAAGCCAAAGTGTTAATCTGAAAAATAGGCTTCACAAAACTTGCCCAAATTAAGAATGGTGATTCTACACCCCTAAATTACTGCCTTAAATAAATTAAAAAATACAATTAATTTAAAAAAATGTTTTTAAATGTAAAAAAAAATTTAGGATTTCTTAAAAAAGTTGGGGACAAAAGTAAAACTAAGTAAAACTAAGTCCCATGTGTTTGACAACTTTCAGAATTTTTAGTTGACAACAATGGCAAATTTCGAACTTTGAAGTCAACAAATGGCAAGTTCTAAACTTTTGAAGTTGACAAATGGCAAAGCAGTGATGTAGAATCACCATTCTCAACTTGGGCAAGTCTTGTGATGCTCATATTTTGAATTAAAACTATTGCTTTGAAATTCCCTGTGTTTCCATTTCCATACTTTTTAGAGCAACCCTAATTTTTTTCAACATTTATAAATTGTTGTTTTTTACAAATATATATATTAAAGATTAAAATGGAAAAGAAAATGCATGACTACACTGCACTTCCATATCGAAATTTTAAATTTACTTATCCATAACTATGCAAGTGTCATGTGTCTGGCACCTGCTGGGCATAGTACATATTATCCTATGGTGACAAAAATGATTGTATCGTATATTTCTGTATTAAGCAAGTGTGTGTAAATAATATATACTAACCTCTAGGTTTGCATTCACCATCACAGCATATCATGCTCAAGTTGCAAAAGTGTAAAGGTTTGCAGGTAGCTATTATGGCTGCTGGTTTGACAGAGAAGACCCTTTGCAATATTACTTCACTGGAAACATTATTTCAGTGCAACCTTAACAGAAAACTGTAGTTATTACATAATAGCTACAACATATTACATATAGCTGTTTGTCTGTCTGTCATGCTCTGAATTTGGGGATTACTGAACCATTGATTTAGGAATGAACTTACTCAGAACAACGATTTAAGACCTATCATTGTGCTACTTTTTTTTAACTTCGGGCTGATTTTTTAGAAAACATGAAGCTGTCAGCTCCACGTAAATACTGTCTTTTGTGGGTAACCCCCCTATTGTCATGTCATATCACATGAGCAAATAATTTGAATATTATGGTGAGTATCCCCCCCCCCCCCCTTGGGCTTAGTTAAGATGTTTTTGTTTTGTTTTTGTTTTTATTAATATAAGAAAAATATTTAGAAAATGCAAGCCACTTTCGAAACAAAGTCTTGATCTTCAAGTAGGAGGGATTTAGTTGCACAAGAGTGGGTAAGGGTTTTCTTGACAATGACACTATAGAATTAAGGTGGGTGTTGTTTTCTGCCCATATTTTCAGCTTATTTTGAAGAGTATCATGTGCGCAATGTTTTGAGCCTCATAAAATATGCATGCATAGTGTAGTTATGACAAAAAATGTAAAACCACATTTTTAGGGTGAAGGCCGCCCGTAAGTAAACTAACTATGGCTATTATTGAGTAGCTAAGAGCAGATGAAGATGGCAAAAGTTGATAAGAGTTCAAAAGATAATGTAACAACTTCACAAAGGCAAAGTTCACATTTATAAGGACAGAGAACGAGAAGCAGGAAGAGGTAGACAAAGACAAGATGGGAATCAATGGCTCAAGGAGAAAGATCACTAGAGAGGGAAGGGCTCAGGAAGAAATATAGCAGGAGAGGGAAATAAAGGTAAGTAGTAGAATTATACGAATGGTTAAAATATCTAATGCCACTGTATTCCTAACTTGCAATGGTGCATCAATCACCACTGTTTGGCAGAATACTTGCTGATATCATAAGTCTCCAACTGTCCCAGAATCTCTGGGATAATTCTGGATTTTTACCTTTGTCCCGGGGTCCTGGAAGCCCCCATTTATCCCCGAATATTTTCAACTTGCTCATTGTAGAGAATTATGATTGTTATCTATATTTTTTTTTAAAACAGCATCACTCACTTCCACCACTACTGCAAGTAAAAGAAAGCGCAATTATTTATGCATTTGGTAAAAGGTCGCAGTGAGTCTGAAAACTGTTTCACTTTGTGCTGCGAAATATTTGGAAAATTCGTACCATTCAGATCCAAATTGGAAGCAGGCCACCATTTTTGCATAAAATTTTAATTCTGAGCAATGTTATCTTGAGCATTTTATGAAGCTCTCCTTATTAAACAATGTAAAAGGGCTACTGCCACCATATTATCGCTTCTGTAGTCATCTATTCCTTAACTTATATGTACAGCCAATGTCACTGCAACTGTTTTTATCCATAACCAGGTTGCTAAAAGAAAACACTTGCACATGCGACTAGGAATTTACATGAAATAATCTGATAGAAGCACAGTGAGTGGTGACAGGTGAAGGACACAGGTTATGGTGGGGAGGGGGGGGGGAGGTTGGTACGATTCGTGAAGCTAAATTGAAAAAAGTTGGAGTCTGACGTATATAATATGGAGATACAATAGTACATAAAACTGTGGTATTCGGGATTAATAGCACGAGTGGAGTGAGAAAAATTCATTAGGCGAAGCTGAGTGAAATTCTTGCCACACGAATGCTATTTATCCACCAAATACCACAATTTTCCATGCTATCGTATGCAGTGTTGGTTCATGCCCTGTAATTAAGAGCTTAAGTCCAAGCTCAAGCCTTTATAGATTTTTAGAGTTTAAGCCCAAGCCCAAGCCCATCAATTTTGAATCGGACTAAGTCCAAGCTCAAGCTATATTCAGAAGTCGAAATTCTTTTTTATTCCCTCAAAAGTTATTTACACTTTGCTTATCAGTGCATTTACTAAATAGCTGTGCTAATAACAATATTTTGCACTTACCTGGCTGTGGCTAATAGCCTATTAGGTAAAATGGGAAAGTGTTATTGTCTGACCAATTTTATGAAATGGGCTTCAAGCCTCTTCAAGCCCTTGAAGCTCAAAAAGGCTTAAGCTCAACTGGGCTTGACCCAACACTGATCATATGTTAATACTATATCCAAAGAAACAGTTCATTTCTGCAGAGAAAACTATAATTTTGCATTATATTTTCTTCAAAAGATACTTTTCATCACGGTTCTGCTATTATTCATGTTTTTATCATTGCTAAATAGCTGTGGTATTATCATTACTAAATAGTGTTGCCCAGGAATTTTGCTGCAATATTGCCTAGTGGATGAAAGTGTGGTAAGGTCGCGAAGAGATCGCTGTGACCAATCAGATTTTTTCCAGTTTTCCACTGCTATGGTATTTCAAAATAATACCACACTTTTTTCTACTGAAAAATGACTCGGCTATGGTATTAATATAGTATATATACTGTATATGAGGGTGCACTAGCATTCTCTAATTAGCATTGACTCCCCTTTCCCATAGGGGTTACAAATTTCCTTTACTTACATCAGGTTGCAGTCAGCAATAATTCAAAAACAGTAATTAGTTGTCTTTTGGAGTCTACGATGCTATACTTTCAATTTCTAATCCACACAGTGCAAAAAAAAAACCAAAGTTATAAAAATGTCATAAAATTGAGTTTCTTCATATTATTATCAACTTCTTCTCTTTGAACCAGCCTAGAGGACAACTGTAAGCATTTCTGGGGCTACTAATAGCATGAATTGTAATACTTTTTCCAACGTAGGTCCACAACCCTCCTGTTTTCTTCCTTCATGACTCTAACAAACAGTTGTTTCATGAAGGAGCATCCTAGCCTTCCGAGTTTTGACGCCATTTTGAGCAGCATACATGTGGCTGTACATGTGCCATATTATTTTTCATTAATGCTGATGTGTTTGTTGGAAGTGTAGGGATAAAAAAAAAAGAGTAGTGTAAATTGCTACGTCTTCTATGTTGCAGTTGTTGGAGAAAACCGACGTAGATTGTTTCAGAAGTAAACGTTCAGTAATTGTTTTAGAAGCAGCCATAGCACTGTTGCTCATTTTGGACAAGCTGCATTGTGGAGGCTTCTGAAAACATAAGCACTGTTTAGTAGTTAGCGAATGAAGTGAACATAATTAATGTATCTATTCTCTGTTAGCTATCTGTTCTTTTGTGGTAGAGATTGTAAAAAAAGAAGTGGAAAAAACTAGTTGTAAAAAAAAAAACACTGCCTTATATAAATAAAATTAATAAAATAATATATAAAAAATAACATTTAAAAAAGTAAAAAATTCAGGATTTCTCACAAAAGTTGGGGATCAAGAAAGACAAAAGTCAAACTGAGTTACAGCTTTCAGAACTTTTGAAGTTGACAAATGGCAAGCTCTGAACTATTGAAGTAGACTAATTTAAGTGTGTAAAGTCAACACTTTGGCTTTAAATTCCTTGTTTCCATACTTTTTATGGCAACCCTAAATTGTTTTTTTTGTTGTTTTTTTCGACATTCATGAAATTTTTTTTTACAACTATATATAATCGTATTATTAATAATATTAATATTAAAATAGCAGGAAAGGAAGAAAATGCATGACTACACTGCACTTCCATATCGAAATATTAAATTCACTTATCCATAACTATGCAAGTGTCATGTGTCTAGCACCTGCTGGTCATAGTGCATAATATCCTATGGTGACAAAAATGATTGTATTGTATATATGTGTACTATAATTATAATAAGCAAGTATGGGTAAAATATATACTAACCTGGTTTGCATTCACTGCAACTAACATCACAGCATATCATCTCTAAATGAAATTAATAATATAAGTTTTAAAGTTGCAAAAATGTAAAGGTTTGCAGGTAGCTAATATAGCTACTGGTTTCACAGAAAAGACCCTTTGCAATATTACTTCACTGGAAACATTATTTCAGACTATATGCAACCTTAACAGAAAATTGTAGCTGTTACATAATAATTCATTAAGACTTATCAACTCTCAGCGTGCATGCACGAGAGGGTAATAGTAGTTGTCCTGTCTATTCGTCTGTCTGTGTGTCATACTCTGATTTTGGAGATTACTGATAATTAACCATTGATTTTGGAATGCACTTACTTAGAACAACAATTTAAGACTATTATTTTGTGCAACATTTTTTATTTCGGGCTGATTTTTTTTAAAACATGAAGCTGTCAGCTCCACGTACATACTGGCTTTTGTGGGTAACCCCCCCCCCCTATTGTCATGTCTTAGTCACATGAGCAAATAATTTGAATATATTTATATGGTGAGTATCCCTGGCCTGCTTAGCTTCTTCTCTTATCAAAGCAGAATTTATATCTACCGTTTTCATTGCTCCAGCTATATTGATACCTGATTAATACAGTATAGCCAATAAATTATTCTATTGGTCTGAGATGATTTTGTAATAGCTAGCAAGTGTATAGTAGCGCTGAGGGTTCACACCTTTGGTGCTTCATTTCATTGGTACTGCTAGTCACCCAGGGAAAGGATCAGACTAGAAGTGAAGTTTAAAAAATATGTGACTGAGGCAAACTGTCATGTATGTATGTGTCTTGCACTGTTGATCTTGGCCTTGCTATATTGATACCTGATTAATACAGTATAGCCAATAAATTATTCTATTGGTCTGAGATGATTTTGTAATAGCTAGCAAGTGTATAGTAGCGCTGAGGGTTCACACCTTTGGTGCTTCATTTCATTGGTACTGCTAGTCACCCAGGGAAAGGATCAGACTAGAAGTGAAGTTTAAAAAATATGTGACTGAGGCAAACTGTCATGTATGTATGTGTCTTGCACTGTTGATCTTGGCCTTGTATTTTAATCACAATCTAAGAATCAAAGAAATTTATAAGTGCTGTGACAACAAGCTCAGGCATCTCTTAGAAGGAGTTAGAACCATTTCAGGGCCCCCCTCCTCCCAAATGGCCTAAAATACATTGCATGAGTCTTTATTCAAGTTATATTCTTTATTAAGTTAAAGGATGGGTACAATTTGTACACTGGATTATGATAGTAACAATTATTAGGCAAATGTTATCTAGCATAGCAACTGGTAAAGGTTCTGGCTACATATTACTGAGTTGGTGGGAGAGACCTTTAGCAAATCCAGAGAGGTATTCTGTATCTGGTTTAAAAAACGAACAGATCATTGGCACTAGCATTCTGCACTTATATGTGTATGTTCTCTTGTTCTCAAACACAACGTTGTGAGCGAAGAAGCCACTGAGAATACTTATTTACCTATCACTCAACAGGTAAGTTTGAGGGAAAGTGAAAAATGCTTTCTTTTGTTACCAGCACAACCTCAGTGTAGCCAGGCCAGACCTTTTTCGCTAGCACTAGGTAAAGGGTCTGGCCAAGCTATACCAGTATAACTTCTCCATAATGCCTGTACGATATTCGCATGGCATAGGTGTCGGTCAGTTTCACTAGATTCCAACAAACAGACTCACTGAATTCCTACCTGAATGGCGGCATGGGTCTTGTCCAAGTGCACAGCAGCATTTATCACCAACACCTGTAATGATAATACATAAAATATCTGCACCAAGTTTGGACCTATAGAACCTGAACTTTAGAAGATAATTTAAAAAGCATTCAGAATTGGCAGACAGTAAATTTAGCCTGTTCGGTAGTGGCTAGATACAATACAACATGTTGAATTGATGAGCTATACCTTCTATATTTTGTCAATATTTTGTGCAGAAAATGTCTGTGCCAAAGCTGCAGCTTAACTAACTCATTTGTTGCCTTTTCACAAGTCTTAAAACAGGGTTAACACTAATGTACCGAGAAACACAGGACTATTTGTATATGAGATAGCTACTAACAAGCAAGCTTCACCCACTTGTACTATTAAAGAGCCTCATATATAACCTTATACATATAATTTCACTGCCTAACGAATATTTATGCTTACCATTAACTATTGATAAGAATAGTAATTCCATCCCAATCAAGCATTTCAGTGCCATATTCCTAACACAAGTATAGCTAAGCTACTCTTCAAAATGCATGCAAAGAGCAAAGAGATACTGTACCAGCAGCAGTATGTGTTCTTAATATATAGAAATATTTTGATGTGGTACTTGTGATATTGAAAATATCACCATTTTTGTTTTCCAAATTTGGTAGAATCAATAGCAAAACAAATGACTGTGATACTGATTACAACCCTTTCTCCAAGTTTTCCCAAGTCTTGTTTGTTAGATGACAGTGTTTGTCCGTTTGTTAGTCTCTTTTTTTTTCTGAATTGAAATATTTGCTTATCTTTTTGTTTTGAAGTTCTATCATGTGACCACATTTTAACTTAGATTATTGGTAATCACACTTGCATCTATAAGTATTGGCTGCTGGAGTGAATGGCACAAACCAAATGTGTATAAAATAAATTTTCTCGATCAAAAAGGTAGTACGAATGTGAACGAATCTCAATTGTTACTGGTGAATCAAACCCAGGAACCATAACCTTACTGAGTTCTCTGGACTCTCTGACAATCCGTAACTTCAAAATTAGAGCACTAATGATTGGTTAAGCCTGAGATCAAATTGATTTCTATGACACCAATTGGTTTACACACAAAGATATGAGTATAGTAGCTAGGGATTGATGATTAGATTTGTGTTGCATACATTACATCAAGTGGTCCTGGGTTCGATCCCCAGACCACCTAGCATTTCTTAAAAAATTATGTATGTATTTCTTAAAGGGTTAATTATCAACTAGTCTGGTACTGCTGCTATTGTTGCAGTTGCATGTTATTGCATTGTGCACTGTTACTATGACTAAAGGTTGTCTTTATATGAATTCATGGTATTTATTATTGCATATATTGACAGGGAGTGTATAATAAAGACATAATATTTTTTGCTTCTCATGTTGAGTTGTATCATAACTCTAATGAAATATGCTTTGTATTCTCGTCAGATTGTCTAAATATCCTCCTCTTCCCATCTTACCACCCCCTGTCCCCTTCCCTTGAGGTTAAGTATAATAAGTATCATGGTAGGACATATTTTATGCGAGTTTGAATACTAGTAGATAAATGCATGTTCCAATTTATTATTGTATAGTATTAAATGAACTGTGAGAATTGTGCATGGGTAATTAGCAACTGCTGTGTACAAGAGAAAAATTGCATATTTATAAAAATAAAAAAAAAGTAATGGTAATCGTTCTGGTCCAGAATCAACCTAGTCTAGATTACCCCATATATGGAAAGGGTAGCTCTAAATAACCATGTCAGCAACTTTTTCAGTTGCTGCTATATGTTTATGCACAAAGTTTGTAGTTAGGCCATAATATGCACCACAGATTAAATTTAGATCCTGTCAACTTTTGTCGCTTGCACAATATATCTTCCATAAAATGTGGTAAATTACATTGGTCTAAGGAATGGACTCAATGGTATTGATTAACCTGAAATGGTTCCAAGTAGCTAATATCCCAGGAATATCACATTTAAAATAGTAATAAGCTATCTGGATACTTGAGGAAAAAGATAATGCTCTTGTAAGTAACATTTTATTTGTATTTTTTAATTCAATATCAAACTCTACTTACTTTCCTTTTAAAAAACCACTCATTCAAATAATATTAAATCAATTTCAAATATGCACACAACAACAAATTGATTACTTTTTAATTTTACAAGTTCTTATTGGCAAAATTGTACCCAGCTATCTGCCCTATTTTTGTATATAGATTGTGACGGCAGGTAACCAATGTTAATGTATAGGATGTGTATGACAACACAACAGCTATGTGTGACTGTAAATCCACATTTTTACAGCATACATAGCCTTATGTTTTGATGGTGTAGTGAAAAGCAGAGGAAGAAGTGGGGGTAGAGATAAATAGTTATTTGAAGTTTTTTTACTTCGTTCACAAGTTAAAATAATCTGTTAGGGTCATAAAAATAGTTGACTATATAGCTAGCTAGATGTAGTAAAGATAGCATGCTCAACTTAGGATTCTCAATAATAAAATAAAATGAAGACTAGGCTTAAAGCTTTAGTGGGAAAAGATCATTCCTGGGTTCATGCATTTATACATAGAATAATGGCTACAACACTGAGACCCATTACCCCAAGTACCAATAGCACTAATCGTCAGTTTCAATGGTTAAACAGGAAGTAACATAAAACCACAGGAATGACATAACGAATAATGACCAAATACACCACAAGAAGCAAGTGTCTGGATTTTTTGTTTTTTATTAACTGTAAGTACATCTGGGTCACACTAACCTCAGATACTTACCACTTTCGTGCATGCCCACCATTGTTTGGGCATCTTACCACAAGTGTACATAACGGAGCCCACGTTCCCGAACTATCAAAGTGTTGTGGTTGCTGCGCTTGCGCAAATACTCCGTGGTACTACTCAGGTCAGCTCGTCCAAGCAAACCGTGGGCGCCGTAACAGTAATTAGACAACCACTACCACATTCCTCTAGAACAGCCAAGGTGCATGATTGTCCCTTTCTCCGTGTAATGGTTAGGTGAAGGGTCTGGCTGCGCCAGACTATTTCGAAAGCGCGCATCAACGGTGAGTGCCACGAACTCGTGCAGCAATTCCGAAATACTACAGTACGCATGCGCAATTTCATAATGTAGTCTGGACCGAGCTCGCAGTTGGCACAGACTGGACTGGTGGAGAATTTCAAGTGCTTCGTGCCGGCGACGGTTGGCCTCTAAGCGAAAAACAAAGAGTTTACTCCAGAGGTGAGTTGCTAATAATCTAAAATCGGTTAACTACTGCTACTGTAGTGTCGTCTTAGCTACGTATAGTGACTGGGCAGGTTACCTAGCTATATGATTGTTGAGTGTTTTTTGTGGTTATAGTAGAACATGTATTCAAATGATAGCCCTATTGTCAATATTGGGGATAGAGTTAACTGTAATTAGCTATAACAAATAGAAAGAAATTTTGGAAATACCCCTAGTGCATGAAGTCCAGCTAGCTAAGTTTTGTAGGATAAAATTCATACTATGAAATTTTTCAGTCCAGCTGTAGAATAAAATATGGTTTTCTACAACACCTGGTAGATGTGGTGGCCTTCATGTGTTTTCCTTCCCATTTGCATAGTTTAAACAGCACACCCTTTGGCATTGTACCAACCTGCCTTGGCACCAGTATAAAAGAAATCTTTGTCGCTGAAAAACCTGAGCCAATGGTTTAAATGATGAGGTCACCACCTAGCCATGGCAGTTTATAGTATATCTTATGGCTACAGGTTGCTAGAGTCCAAATAGATGAGCCACAAAAGGCATACACATACACCCACCCAGTTCTGACCAATGCCTCTAGCTTGCCAAGACGAAACTCCAATGTGGTATAACCATCTTGTTACGTGGCTCTGCTCGTGGCACACCTCTAGACTTTATCTCTCTGGGAAGAAGCCCGTATTGTGCTAAATAGATTAAGGATCCTTGAGATGAAGTGATAATACTTAATTCTATCTGAGGATGTCACTTGTAAGGATGCCGTAGTTCCTTGGGGGATTTTTTTAATAGTAATTGTTAATTTATTAATACTATAGGAGATTGTGGATTGTCTCAAATTTGAATACACACATAAATAGTTAAAAGCAATAAGCCAAATCTATCTGGTCATTTAATAATGTTGAATTTACCTTAATATTTACACACTATATAAATATTAATAATGGTGCATGTATGTACATGTTTTGTGTGCATTTATGTGTGAATAAGTACTAATTTTATTACTGTTGTTCATTGAGCTGTCCTTCATTTTTGGTGCTGGCACTGCTATTAGCATATCTTAGATATGATGCAATCCAAAGTGAAATCTGACCAGTTGATCATAAGAGAAGCTAAAGGTATGGGCTGGAGCCACCCCCCCCCCCCCCCCCCCCCCCCCACACACACACACACCCCCTCTTGTTCACCACTTTTTGAAGGGCCTCAGTCATCTATATTGATACCAGCTCCTGGTAATATCAGTGTAAAATCAGCTGCTATAAAAACTACACCCATTCATATTACTTCTATTAGTACATTCTTAGGCAGTTATGTCATGAAATACTCTACGTCTGCCAATATATGTCAGCAGTAATTTAATCACTGGCTTTTAGTAAATGTACTATTTCTGTACGAGTACAAAAATACTAGTCCAAATTGCCAAAAATGGAAACATCTAATTTGAATTGCTACATCGAGAATGCCCCTGGTTTTGGTAAGACTTCTTTTCTACCTTAAGTATGCCTACATTATTGTTATTTATGCTTCCAACAAAACAAACACTTTGGTTTATGAAGATTTGAGTGGCCTTAATAAGTTTGGTTAGTCTTGAGTCAGTATAATTTCAAGCTTGAGGTACAGGATGATACGACTGCCACCACGTTCTGTGTCAACAATGCCAGCCAAAACAAAGCCCAAGAAAAGAAAATATCATTCCGAGGGTGTGGTACACACAGACGTTGAAGCAGAACGAAGCAGCCACAGAAGTGTTGGCCTAATTAAATTGCTGGCAAAGATCAGGCTGGATATGAGCTGTGGGTTCAGCTGATGTGGATTGCATAAGCTCTAGTTTTGCTGTTTCAAATTCTGAGAGGTGTAGTATCAGTTTACTAATTTGATGAGACCAGTCACTTGAATCACATCCCATTAAGTGAAATTTTATTGTATGATTGCATGTGCCATTCAGAATGGCACACGATGAAGCAACTATGCATATTTTGTGTACATAATTGTAAGTTGGTTGGCCATGCTTCTTGAAAACGTGATTGTCAGTAAAGTTTATATCTGTGAGAAATCAGTCATTATTTTTTAAGAACATGAGGTGGTTTGTAAGGAAGAAGCATCACTCAGGTGAATTTTAGTTGATGTTAGAGTTGGTATGGATAGCACTATATAGCTAGTTCTTTCTATTGGACTCAAGATTTCCATATTGCAGATAATTACAAAGTAAAACCAAAACGATTATATCTAATGAGATCACTATTCTAAAATTGTATGTGGTGAAGTCAAATTGAAAACAATCTTTGGTTGGTGTAGATTAAGTTAACATCAAACTCCCTCTATCCTCTGAACTCCATTTCCTTCTCCTCCCAACCTTTGATGATTACATTAGAAATGAAAATGATTTGTAGTAGTCACTTGCTTGGTAATACCAAAGCCTAAGTACACACTAAGAGACCGCGACTTACTCATGCACTGTATTATGTAGAAAAATGTGATACTTTTTAGTACAGAGGTCAATTAGATTATAGACTGTATATATATATATATATTCATTGCTTCAAGTAGCACAGAATTTTCCTATAGACTAATGAACCCTGATTGGAACAAAACAGCATAACTAAACAATTGTTTGGTGTGTTTACTGTCTCTAAGAGATGCAGTAGTTCTAAGTATAGAGTTTCTTATGCAGCCATTAAAATTAAATGTAAAACTTAAGTTATAACAATATAACTTCCTTGGTTGAATGAACAGAGCAAACAGCCATTATTAGCTAGTTCATTTCTGTTTACTTAATTACCTATACTTCTAAACTTCACTGCCCTGTTTCTGTATATGCAGGTCATCATGGAGATATTTATATGGCTCTCTCTCTCTGTATTGGCCAGTTTAGGACACGGAAGTAAGTATATACTAATTTCTGGATTTCATAAATATACACATTTATTCTTATTACCCAGTGGTGGTCATTCCTCAGACAGCTAACAGAGTCCTTCCATCCAGTGGAGATGGAGTTAATGCAACTCCAACTAGTACTGTCCTGCTCTGTGGAGTGATTGAACCTGGAGTTTCAGATATGAACTCAACTTGGTACACGCCCACAGGCGAGGTCATAGAGGTGGTCAGGAATCTTGGACAAACCTCTCAAGGAGGACGCTTACAATTCTTTAACTTGCAAGGACCGGTTGGAAATCTGTTCAATGTAACATCACTGACTATAAGTCAGCTCAGTTATTTAGATGAAGGAGATTATGTGTGCTCTATAGCATACACTTTGGGAGGTTCAGATACAATAATCCAGGGGAATGCCACAGTTAGTCTTCAACTTAAAGGTAATTCTTTACTAGTACCCTAGTCTACCTCTACTAAAATAGGAGGACTTCGGGCCTGTAGCCAGAAGTTTGCATTGGGGGTTTGGATTTTGTAGACACATAAAAGCCACACCCACTTTTGTTTTCTTCATCTGTTCTTTTATAATATTAAAAATTTTAAAATAACTGCACCAAAGCTAATAATTTGTTCCATCTTCTATTTAAAAACTATAAGTTCATTGAACATCATTGATAATCGAGCAAAAAGCGCTAAACTGCTAGCTATATATCAACTTACGTGACTGGGCTTACCTCTACGATGAGCTGTACAAAAACAGTGCACCATTAATATGCCTTTTGTACTATAAGTTATTTAATAATTGTATTACGTTACATTTTATAAAGAATAGATGTAACAAGCTAGCTTCACTCATCCTGTTATGAGAGTGCAGTTTTGTAGCCAAGGAGAAACTGAACGTTCATTAGGTCACTTGGACTCAGTCTAGGCCATTCATGTACCGATTGTGAAGTACATCTAAGGAAATAGCAGAGAATTCGATCTCTGGTTTGACGATAGAACAGACTACGATATTCCATAAGCAATATATGGGGTGTAGCTAAACTATTTACTTCCAATTACTCAAAAGAGGGGGGGGTCTTGATCGAACCCCCTTGGCTACGGGTATTGACTTCAACATAACCATTGAGGTTTTTTTAGTTTATCGGAATTGCCACTTTTTTGGTTTCACACCACAAAAATTTCCACAAAAAAATCTGATTGCCTATTATAATGCCCACTTGAGTCATTCTATCATTGTCATATTTTGCTTTAACTGTGCTAGTATTTATCTTAGCTGACAACAAAATCTTTGTAAATACTTGTGTAAAGGATGTGCAATACAGTGATAGCAGACATATAGACTAAAAATAAACAAAGGAATTGCTGAACTTGTGTCTTTGTGCTGAATCATGAAGTAATCTTGACTATCCTAATTAAATTCTATACAGCTAAACTGAAAAGCTAGTTTGGCTCCTATAATTATCCCCAAATAATTGAAATAGTATGCACTAAATCAAATCGTGTCACTTTCCATTAAGGTGTAACATAAATTTGGCATTGGGCTTAGTATATTTATGCTGGAGTCAATATATATTATATATAGTACTTATTACATGAGTCAGAGTGTGATATGGTGAAATATTTCATGAGCAGGCTAATTTATTTTCAAGAGCCATAGGGAGTTAAACTAAAGCCTCAGAGTGAAATATTCTGCCGTATCACTCTTACAGAGTGTAATAAGTGGTTTATTCTGCCCTAAATATCTTCACTACTTTAGTTTGTACTATATATAGGGACTTAACTCAAACAGTATAAAATTGGCTGTAGGGGTTCTCCAAAACCCCAGCTATTATCTTAGCAGCTGCTCTAACCAAGGTTGAGTAGACTACACCTGAGGAGGTAGCTATAAAAATCAAGAATGGGGTTGATTGCTATAACTAAGGGTATTGAGCTTGGGCTGAGCACGTGCCACAGTGAGAATATCTTGGGTGGAATAAAATATATATATATGTGACCGTCTATAGGAAAACCAGGCACAACGCGGCACCCTTCAAAAAAAATTTTTTTGCACTTACGGAGTTGTCGGCGTCCAGATATTGAGCTCTCCAAGTTTTATCGTCGTAGCTTAAGTCGTTCCCGCTATAATAGACCTAACCGTTTCCTTCCGTCGGCTTGAAACAATACATTTTTAAGAAATCGATCTATCTTTTCTCGATATTTACGCACGCCGCGTTGTGCCCGGTTTTCCCAGAGACGGTCACATATATAGTACTTATTATATGAGTCAGAGTATGATATGGTGAAATATTTCATGAGCAGGCTAATTTATTTTCAAGAGCCAGAGGCTGGTGAAAATGAAGCCTGAAAGTGAAATATCTAGCCATATCACTCTGATGAGTGTAATAAGTGGTTTTTCTAACTTAGATATCTTCACTGCTGTAGTTGTACTAGGACCTTAACTCACATGTATAGTTGGCTGTAGGGGTTCCCAAACCCCCAGCCAAGTTATTTTAGCAGCTTCTCTAATTAACCAGGTTGGTATAGCTTTAAAATCAGAAAAGTGTTGAACTTGACTGGTTGCTATAACTAAAGGGTAATGAGCTTGGCAATACAGCATGAAATAATAGCTTAAAATATCTGTGAGTTTTCATGGTCATGTACCTAAAAATGATCATTGTGAACATATCTAGGGTGGAATAAGTAATAGTTATGCCATGGCCAACGAGGGGTTATGGAATATAACCGTCCCGATCCCGAGGGCGAAGCCCAGGGATAAGGGCGGTGATATTCCATAACCCCGATGTTGCCATGGCATAACTGTTTTATACCATAGTTGCTGCTACTACTACTCTCTCATATCCACCTATATGGGACCAGCCCTACCACATATAACTCTCCTGCCGCTCTCATACCACAGGAATTTACCACAGCTAGCTGCTTTACTGCTTACTGCTGAGCAGCCCAGGTAGAGTTAGATCTGGAGATAACAGCTGGCAGCTACAATGCTAAAGTAAACTTGCTAAAGTAAACTTGCTAAAGTAAACTTTCTGGAGTGCTTCAATTGAATTTTAATTGAATTTTAATTTTGGGCCGGAAACACGGACGAATTCGCTTGACACCGCACCGGGAAAATATCATAGCCCCAGGAAAAATCACCGGGAAAATATCACTTTTAATCCATGGGTGTTACCCAGCAACCATGGTATAAATATATTTATTCCACTCTAGATATCTTCACAATGCTATCTATTAATAATACAATTATATAAGCATTAATATAACAAATATTTAGCTTTTCACTGTTTGTGTTTGTTTTTCTTTTTCAGCTGAAGTGAATGCAATAATTCCAACTCTCACCAGATCAGTTGGTAGATCTGTCACTTTGAACTGCGTGATGTCTAGATATATTCGACAAGATACAGAATTCCTTTGGAGAAAAGATAATGAAGTAATCACCAGCAGAGGAAGATTCTCTGTCATGTACCGTGACCTGATGAGTGATCAGGGACAGATGGGTGTCAAAACTTCTTCACGAGGAACATCTTTAACCATTGCAAATATAGAGATATCAGATGCAGGCAATTATACTTGCTTTGTGAACGGCACGGAGAGTTCTGCTTCAGTGCTCTTAAATCTCATGAGAACCACAGAGAGTAAGTCTTTTGTATTCAGTTGATGTAAAACAAATCATTTATAGCTGGTAGAATTCCGTTTCATTTCTAGGACAAATGACACCTCGTCAATAAAAAAATCAAATTAACTACATCGATTTGTGTAAAAGTGGGTGGGACAGTAACCACAAAAATTACAGTAACATGCCAGTGTGTGGGTATTGGCAGTACTAGTTTAATGAGTGAGTTCAGAAGTAGATATTCTGTAAAATGAATTTTTTAATACGAGTAAAAATAATAACCATTGAGCTTTTTTTTAACTCCACCCCGTCTTGCCTCCCTAAATAATAAATAATTCAAATTTTTATCCTTCTCTATACATCTTATAATGCCAGATATTCTGCACACTAGAAAGGTGAAATGAGACCTGTACTACTAATGAAACGGAATTCACGCAGCGTAATGATACAAAATCTGATCATTCACATTTTCTCTCTGAAACTTACTTGTAGGTTCAAATCCGACTAGTACTGCCATACCTAAAAGCACTGAGCAAGTTCAAAGTTCATCATTTCCAGTTTTAACCGTGGCAATTATTGCTGGCGTTCTTGGCACAATAGTAATAGTCTTGATCATTTTAATAATTGTTGTGTACTTGCACAAAAGAAAAAAGTCGTCTACGGTAGTCTTGGAGACTCCAGCTCCAGACCTGAATGACAACAGAGCCTATGAGCCAGCCAACTCTCCCCACCCAGTGGAGAGGAGTGTGAAAACAAGGCCCCTCCCCCAGTATGCTGTGATAGACAAGACCTCCATCTCTCCAGCACCTCCACTGCCAGCCAGGCCCAACACAAACCTGAGTATGGGCACTGGCAACAACTCGGCCAACTCGGGTCTGGATCAGGACAGAACGCCCCCGGGGTATGACGTGCCTATTCGCGGAAGCTCTCATATGGATCGGAACCACAGCATCACAATAGACCCTTACTATGACAACCCTGATGACGTCAGAAATCCACTTCCTAAGCTCCCAGCTAGGAATAAATCATATTATGATGAAGTGGAACTGGACAATGGAAAACCTGTAAAACCGGAGCCAAAGAATGAGAGCTCATTCAGCATGATTGGCGTGCCTTCTCCAGCCGTGGTACTCAGCGGCACCTTGCAGAGGAACACAGGTAACTCCAACCCGGACTTCACGTACCCACCTTTCAGCAGCGGAGCCCAGAATGAGAGGGAACATGATTACGATCAGATATACAGCGAACCTATCGATCCCAATATAATACGACAGGACTATGAGTTTGAAAGTAACGAAGATATCCCTATTCCGTATAGTGCCATATATGAGGATCCCCAGCCATTCCAGGAGTCCAACGTCTTATTGCGCGTCACTCACAATAATATTGTTGAGATAAAGGAGTTGGGGATGGGTCAGTTCGGACATGTAATCCTTGCCAAGACTGTCGGGTTGAGTTTGAAGGATCTCAAACTTAGTGAGAATGAGAATGATCCTTCGAAGAACATCCTGGTAGCCATTAAGAAGCTGAGAACGGATGCTGATGGATGTTTGATGGAAGCTTTTGACAAGGAAGTCAAGTTCATGGCAAGACTGAACCACGATAACGTTATCCGTTTGATCAGCGTGTGCACATCAGGAGAATCGTTCATTATGATGGAGTACATGGAAAATGGAGACCTCAACCAGTTCCTGACAAAGCAGGTGCTTATGCCAGATACTATCTCTGGTCTTCAAGAAAATGAAGTTACCCCCATTATCCTGCTCTACATAGGAGTCCAAATTGCCAGTGGGATGCATTACTTGAGTTCTCAACGATTCGTCCATCGTGATCTTGCTACACGCAACTGCCTGGTAGGAAGGGACTTCATAGTCAAGATTTCAGATTTCGGAATGAGTCGAAGCCTCTATGAATCTGCTTACTATCGTGTCCAAGGGACCCTTGTGCTGCCCATTCGCTGGATGGCATGCGAAACATTTTATGGCAAGTTCTCCGTGAAATCAGACGCCTGGGCATTCGGAGTGACACTGTGGGAGATATATACCCTTGGTAAGGTGGACCCGTATGACCACATGACCGATGAAGACGTGATAGCCGACGCCATTCGAGGTAAAGACCGTCTCATTCTAGATAAGCCTCCAAGTTGCCCTCAGGATGTGTACGACATCATGCAGCGTTGCTGGGTCCATGAGCCTTCTATGAGAGCAGATTTTGGGGAAATTTACTCACGTCTGTTTATCATTTACACCAGACAGGCACTGTAAAGACAGAGTCGTAGTAGATGCCACTGTTATTTTGTTTTCAAAATTTGGAAAAATACATGTTTTTTCATGTTAAATGCACAATTATAATTTGACTCAAACTTTTTTCTGATTTAAGTTTAATTTACTGTTCCAGTCATTCAACACTTCTATTACAAACTGTTATATAACTTCCACTGCATACATCAAGATATATAATAATGTCCACCTAAATTTTAATGTTGTAAATGTTTCTTATCCTATATGATCTTTTTTTAAAATCCTATTTAGCTATGTTCTACATAAAAATATATTTCTAATCCTAAAAGTTTGATGCACTAAATAAATTATTAATACAAAATAGTGAGGACCAAATATCGTCTATTCAAAAGCACTGGGCAAAACCATAGTGAATTTCCTCCTCTAATTGTGCCAAGAATCCCTACCAAAATTGTCCCCTGTGTCTGGGTAAATAGAAAAGAAATTGTGAGTGTATACCTGTAAGAACAATATTAACATTGTCAGCTTAAACCGTATGTCTATATCAATGCTTACAACTAATATGATCTAGATGGCAAAACCACGAAAAATTGTTCTTTCAAATAATGCCTTTAGTCTCGGCCTGCTATTGTAGCATTAATTGAGTATAGTATTCTGGGAATATGTTACAGATATAGTATAGCAATAGCAAACAATAAATAACACGGCACGGTGCAGGTTTGCCTTAATGCATAAGCCATGTCTCCCCTGTCCAAGTATCCAACCCACATTGACCAAGTTAGGGCATTAGCCTGTAACATAGAAGAATGCTGTTTACTGAGTATAATGTTATAGATAGTCCAGGTAGATATGCCTGACAGCTATGTCTATCCTGCCTATCCATTCACTAATTGTTTGCTTTGTTACAGCCACATCTTCTATTATGGTGATGTCTACTCCTGGTATCCAAACCACAACTTCAAGCTCTGTCCTGGAATCGACAAGCCCTGTGGCCACAAATAAACTGTCCATGGCTCTCTTTTTTGGTTTCACCAGTGTTGGGCTAGCTCTTCTGATGGTCCTGATACTACTGGGAATAGCAGCTGGCTGCTACCGCCTGAGAAGAAAACGTAAATACAAGAATGAAGACAAGAAGAAGTCAGACCCCAGGAGCATGCCTACTTTAGTGGTGGAATCTTCTCCTCCTCCCGCTGCAAGCGACCCTAGGAAGCATTCATACTCCAAAGTCAACAAGAAGAGAGCTCCTAATAATGACAATGGCTCTCCCCCACCACCACTTCCTCCTCCTCCAAGATTTTCTAACTCCCCAACTTTCCAAAACTCGAGGCCAAAGCCACAGGAGATAGTAGCCTACGACTTTGAGATATCAAAGACATTTATGCCTTATGCTCCACCTCCACCAGTGCATGGTCTGACCAGCAATGACAAGCACTCGTTCACAGAGTCACACAACCCGTACAATATCCCAATGGAGAGCCTCGCAGACTATGATGAAGTCGACACTTTTGAAAGCAGCCCCATCCACCTGTCACCGTGGAAACCACCAGCCAGCAGTCATACTATGCCTACCACTCCTACCACCAGGACCAGAAACTTGTCTTTCCAGAGTGACAGAGACTTCTATTTCAACCACAAACCGAAGAAGTTTTCTCTTCCCAGTGAACCTGAAGCTTACTATGACACTGTGGACACTATACATGGAGAAGTGATGGATCTGACCAGCTCACTGAGATCCCATACTGCCAACAAAAGTGCATCAGCCATGATCGATGGCCACTACCAGAGCCCAAGGCGTAATCCTGCCCAGCTTTCGCGCAACAACAGCCACTGCTCTGACGCAGGTGGAATTAACATATACACAGAGCACCTGGAGCCTTCCATGATTCATCGTCCTTCAGTTAGCAGCGATGAAAGTGAAGCTGCCTTGCCGTATGGTCCCATCTATGCCACTCCAAAGACCCTCAAGAGGTCACCAAAGCCCTTGGAGATATCCTACGGCAACATCTCAGAGATACGCAGCCTCGGGGTGAGTAGGTTTGGCGACGTGGTGCTGGCCGCTACTGTCGACCTCTCTCTAAAGGACCTGCAGTTAGGAGACAGCAATGATCAAACTCGCAGCTTCCTCGTGGCTGTCAAGAAGCTCAGACTGTGTGCAGACTGGGAGCTGAAGAGTGCCTTTCAAGACGAGATCAAATGTATGATGAGAATGAAGCATGCCAATGTGTTAAGGCTCCTGGGTGTCTGCTCTCTGGGAGTTCCAAGGTTCTCTGTTGTTGAGTACATGGATAATGGAGACCTCCATGCGTTTCTCAGGACTCTGACACTTGTACCTGACGACACGGCGCATCTACAAGATGGAGAAGCCACGCCCCTCATCCTTCTCTACATGGCAGTGCAGATCGCAAGTGGTATGAGGTTTCTGGCATCTCGCAAATTCATCCATCGTGATCTGGCGGCCAGAAACTGCTTGGTGGGCAGAGAGTTTGTCGTCAAAATTTCTGAGTTTGGCATGAGTCGCAGCTTGTATGATTCCTACTACTTCCGTATCCAGGGGCAACTAATTCTGCCCATCAGGTGGATGGCCTATGAATCCTTCTACGGAAAATTCTCTACTAAATCTGACGTGTGGTCATTTGGAGTGACGTTGTGGGAAATCTTTTCTAAGGCTGAACACGATCCCTACTCTGAAATGAGTGATGAAGAAGTTATTGATAATGCCACAAAAGGCCCCAAGAGATTGTTACTGGCTAAACCAAAAGTCTGTCCAGACGACATATTTGATGTGATGAAGCGATGTTGGGTTCACGAGCCATCCATGAGGGCAGATTTCGAGGAAATCTACTCCAGACTCTTCTTGACATACATATCCAAAAGCCAGCAAGCCAGTTATTGAGCTCACTACTTTTTGTTTGTTTGTTGTTGTTGTTTTTTGTTGTTGTCTTTTTGTTTTTCCTGTCACTTGCAAATACCATTTCACTTCAACATTTTTCATTATTTTTAGCTTTCATTGAGAAGTCAAGCAAGACTGCTGGCTAGTTTTGCTCTCTTTGAAACCTTCGCTGCCATTGTCAGTTCTTTCCTTTTCAGTAGAGTCCGTCTTTCACTTAACTTTCAGTTCACCCAATCATGTTTAGCTATTAGCTATTATTCTTGCTAGACAAGAATCCTTATTTATTATTGTATATGCTTGGAAATGTCCATCATACTACGACGTAAAACGCAAATTTGTTGGGTATGCGACCATCAGCACCAATACTAATACGAGTTATACCGACTTCGACGTTGACGTTATAACGTAAGACGCAAGGTTGTTGTACGTTGTCGGCTGATTTCGGTGGGTAAAGGGTCGCTCGTTTAATCCAATTCAACGTATTCCAATGAGAGAAATTATTTCAAAACAAGATCTCGGACGAAAGAAGGTGTGTGAGTCTCCTTGCGAAGTGCTTGTAGCGGGCCATAGGCGTAAAAGCTGCTCTAGCAGCAGCTTCAAGTAGTGAGGTACACATGAGAAGATATGGCGGATGAAGAAAACGTCAGGAAGGAAGTTTGGGAAGGTAAAATCCCAGTATGCTTCACTCTGGCGGATGAGGAGGTTGGCTATAGTATGACTGGAGAGAGAATTAACCCTGACCCAGCCTACGTAAGTCTGCTATTGATGTCCTACGGCATTGTAGCAACTCCACTATTATAATGCAGATGATGCTTCCAAGAGTGAGCTACTTTCCTTTAGTTTATGAGAAGTTAGAGAAGCTATACTCCAGGTCAGTCAACGTAGATGAAAGGGAACAGGAGCTATGGTTATCAGCAGAAGATGTCCCATTGAAGTGGTGAGTAATTTAGCTTGTTATTTTTATTTCTGTGCGAGGTATTCGAATTTCCAATGGCACTGTTATGCGTTAGTCTCATGTAGCCTAAACCCTTTACCAATTTCTATGATGGTAAATGGATGAGTTAACGCTTGTAGAGAGAGTTGTGCAGCTTTCCCCTGCCAGTTGAACTGGGGAAGTGGCGACACATGAGTGGAGCTATTTAACAGTATGCGAAGTATATTGAATTCTGTGAGAGCAACAAAGGAGTTGCTAAAACATCGTACTCATTCACATACCTCAAGTACGGAAGCCTTACTGCACTTCCCATCTTGCAAATGGTGCGATACAACTCTCCCTATGAAATTGACCAGACCGAGACCCTTTTTCCCGCGTAGCAATTGGCAAAGGGTCTGGCTACGTAAGACCAGGTATACATGGTAAAGGGTTATTCGGAATGTTGGTTAGTATTTGGTATTGCCACTGACAGGATTTGCTACACCTCTCATCCCCTATTGTGTGTGTGTGTGTGTGTGTGTGTGTGTGTGTACTTGTGTGTGTGTGTGTGTGTTTCAGGGATCATCCTGTAGGTGTTTTGTATGACCTATTTGGCAGAGGTGGTCGTCTGCCTTGGAACGTCACAGTACACTTCACAGTAAGTGGGGATACAATGAGATGTAGTGAGTGAGTGGTGTTGTGTTGCGTGGGTTAGAAAACCCAGTGGGACCTTCCCTTTTATTTGCCTTTGTAGAAGATTGACGTGGAAGCAGATTGTGGTTTATTTGTTGGTAGTCTTGCCAAATGGATGCTTTTATTGTTCGTAACGATACTTGGTGATGTCCATGTTTTGCTCTTGTGAATTTCCTTATGTTTAGAACTTCCCAGACGGCGAGATACTTCATTGCCAAAGCAAGGAGGCCGTGCAGTCTCACTATCACTCTCGCATCAAAGAGGTGAAATGGGTTTAATTGGTGGGTGTGGTCAGTGGGGGTGGAGTGGATGGAGGACTGTGGTGTGTTAGACACTACAAGCTAATTCATAGTAGTAGTGTGATTAGTTGGCAGGACAACGCCACAGTTTAGTTTACATAACTTGCTGTTTTGGTTACTGAAGGTTTGTATGGCAAGAATCAGAATATACATATGTGCGTGTATGTGCTTGAAATTTTGTATCAGAATCTGCCATTTTTACCTTTTTAGTAGAGTGTTGGTCGTGTGATACGCTTGGTGTTGTGTAAACATATAGCTTATTGTATCGTCACATAGCATAGCAACTGGAAGACTTCTGTGAAATATAAAATCCCTTTACCGAATAGACTGTTACAAACAGCCACAGAGCAAACTTGAGCTCAGCATACTGTTACCGTAGGAACACATCCACCCAATTCTGTGCGAAGTGGCAGAAATGGATGCTAATGGTAGAGGACTCTATTCCAACCCCTTCTCCTCAATAAGAATTTTATATGAAAGAAAATAATACTTAAAAATGAACACCTAGAAGCGTTCACCAAGTGTTGTGTGGAAACAGACAGTTAAACGTACGTGTGTATGTGACTGTTCTTCATAGAGTAACCTCCAGACTGGCCATACATAACATGCCACTATTCTATAAATGATAAGTGGGAAAATAGATTTATTCTTTTTTTGTCCCACCTCCAAAAGCTAGCGAGCACAACGCCTTCACCGGTTTGATATTTGGTATGTGCGCACTTGTGTGTGTGTGTGTGTGTGTGTGTGTGTGTGTGTGTGTTAGGCTGACTGTCTGAAACACCGCTCAGAGATTATCCAGTCTCTAACTCCAGAGGAGTTTGGAAAGCTGTGGGAAAGTTTTAGACAAAGTAAGTTGAAACAAGCAGTTTGTGTGTGTGTGTGTGTGTGTGTGTGTGTAGTGACAAGCTAAGTATCTGATACTATAGTGATGTGCTTCAGCACTAATGGCGGGCGAGCCATTGTGCGCAAGTATTTCACACAAGGTAGAATCTGATAAAAGTTGAATACGATAGTAACAATAAGGCTAGCTACATTCCTTTAGTTTGCCGGAAGTTAATGTCTTAGATTCTGTTCAGAAGGCATCATTCCTGCCTAAGGCGCCGCTCACTACAAAGTACCTGCCTAAGGTGCCGCTCACTACAAAGTACCTGCCTAAGGTGCCGCTCACTAATTTTAGAGCGAATCTGGAAGAAATATCGGGACCGGTTATTAAACTTTGTAGCACTTTCTTGGAGCGGTGCGGTAAGTGGGAGCTCCGTAATTTGGTGCACTACTAGCCAAGCCAATACTCTACTGTAAGACTACAGTCCCGCAGTTCTTATCAAAAAACTCATTTCATTGGTTAATCAAATCATGTGACCAATTATAGCGCCGCACGTGACCAATTATAGCGCCGGGCTAGGGCTAGGGCTAGGGGACCAATCAGAAGAATTCTTTGATAAGAACTGCGGGATGGCTCCTGTAAGACAATGAGTTCTTTTCCATATCAAGAGTAAACAAACATCAATATAACCATAACAAGAGAGTCAGAAGAGAGAGCAATTTTTTGGAGATAGCCCGAGGTGAAGGTGTTAGGTCTGCACAGCTTGGGAATCTTCGCTCCTCAGAAATCGAGCCTGCTGGATCCATCCGCTTGAGTTCAGGTGTGCAGAGCTTGGAGAACAGCTACAGGAGGAGAGGCAGCCTGGTGCACCTTGCCACGTGAGTACAGACGACGTATGGAGAGTTGCTGTAAACGGCTACGAGACAACAAGAAGCTAAACTAAAACACCACTAATTCACAAAGTATACTTCTGCTACTACTGCGCGATTGTTTCTGCTCACGAATTATCGAATGGTGGGGTATTGGTGGGGAATAAATTAATCAGGCGGTGCGCGTTGCTATGTGCGGCCACCCTTAAATGCCATAGACATAGACCACTCGCCACAACTATTTGACTTGTAAAACAAACAAACAAACAACAGTTTATAGTCTCACCCTAAACGGTGACGTGCTCACTGCAGCAGTAGCCTAAGAAGCTGTGTAAATGCAGCTAGTATGTCAATTTTGTAGTAGTTTACGTTGTGCTAATCTTTCACACATACACTTGTCTGGATGTATCAATACAAGACTTGCGTACCTTCGTGGCTTGACTATTGGACGATGGAGTTTCAAGTAAGAACTATATGGTTGTGTAGGGCTATAACTATGACAAGCAGCACATTAGCCAAGATAACGTACCGCCATCGCTAATTCCAATAGAAACTGAACTCCTAAGTTTGTAAGACATAATTGCGTCCTCAAAAAAAATCAGATAAGTCAAACACAACCTAAATCAAGCAATTGATGATACAGGTAAAGGTCGCTAAACCAAATGATTCCATTTAGTGGAGTATTGGGACGGGGTCAACCACCAAGCAAACACCAAAACGTGAGGGTCAAAGTACAAAGTGACATACGTACATCCACACATTATACAACTAATATCCTGGTTCTCTATTTAGCACCACTGTATAGTGTCTCGCTTGCCAACAATGACATGTGATAAGATAACTAGTCATTGTTTGTTTGTTTGTTTGTTTGTTTGTATGGATAGCATACTATTCACTTATTTATCTTCAGATAACTTTATGGATTTCTGGTCTGTGAACAAGAAGATGATGTTGAACATCAAATCAGAGTCAGAAAACTTCAAACACATTCCGTTCTGCATCTACAGAGTAAGTTGTGTGTGTGTGTGTGCTCATGGCTTGCATCCGTGTCATAGTTCACAGAATTCTTCCTCAACATACCATCAACTTTGCTGTAGCAGGTGGTTGCTATGCTGTAGCAGGCGGTTGCTATGCTTGTTTGTGCTTACTTAGGAAATTGTTATGACACTGTAGTGTTGACCACCCTTTACCATAAAATTAGCTTCAAAATGTCACTTAACCATATGCATGTGTCTGTTAGGTTGGTTATGTATTTACTGTGTATAAGGTGACCTTTATTGTATTATATTAGGTTTATTACTATAATATTGAACTAGCAAGTACCCCACCACACAGTGGCACTTGATGTAATGGATGCATAGGCTATTATCATCCATGCTTAGGTTATTTTCTACTATTTTATTGGTTAAATTAGCTTCCCTCTCCTACTCTCTTTCTTCCCGAGTCATTTCTGCTCTTCTTAACATTTCCTCTCTTCTTGAGTCGTGGATTCCTTCCTTCGTCTATCTCTTTGGCCTCTCTGGCTCTCTGTCTTTCTATTGATGATTATGGACTTACACTTTGTAAAGATATTGCCTTCTCTGTCCATTCTTCACTTTTAATTTCACTTTTTTGTTGCAATTAGCCGTCGTTTCTAATCGCCCTTTCTGCAGAATATGATGACACTTTACCCATTCAGCTCGAGGCAGTGTTTTTCAGCTCATGAATTATATACACACTGTCATCATTGTTACTGCCCCTACCCCCCAAATTCCCCCCCCCCAAAAAAAATTACCCTGACTGAAATTTTATATGGAAAAAAAAAAAATGATCAGTATAAGTATAAGAATTGTAGCTTAGCAACTCTACTGCTAGTTTCTTTTAAAAGTCCTATTGTATCTTCAAATTCACGACTGTCTAGTTCTGGTCCGTCAATAGCAATTCATAATATTAGTCGAAGTTTTTTTGTCTGACAATCTTTTTTATAATCACCCTTTACCACTTGCTTTCATGTGGCTAAACTGTTTATGCACAAAGGAATAAATAATTGGCGAGTGAGCGAGACACTCTCAGGGGCAACACAATTGAAAATCAGGGATATTTGTTTGTTTGTATATATGTGTGGACGTATGTATGTCATTTTGTACTTTGACCCTCGCTTATTTTTGTGTTCGCTCCGTCTTCGACCCCATCCTAAAATTCACTAAGCAGAATCCTCCAGTTTAGCGATCATTACCCGTATCACCCTAGAAATTGAATTGTATACCGCTTTGAATTTTTTTGCGGGTGCAGTTAACTCAAAAACTTATGGGAGCTCCATTTCTATTCGAGTTAGTGGCGGTGGTAAGTTAATACGCTATTTGTCACTGTTATAAGCCCTACTCAACCCTTCATTGTCCACTAGACTAACATCAAAGGTAAGTCTTGCGTAGGAATGTTCAGTTGTGTGAAAGTAGTGTGCGTTACAACTATGTACTTATACAAAGAAAAAGTTTAAATAACGTGACTTGATTTTGTTGCTTCTTTTTCAAATTCAAACAGTTGCGGGGAGCGGTTACTATGGCATTGAATCCCTTTACCGTATATATGTAATTTTAAAAAACTCGACTTTATTTTAGTAGCTTGAGTTTTAGTAGTTAGAGTCAATCGTTTAACAATAGTGTGGTTTAAGGCTCGCTCACCATTTGTGCTCAAGCACATCACTAGTATATAAATAAGGTTGTTTCTTGAGTTTTATTTTCTCTCCTGTAGCTGTTGTGAGCTCAAATGTAATCCTTTCAGTCTATCTCACTGAAACAATTACAGTAATAGCATGTTTTGTCAGTTTTAACAGGCACCATAATAATGTTAATTTTAAAAAACTTAAGTTTTAATTAATCATTGGGGGGAAAAAAACTGCTATAGTCTAATCCTAGTCGACAGTCTGGAATCTAAGTGTGTGCATTCGGCTCCTCTGCAAGATGTGGAAGTCTACCCAGTGGTTGGTTGTCAGTGTTGTGACTCATTGTACACGCCTGCAATTAGCTCAAACTTGTGCAGCCTTGATAGTGTCTGACTTCACTACTCTCACTCAGTTACTAAGGTTGAACTGAACATTCTTGTATTTAAAATCTGATTCTAAAGTTGTTTCGTTTTAATCTGTCTAATGTTTATTTGTTTGTTTGTTGTTTAGGAGGGTGCACAGGTATTCCAATGTTTACAGGCGTCCGTGACGAACAGTGGAGGTAAGTCAAAGTCGAGACATAATAAGATGGTGAATGGAATTGATAGAATCATATCCCAGTAGATAATACATATTATATACATGCACACTAAATCCTCTCCTACAGATAGACAGGCAGACGGACAGACAGACAGACAGACAGGCAGACGGACAGACAGACAGACAGACAGGCAGATAGACAGACAGACAGACAGGCAGATAGACAGACAGACAGACAGGCAGATAGACAGACGGACAGACAGACAGGCATAACATTAGCTTGAATTTGTACACTCTTGATAGTAGCATGCTTCCCTCTCCTTGGTGGCCCGTGATAATTCTAGTGAAATAGAGTACTGGGGATACTAATATGTGCTTTGCAAAGTAATTTCATCAAAATTGTTATCATTTTTCTTCTTGTTGTGTAGATCAGAAGTTGTCAGACCTCATAGCTTTGTATAGACAAAGTAATACATGGATAGATGGTAAGTGTATGGGTGTGGCCAGAAAGATACTGGGTGGGGTTGAAAATAATCTGGGTGGGGTCAGAAGGAATAAGGGTGTGGTCTGAAGATTCTGCTTACCCCCAAGGGTTTCTTCCGATTCTTGTCTGGAAGTGCTGGTTTTTACTAGTTCCAAAAAGTTTATTTCTGCATGTCATTGGAATAGTACAACCTAGATAGTGTGTGGATTAGGCATGTCAAACACACACACACACACACACACTTGTACTTGTACTTGTAATTCCGCTGCCGTCCTACGGTCACGCGGTCCCTATAGGGGACTTCAAGCATCATGCTAGTTCCTCAGCATCACTGTCCAACTGGGGAACTTTGCACTCTGCTTGTGCTATGTGCAGTCATACACGGTGTTACTCCCTGAGAGGATTGCAAGTCCTCCGCAGGTGTACGAATCTGACGTGCATTAAGTGACGTCATCGGGCGACGTCCTGTACTCATTTCACACACAATACACAGACTCGCAGTCGGCTTTAGCCAGTGGTCCACACACACACACACACATGCATGCATGCACGCAAAATTAAATAGCAATTCAGAGCAGAAGTAACTCTTATAACAACTAAAGTATTCAACTTATATTCACATATTTACGTTGTTGTTTTTTTTTTCAGAATATGTAGTTTTAATTCATGGGATAGAATTGCCACAAGAGTCTCCCCTTCAGTGGCTCAGTGAAAACTTCAGTTACCCCGACAACTTCCTGCACATCTGCGTCGTCATGAGGCAGTCCCTCTCCTCATCCTAGTGACACACCTACATCATCGTCATCATCTTGGAGACAAACCTTCACAGCTACCTGAGCATGTCTCATGTAATGTTGGTTGTAATCATAATTGTATCTTTTTGTTTGTTCTTTCTTTCTTTTTATTCACTTGTTCTATATTATTTCAAATGTGAGAGCGAGTTTGAATTCTGTTGCACTAATACTCAATGAATGCAATTGTATGTCCTATTCTGGTTTTTGTTGTTATTGTTTCCTTTAAATGTTTGGCACGTCCAAGCTATAAAAATAATACACCTGGTTATGTTAGGAGTTAAAAAAAAGCAGCAACTGTGATGTGTTGGTAATTATGACTGTATTACATTGTACTGTGGCTAGCTAGCCAGTCTTCTGTGATTGAACGGTTTGGTACATTCATTCTGAAATTAAGAGACTAAATTCAAAGAAAAAGTGTGCTAACTCTGTGTAAACATTGCACCGATCACCTGTGCTGCTTTAGAATTTCAAAAATAAATTAAATAAAGAAGAAAAACAACATAACACTCCTTGTGGTAGTAATTACACTAACCACATTTACAATGAATTTATAGCCAAGTTCAAAAGTTAGGTTTGGAAGGGAAAGTGCAGCCTGACTGTTTGATGACCACGTTGGCTGCATAGTTGCCTCCCTTTATACAGGCATCTATGTTCTTGCCCTGCACCACTTGGGAGAGGAACCCTCCTACCCACGCATCCCCTGCACCGTTGGTATCCACTATGTCCTCGCTGGCAATGGGAATGATGTTGGACTCGGTCACCTTTCCATCACGACACAGAAGCACCGGTCCAGGTCCCTGGGTCGTCACCACTATTCTGCTTTGCTTTTGGTTGACCTTGGGAAAATTTGCCACCTTCAGGGCAATCTCCTTCAAGTCGTCTGTCCCAAGCTGCAGAGCTTGCGAAATGGCAGCGTTTTCCGTTTCGTTACCAAACAGAATGTCAATGTAAGGCAACACTGAGAGGAGTTGATCCTTGAACGCCATGCATATAAATGGTGCTGACAGATTCATGCAGAATATCTTGTTATTCTCCGCACAATGCTTAGCAACATCCAGGATAGAGTCTACAGAGACAGTCAGAAAAAAACCTGCGATGTAAGCCAATTGGGCGTTCTGCACCAGTCCCCAGTTCTCCGGTTTCCTGAGGTGCTGCACATCATAGCTGTTAGCTGCACCCAAGTTTGCAACAAGGGACCTCACCTTGCCTGAAATGAGAGCTGCGCAGGTGCCGGTGGGCTGATCCTCGTGCAGCATGTATTGCACCTTCACGTTGTTGCTCGTTGCTTGTTGCTTGAGCTGATCGCCGTATGCGTCCCTGCCGACGCAGCCAATGTAGCTAGTGGCCCAGGGGCTCTGCAGCATCCATTGTGCTACTCTAA
>WLWD01006385.1_pt1 | contig 45119 bp, 9 predicted proteins | sample 6712731 | NCBI WGS metagenome assembly WLWD01 (sample SAMN12718690, study PRJNA576275) | sponge metagenome | isolation source: marine sponge | host: Mycale hentscheli | place: New Zealand: South Island, Marlborough, Capsize Point | collected 2014-11-01 | reverse complement strand
CTATCCTAGAATACAATCCTGTATCACATCTGACACTATCCTAGAATACAATCCTGTATCGCATCTGACACTATCCTAGAATACAATCCTGCATCGCATCTGACACTATCCTAGAATACAATCCTGCATCACATCTGACACTATCCTAGAATACAATCCTGCATCGCATCTGACACTATCCTAGAATACAATCCTGCATCACATCTGACACTATCCTGCATCACATCTGACACTATCCTAGAACACAATCCTGTATCACATCTGACACTATCCTAGAACACAATCCTGTATCACATCTGACACTATCCTAGAACACAATCCTGTATCACACGTGACACTATCCTAGAACACAATCCTGTATCACATCCGACACTATCCTAGAACACAATCCTGTATTACATCTGACACTATCCTAGAACACAATCCTGTATCACATCTGACACTATCCTAGAACACAATCCTGTATCACATCTCACACTATCCTAGAACACAATCCTGTATCACATCTGACACTATCCTAGAACACAATCCTGTATCACATCTGACACTATCCTAGAACACAATCCTGCATCACATCTGACACTATCCTAGAATACAATCCTGCATCACATCTGACACTATCCTAGAATACAATCCTGCATCACATCTGACACTATCCTAGAACACAATCCTGCATCACATCTGACACTATCCTAGAACACAATCCTGCATCACATCTGACACTATCCTTAGAACACAATCCTGCATCACATCTGACACTATCCTAGAACACAATCCTGCATCACATCTGACACTATCCTAGAACACAATCCTGCATCACATCTGACACTATCCTAGAACACAATCCTGCATCACATCTGACACTATCCTTAGAACACAATCCTGCATCACATCTGACACTATCCTTAGAACACAATCCTGCATCACATCTGACACTATCCTAGAACACAATCCTGTACTGGGGTGGTAAAGTACTCTACAACATTCAATATTATGGAGTATATGGTAAAGTACTCACCAACATTCAATACAATGTAGTATCTGGTAAAGTACCCAACAACATTCACATTTAGACACAATAGTACTACCAGCCACACTCTTAGTTCCTTAGATCAATAGGACTACAGGCACACCATCTGATCACTGACACAATAGTACTACCAGCCACGCCCTTGCTCCCTAGTCCAGCGTAGCCAGACCCTTTACCGAACTGCTATGATAGGTCTGGGCCGGGACATGGCCATACCAAATTTGTTCTGCCGCACATATATTGCGGTGGTCAATTACCGTTAGCAAATTACCGGAAATAGCCCTCCTCAACCACAAATAGAAATTCCTGTGCATGTCAGCCACCTTTTCCACCGATAGGGTTAGCAATCATGGCTAATTTGCTGTAGAAATTCAGGTATAAAGGAGGTGGGGCACTCACCACTTCCACATTCCTCCAGAACAAATTTGGTAGGCCATGTCCCCAGACCATCCGCGCTTTGCGCGCTACGTGGGTCTGGCTAATATGCCAGACTACTTGCTTCCTAGGTAAAGGGTTGGCTCTGCCAGACTACTCCGCTCCCTGATCACTAACACAATCACTTTTCAAAGCTCTAACTACGCCATACCCTCTTACAAGTGATCTCCCAACTTTTGCTGTGGACTGCGTTTGTCAGTGACCTCTTCCACAAATCGTTTCTGACCCCCACAAAGACGTTTCTGATTAACAATTGATAACTCAGTCACTTGCTCCCGCTCCTAAATCCAGTCGCTATTCCTCTCTCCAGCCTATACTCTGTAGGGGGCGGGGAATGCGTCACTACTGCGCATGTGCATATGTGTCAATTTCTTTTAAGAAGGTGGGACCTCCACTACAATACCATATTCTGCTGCCACAGCTCATATGTACGCGGTGTTCCTCGGACGTACTCTCGTTGTTATGTGATGGTAGACGGTATTTCCGTTGAGGTAGGTGAAAGTATTGCTCTATGCAAATGGGAACTCCTGTTTAGCATTAGGCTGCAGTTATCTGTGGAGTAGCTATGATTCATGGAGGAGTTGGTGGCAAGGCTCTGCAAGGGCACTATCACAGTTATAGTGGCTCAATTAGTCACAGGAAATCTTATATTAAAGAAGTATAGGGAGCATTAAATGTAACAATACTATCCACTACAGTTCTGCACAAATTAATTATTGGATTACAAACCTTATTAATCTTATTTTTCTTGAAGGAAACACCACTTTTTAGTTTCTAAACTAGACTATACTGCCAGTAAGCTTGCACAAGCAGGTGGTACGAACAAACAAGTGATGGATAATGCAAGAAAATGTCATATAAGGAAATATCAGTGCCACAAAACGGGCATTTGTGAGCACATTACTGTTTAATGCCACATAATGCTGTAATCAGGAAAGAACTGAATTTCATTTGAGAAGCTACTGTGGCTTAATAATAGAGTGAATGGTAGATGACATGATTTATTTGATTTCAAAATGCGTAAATATTAAAAGGTGCATTTAAAATTTTAATTATCAAAAAATGCTCAAGTTTATGCAATTGTTACTCATCAGATTTGGATTCAGCAGGTATAAATTGACCTGAAATAGTTTAAAAAATTTTTTTTAACTTATATACAAAAACAAGGTTGGCCCAAAATTTGAATTTCTAGCCTGGAGTATAAAGTGGCCTATGGAGTACAAGTGAGTCCAGAGACTCTAGTTGTCCCAGAACCTCTGGGACAGTCGGAAGATATCCCCATTTGTGCTTGAAGATTGTCAACTAGCTGAAATTATGTCATTTTGGAGAATTATTATTATTTTGATAGCTATCTATTTTCACCTTTACAATTTATAAAATACTGCATTGCTCACCTTCACTACTAAGACAATATGATTGTTTATTGCATCCGGTAAAAAGTCGCATTCACTGTTCCTTTCGAGCTGCGAAAAATTAGTACCGATCATTGTCAAAACTTGAAGCAGGCTACCATTTATTTACTTTATGAAAGCTGTTTTCTCTTTATCACTTTCCTGCACTGGTACCTGATAAAATCCTTTTGCAAGGTCCAGCTTGGTCAAGAATTCTGCCTCTCCAACCTTACTTATAAGTTCATCTACAGTAGGGATGTAGTAAGGGTCTGGTGTTGTGACTGTATTCAATTTTCTATAGTCAACACATAGTCTAATACTTTGGTCTGGTTTAACTATGGGCACTACAGAGCTGGACCATGGACTAGTACTGGGTTCAATAATGCCTAATTCAAGTAGACTGTTTATTTCTTTCTTAACACCTTCAAGTTTATGATGAGATATATATGGTGGTGACCTCACTGGCTGAGCTGTACCAGTATTTATTACATGTCCCACTAACTTGGTATCTCCTGCTTATCACTGAGTGGAGGGGTGGCTGGCGCAGAGATTGTCAGTTGACACCAGGGTGATTAAGTCCCTGTACTCCTGCCAGATAAGAATTACTATTTCCTCCACTTGCCACCTTACTAGCTAACACACTGGATGCTAGCTAGAGAGAGAGAGACTCAAGAACGACTTCTTCAAAACTTGGATAAGAACAGAACAGTGAAAAAGAGATGAGTGCATATATAACTACCAGAGTCACATGCCTAACAGTAAACAAGTTAGGGAAAAAGGTGATACCTGACTACAGGGTGGCCCCGCAGACAAGTCTGACAAAAAAATGAACTCATAACACACACCAGAGATATGCACACATGATTAACACAAACACACAAACATCTAAGTTCTAGGTGAAGTCTACATACAGTTTTTTTTATGACCACTTGCATTTATAGTGAAAATAAATATTAAATGTTAGTCAATTTGTAATTAATTTAGTGGTGCATTGGTTGCAGATGCTATAGGCACCTCTACTTAGATTAAGTGTCTGGACCTTACTAGCTAATTGATTGATCATTTTCTAGCTGGATTTCCCAATTATTATGATTTTTTGTAAAATTATGTAAGATCAAGTTTGTTTTCCAAATTAAGCTTCAAAATCAGCAAGATCAAACTGGGATATGATCCAAATTCATAAGAAATCTTACATTGATGCGTAAGATCTTGCCAAATTAATCATGTAACATCATGCTTATTGTTTATTGTAAGATCTTACATGTTCTAAGATTTATCTTGCAGTATAACTTGCATACGATTTCAAAGAATTTGGAACATATCCTGGTCTGATCCTACCTATATGAAACAAACTTGGTGTTCGGGGAGTGTAAAGTCCCGAACTGGTAAAGGTCAGTCGACCGGCAAGGATAGAAGGACCAGGAAGCCGCCCTACAAAGAATCACTGCGGAATGCCGGCACAAACAGGAACCTGATAGTTAGCTATCCGCAATGACCTCTCATTCATCAATTCACTTTCGACTTCCAACAAGAACATTACATTTATAACACATTTATGTGATGACGCGCAATGATAGACCAGTGGGTAGGCCATGAATAATGTTCTGTTTGTGATTATGGTAAAGTGTCTTGAATACAAGTGATCAGTTCTGTGGGGTAGATTGAACTTCTGGTTCAGGATGAGTTCCTTGTCCTGAACACTTGGTCTTACATAATTTAAACATAATAATTAAATCTAGCTAGAAATAAATGGCAGAAGTTTTTATGTTCACGAATCAAGTAAGACAAATTGCTTTTTAAAAACCAATATATTTAATCTGATTGAATCAGGCACCTTTCACTCTATACATCAAAAATATTCTCATCCCAATTTGCTCCAGATAATTCCAAGCTGCTTCAGAGAGGAAAAGTTATATTTATTCATTCAATTACATCTATGAAATAAATAACTCATAATTAGGGATACTATTTTGACATGTGTGATGTGTTTGCAACACTTCGAAATTAAATTCTTGAAAACAACAACAACAAGAAAACAACAACAAAACATCGTAGCACTGGCCATGAATGATTTATTAACACTATATTGTTTGATTTCAGATATTCACCAACATGAACACTATTCCACGTATACCTTCTGTTGTCAAGAGGCTTAAGTAAACAATCTAACTGGATAAAATATTAACAGACAGCACTTTATTTCTTTTGGAAGACAAGATAGCTGGTGTAGGAAAAGTTGCAGGGGCACCTGGGTAGGGAAGTGGAGCCACCCCCCCCCCCCCCCCCCCCTCCTCCCCCCCACCAAAATTTTATGGCCACTTTTAAACAACAAGGCACATGCCTTTGGAACCCCTTACCAAATATCTTCCTATACCACTGTTGTTGCTACAATGATGTTGCAGCATGCGTCTGTCATAGTGGAAAAATGATGCCAGATACACTTGACTGTATTTCTTGAGTAAGCCATACATCTCCAGGCCACCATGATACCAGTATTTACTACTTATCATTGTACTACATCTGCATCTGCCAACGTCTAGCATAGCTCGTAGCAGTTGGTAAAGGGACTAGCTACACAAGACTACAGTACATCTGACAAAGATATATATATATAAATAATACTTATTACATGAGTCAGAGTGTGATATGGTGAAATATTTCAAGAAGCAGGCTAATTTATTAGTAAAGCCTGAGAGTGAAATATCTAGCCTATAGCTATCACTCTGACAGAGTGTAATAAGTGGTTTATTCCACACTAGATATATTCTTCACTGCTGTAGTAAGTACTAGAGGACTGGTAACTCTCTCAGGCTTTATTTTCACTGCCTCTGGCTCTTGAAAATAAAGTGGTATTTTTATGAATCATAAATTCATTAAATTGTAAGAAACTATCCAACTATCTTATAATATTATCTTACTAATACATATTACATATACATACATCCATAGATAAAAAAAATATTTATAATAATTTAGCATTATTTGGTATTTAACACATGCAAAACCATAGCTTACTACCATTCTCTAATGAGAATTCTGTGTTCCTTTCTGTGTTCCTTGATAGCTTAGTATAGTGGTTTCTCTTAGCTGGTGTGAAGTTGGCTATAAAACTCTGAGTGTTAGTTCATAGGGGCTCCCCACCTCCCAGCATGATATGTGCAGCTCCTGTGCACTGTGATTCTGATGACCCTTACCTGCCATTCATAAACCACCATTAGAAATGCCCTTAGAGCTTGCCACCAATCCTCTCCCTCTCTCTTCCATACATTCTTCTGGAATATTTTCCAGTGCTATGACAAGCATTAGCTTCATTTCAACATTTAAGATCTACCCTTGCTTCAAAGTGCAAAACTATAATGTACAATGGGATAGAAATATCTCCCCCCCCCATTTTTTAAAATGCTTAGCTCAACTGAGGTTCTCAGTGTTTGTACTGGTAAAAGAGAATATTCATTGCTTTTCTACTGTCAGTAAAATATTACAAAATTAAGACAAAACTACGGTGCTGGGTGAGTTTTAGAAAATGTAAAAAAATGTGTGTGAAAATATAGGCTGCAAAACCAGATAAAAATGAATATAATAGTGAACATTATCAGTACCCTACAAATTGAATGATACTCCTTTTCTAATTTGTAGTCATAAACAACAAATATTTATGAAGTGTTGAAGTAAAAATGTTACAGTGTAAAAATTGAGAAATATTAGATTAATTAATTTAATTAAGGAAGCCAGTAATAACCTTGTACCATACAACATTTAATAGTAATCTCTGGTTCTCTCTGAGTTCTCATATTTTTTGTTTATTTTTCCCCTTGCCTTTTTAAAGCTTGAAACAAATAATGCTACTAACCTTGTAGTTTGTTGTTTTTTGCAAAACATGTTGAACATTTTGTTCTCCACAATGTAACTGTTACTCCCTAGACACTGCTGTATTGATAGCTGACAGTTTTAATTGATAATGAATATTGTTAGTTCAAATAAGGCAGTCAACTAACTTCTATAGAAGCATAGCTATGCATACTCCTTTATCAAAACAACAGCTATAATTTGTAGTCAAGTTAACAATTATTACAGTGTGATGTGCAGTAATGAACAGGAACATTTCCATGATTTACTCATCACAAGCTTCTAATTCGTTTATTTTATGCTTTCCTTGATAGTTTGAATTTTATTTAAATGGTGTAAATTGATATCATGAACTTATTCTTTAAGTGGATGAAAGTTTCTAGCTATTTATGACAATGTCATCAAGGGATTGAAAGAAGAACAGGAGCGTTTGAATCACAATGAGCTATAAAGACAAGCCAAGTCTCCTGATACCCAGTTTTAAAGTCCCAGTGATTTCAAGATGAGCTATATATATATAATGGAACTGTTTGTAGACATAAATATCTCTATCAATACAGCAGTGTCTGGGGAGTAACAGTTACATTGTGGAGAACAAAATGTTCAACATGTTTTGCAAAAAACAACAAACTACAAGGTTAGTAGCATTATTTGTTTCAAGCTTTAAAAAAGGCAAGAGAAAAATAAACAAAAAATATGAGAAGACTCAGAGAGAACCAGAGATTATTATTAAATGTTGTATGGTACAAGGTTATTACTGGCTTCCTTAATTAAATTAATTAATCTAATATTTCACAATTTTTACACTGTAACATTTTTACTTCAACACTTCATAAATATTTGTTGTTTAATACTACAAATTAGAAAAGGAATATAATTCAATTTGTAGGGTACTGATAATGTTCACTATTATATTCATTTTTATCTGGTTTTGCAGCCTTTATTTTCACACACATTTTTTAACATTTCTAAAGACTCACCCAGCACCGTAGTTTAGTCTGAATTTTGTAGTATTTTAGCTAGTGACAGTAGAAAAGCAATGAATATTCTCTTTTACCAGTACAGACACTGAGAACCTCAGATGAGCTAAGCAGCTTCTTAATGGGTTTTTAAAAAATGGGGTAGTTGGGGGGAATATTTATATCCCATTATACATTATTAAAGTGTTACGTCGTGGGGTTCATACATCTGCTGCAGTTGACCACTTGGAATAATCTAACAAGCTTTGTGGACAAACCTTCCAGAAGCATCTGAGTCTTTTCATGAACTCATTCACTGCAGTTGTAAGAAAGGAGGCAGGGGAAGGAGTAAGTGCCTGAAGGTAAAAAACTGAAGTGTACTCTCCTCTGTGCATGCTCAGGTAGCTGATAGCAACTAATTTGACTACCTTCAATATATTACAACTTTCAAAATGAGTAACATATGAACACTGCACTAACACTAACTTCATTCTCACACGCAAAGCTTTAGTTTGATACCAATTGGACAAATTGATAATATATCTTATTTTGTGGCATAAGTGGGTGTTTCTATTACATCTAAAAGTCACCAAAGGTCGTTCTACCCCTAAAAAGTAAATTTGTCATATACTAAATCAGTGTACAAAGTTTCATGCTTTTATAATAAGATACACATTCCCCTTGATTTTTAACTTAACCCCTACACTATTGTCACAGCACTGGAAAATATTCCAGAAGAATGTAGCTATATTCAATGTTACAGAATTGGACGTCGTATGTACTTAACAAAAATTTGCATGATTTTATACTCAACACATACCAAATAACTGAATTTCCCCTCAAAAGTATTTTAAGTCCTTTAACATTGGTTTGGACTACAATTACTTCAGCATATGGAGTGGTGGTATCCAACTTCACTGCAACATAACTTTATTCCACAAAAAAAAATCAGTCCTGCATTAAATATAAATTAAAGTTTAAATATGCACTCCTGTTGGTACCCTACTACTTAGGAACATAATAAAGGTAAAGTATTATTCAAAAATAAGGATCTGCACTGCATCCTAGCTGCTCCATTGACATGCCAATATTTAAGCCTCTTCCAGATGCTCTACTAAAGTTGGAGCCACCATCATATGTCAAATATCCCTCTGAAAGCTAATTCATGCTGCCATATTAAATCAAAGCACCCATTACTAATTATAGGAACGCCCACAAAACAGAGGCGGATCTAGGATTTATTTATTGGGGGGCTCTTTTGTGACATAGCGAGAGCTACTTATGGAAAATGTTGTATTTATTGCATTTCTTACCAGATTACATTGTAATATTCACTCACACAATAATTAATATTATAATCTAACTGTCTACAACTGACATAATGAACAGCTAAAACAATCAGGAAGGAAATTTTTAGGCTAAGAACAAAACAAGTTTACAAAGATATTTTTGTGAAAATGAGTGAATAAGTAAGTTTATCATGAAAAAAAATGTGAAAACTGAATTCATGAGAAAAATACAAGAAACTACAAAGACATTCTAGCTAATATTGAAAGTAGTTACATAGCTATAATTCAACCATGAAAAGATTACAATAACCACTAAATATAATATTAATCTGTCAGGAATGAATGTTATACTTGCTCCGCTTTGGCTTACTATGAGCTTGGTCTGCTATATTATAAAAGGACGACGAATAGCAAAAACCCTGACTCAGCATATTGGAAATTAGACTAGCTAAAGTAATGAGGGCTCTTTCAGAAAAAAGGGGGGCTCATACGACACCAGTCAAGCCCCTCCTAAATCTGCTCCTGCAAAATCATGTCGATGTATAAAATCAATATTTAGCACATTTTATGAAGACGTCGATTCTTACATTATTTGTATTTAGATACAGTTTTAAAAGATATCTGGAACGTGTGGCAATTCATGAACACTCATCCATTACCCTGATGTGATGTGTCAGTGCAGTGCCAAAATATCATGCTGGGGGTATGGGATGCATATTTCACATCCGAGGTCACTCACTTCGTAGAGAATCTGGAAGAGGCTCAAATTTTGGCATGCCAGTAGAGAGTAAGGCCTGCTGGATATGCTTGAAATTTTGAGATTTTTTTTTATTCTAAAAAAATTGTGCTATTATTCCAAAAGAATAACAGATTATTCCATAAATTTTCTTATTATTTTCTTATTAATCCAATTGGAAATTGTGAAATAGTGACAATTTGACAATTGCAGTAGCTATAAAGTTTGTTTGTTATAAAATAAATGAGTAAAAGTATCACTCTCTCTTACTGTTATACTGAATTACTCAATTTAGCTAGCTAATCTTTCACTAAAAACATCCAATGTTTCTGTAAAAATGTTCAATTAATCAAGAAAACATGCTCTGCTGCAGCTGAAAAAAGTTCAATTATGAGAAACCTTGGAGGAAAATGTTGATTAGGGAATTAAAGAATTTTAATATGCTCATCAGCAGTGGATGCATCCTCTCTTCCCTTCAAATTCATAGGTCAGTTTGTAATAATTTACATTTTTGTCAATTGGGATGCAGTATGATAGTTGAGTTCCTCACTAAGAAACCATTTAGCATAATTCTCGAGATGACTTCCTGACTCTGAGCCTGAGCTGACAGCTCTCTCAGTATTTCAAATTTTTCCCAATTTGGAAGTATGTGGTCAACACAAACCCAGCTTGCTTTAATCAAGTTATAAAGATCTACCTTATAACCACGCTCTAAATGTTTATGTCTTTGGTCATTAAAGAAAAGGGGGAAAACACTTAATGTCTTCATAATTGTAGATTATATGGACTGATTATTCTCATTTTCCCTTTAATTATTCTTTTAAATGCTTATATTATTCTAGAATTATTCCACTATGCTATTTCATGTCTATTATTCCAGAAAAAATGCTAGCATAATCTGGCAGGGCCTAGTAGAAAGCTAAGATGCAGTGCACCCTTAATTATACTTTTGAAGAATATTTTATACCAGCATGATTATATACACATGCAGGTTTAAACTAAATTTAAGCAATTTGGAAAAAGAATATTCTTAGTGGCTCGCTGGCTTCCTGGAATATTTAATCAAATTAATTTTTTTGTTCAGAAATATTTTATAATAGGACCAAAATTTAAAATAAAATTAATGCTGCTGTCTAAACGTAATGGTGTAACTAAGACTTTTAAATACGCAGAAAAAAATTCAGAAGCACAGAGACAGTCCTCGTCACAATTAGCAAGGCACGTTAGATGAGAATAGTTATCTATTTTTTCTGTGTCCTCATTTAAACAAAAACTATTCATGCACAACTGGTACTGCATATAAAAACCATAAGCTATTATAAATTTAACAGTTCTTTAAAGAATTTTTCATTTCACAAATACTCAGTGGAGGTGTTTCTGGAGGTATTGCCCAAAACTATTCGTGGAGGTGTTTGTGAATGTGTTTAAAGCATACTGCATGATTAGGTACCGGTATAAATATATAAATATATATTAACATTGATGGTATGTCGTATTTAATCATGAAGTACAACGGTCAGGAAAGAAATTGCCACATCAATTGATAGTGACTGCTTTTATAATATTTCTGGATCCCTTATAGCTAGCTAGTATATAATTCTTCCCATCTGTTTGTCCACATAAAATTTAAGTCCTAATGACTTGTACTATCTCATGAATATCACTAAACTTTCTAACCTGTGCAAGTTAAAGAACAACAACAACAGCAGGTGCACTGGAAGTATCTGTATGTGGTCTTCTTATTCATAATCCTCCAGCAGATGTTATAACTTTGAATTTCTGCTGTAATAATGTTAGGTATGATGATTGCGCAATTCAATGAATTTGTGGTTAAGGAGATAATCATTTGTAAAGGTGGGGACTCAATAGCTAGATATTGCATTAATTTTATCATTAAAATTAATTTAGAAATGCACAGTACTCCTTCAAATTCACAATAATCATAGTACCTTATTGTATGCAGAATATCAAGCAAATGATCTACTTGCTAATTATCAGGTAAGTGATTGTGGTACCTGGCTGTAATAGTTGATAATGAATATTGTTAGTTCAAATAAGGCAGTCAACTAACATCTATAGAAGCATAGCTATGCATACTCCTTTATCAAAACAACAGCTATAACTTGTAGTCAAGTTAACAATTATTACAGTGTGATGTGCAGTAAATGATTTACTCATCACAAGCTTCTAATTCTTAAGCTTAGTTAGTTTTTTTTTTTTAATTATTTCTAAGCATGTTAGTAGTCTAGAAAATGGTGGAATTTCTGGGGATTTAAAAAAAACATTTTTGGTTGTAAGTTTATTTTATGCTTTCCTTGACAGTTTGAATTTTATTTAAATGGTGTAAATTGATATCATGAATTTATTCTTGAAGTGGTTGAAAGTTTCTAGCTATTTATGACAATGTCATCAAGGGATTGAAAGAAGAACAGGAGCGTTTGAATCACAATGAGCTATATCCAAGTCTCCTGATACCCAGTTTTAAAGTGCACGTGATTTCAAGATGAGCTATATTTATTTGTACCATGGTTCGTTCAAACCGTCCAATCAGATTTCTCAATTCGGGGTGAATAAATCACTTATACACCTCCTAGGAGGTGAATATTTTTTGCCCGTGGCCTAGAATTACGATCTGTAGCTAAGCGAAGCGGCGACCAACGAGGAAGGTGCCAGAAGTTTTTTCAGCTCAGAATCTGCCTCTTTACTCTCTTTGCTCTTATTGGATAATTTTGATTATATTACTATTAATCAAACTAATACAGTACAAGTGCAAATTAAACATTCATAGAGCTAGCTAATGGATGATATGACAGTAGAGTTAGTTTATGAAAATAGATTAGCAAGAGTTGTAGTTGATGGTTACAGTAGAGCACAGACGCTTCATTTCGCCATCCAAAGTCCTCTGAAAGCCAGCAAAAGTGTGGGACTTGAATATGTTTATTTCAGGCCTATTCTGACGAATATATCGAAGTAACCCACAACAGATGTTGTATAAAGTATCGGGAGGATAGCAATCGCCGTTAGCTTTCCTAGCTTCCAGGACAAACTTGCTCAGCCAGTAGTCAAGTTCTCTAGGTAGCGTTATCATGAGATGTGTGGGCCATTCACTGTGTGATACGCAAGTTTTATGCCTGTGAGCACTCCACTCTTTCCAAATATTTACAGCCCAGCTTGTACTTTTGTCTGTATTTTTGGGGACAGAACTCAATTTTGCTTCTTGGAGCTCACTATCACTGACTGGAGTGGCAAAGCGAGATGTAGGCTGATTAAGGGACTCTAGGAAGATGGAGTCAGGTTTCGGGTAGTTTAACTGGGCTAGAAATTTGTCGCAGTCAAAGTGAGACAAAATAGTGTCTAGCTCGTCCTCTTCCATAGCACTTTTTGGTTGCTACAGAAAAAATGGTTGTTATGCGTTTCTTATAGCCTAGAGCCATGGTACAAGTCGGTTGCACCGCTCGGTGCGCGGTCGGTACGGGATTTACACTATCCTCGGGCCTTCGGCCCTCGGTTGTGTAAATCCCATACCGACCTCCACCTCGTGATGTAACCTATACATAATGGAACTGTTAGTAGACATAAATATCTGTACCACAATCACTTACCTGATAATTAGCAAGTAGATCATTTGTTTGATATTGTGCATACAATAAGGTACTATGATTATTGTGAATATTTGAAGGAGTACTGTGCCTTTTAAATTAATTGTAATGATAAAATTAATGCAATATCTAGATGTTGAGTCCCCCACCTTTACAAATGATTATCTCCTTAATCACAAATTCATTGAATTGCACAATCATACCTAACATTATTACAGCAGAAATTCAAAGTTATAACATCTGCTGGAGGATTATGAATAAGAAGACCACATACCGATACTTCCAGTGCACCTGCTGTTGTTGTTGTTCTTTAACTTGCACAGGTTAGAAAGTTTAGTGATATTCATGAGATAGTACAAATCATATGATTTAAATTTTATGTGGACAAACAGATGGGAAGAATTATTATTAACTTATACATGGAAGCATAAATTTAGTGTATTGCTACGCTAAAAATACTTCATCAATAATAGCTGGTCAAGACAATGTACAGATATTTTTCCTTACTTTTAGGAGTATCTTATCATAGTCATCAAAATTTATTGTATATGTATTCTAATAGCTAATGAGGGAGGGGGTAAGGGTGTAGATGAGTGGTGTGGATGAGTACATAGGAGGTGGATAACAAAGCAAGCAGATTTTGTGAATGCTAAAAAATGGAAAGAAAAAAAACAAAAAAAAACAGCATAAAAACAACCAAACAAACAAAACAAACAAGATTGGATAACCAGGTGTATTGTGAATGCTAAAAAGTACACACATACAGAAAAATAAAAATAAAACCAACTGTCTTCCTAAAAATAAATTATACTTCAGAATTTATATGTTTAAAGTTGATAGATAGATAAATTAATATAGACACAATTAGAAGGGATAGAGAGAGGGAGGGGGGGGGAGGAATTCAGTCCCCCTCCCTTTTGTGGTACATGTTTGAATATTCATCAGTACCAGCATCAGCAGTAAAACAAATATCACAGTTTTTTTTTTGTTTTTTTTTTGCCTTGGAGGTGTATGGAAATCAGAAACTATAGCAAAGTAGCTGCAAAAAGGAGTAAGCTGAAAGGAAATCAAGGTCTTCTGATATCATAGTCACACTGATTTCAAAATGAGCTATATAGTAAATGGAACAGCTGGTAGTCATAGCTATCTCTGATTTCTGCACTATAAAATTATCCGATGAATTTAAGTAATGTGGCTAGTGGATCATTTTTGTTTGTATGTGATACACATGATTTTTCTGTGTAGCTGAAAGATTATATTTCAACAAGTACTGCTGACTGTTTGACATTCATTTTAGTGTTATCAGAATAACATAACTGAGCAACATAGTCTCTAATTAGAGTAATAATTATAGTAGAATGGAGATTATCTGCAATGAGATGGATATTCTACTTTGTAGCCATTTTTGTGAATGCACTCTTATATTTTGAATCTACCACAGTTTTTTCAGTCTTCATTGATTGAATTATATTTAAACTTGTAATAACATTTTGTAACCAGATGAGCTCTCTTATAGCATGTGTGGGTTAGGTTGTCAGTATTGGGTGTTGATGTCCTAATACTGGGCAGCTGCCACCAGAATCTTCTTCAGGATGAGTCTCAGAGTAGACGGGATTGTGGTTGAGGGCTGCTCTTGTTCCTCCAAGTTAAGCCATCAGTTAAATACTTATGGTTACAAAACTAAGAAGACTGATCCAGGCAGAAAGATAACAGAAATCAATACATATATAGTGTTCGTGTGGAGAATATTGAGGCCACATAGCAATACAGAAAAATATATAATTAACTAGCAAGTACCCCCCCCCCCCCCCCCCCCCCCCTTCACCCCCCACCCCAACCATGACATAACTTGTGCAAATTAGGAGTAGTAGCATAAGGTAGTTTCATCTGTGGTTGAGCTTTCCCCATTTTTCTTATTCCTCTTTTTAACTCGCAGATTTCCTTCTCCTCCTATCTACTCTCCTGTTCCTCAGTATCTCTGTCCTTTCTGTTCTTTGAAGTAGTTACATCAGTCAATTTTTTCTCTGCAGTGGGAGAAGATGCAGTGCACTGGTTTTTTAGTCTTTATTATGTGGTCAAATAGTTTTTTATGTTTCAAGAGGCGCGTAGGAAAAGTCAATTGCATCGTTTTGATACCCAATAAAAAAGTTATGTAGCAAGTGTAAATTAAGTATACAAAACTGTAATAAAATAATGCTTAAAAATTAAGAACGCTAAAAAAACTAATGCAATAGTGAACACATTGACTATATAACTAAGTCTTTGCAGTTCTTTAGTTTTCCTTTGTAGAGTTCTTGTAAATAATGATAAATCTGGGTAATATAGCCTCACAATTAGAAATAATAATGATGGGAGCACTGAGGTCATCGTCACAGACACAAGACATGCTGTGATAGCCTTTAGGTATTTCAGTTATTTCATCTTGGGCTTGTTTGCTGTATTTACGTCCCGGAAAAACATCACAGAGAAGTATTGCTTTGTAGCCATTTTCATTTTCTTTGGTGTGTTTGTCAGCTGATGATGAGTAATAGTCTAGAATAAATTTATTTTTGAAGCGAGCAAAGCTTTTGTGATATTTGCATGTACGTTCATCAATGCCAGTATCAGCAGTGAAACAAATGCCACAATCTTTCTGCCGACAAAGTTGCATATCAGTGAGTTTGCACAGTAGATTTGTTCCAAGGTAACACTCTATTTGTTTAACTCTTACAGAGAGCTTATTGTCATAATTTTCCCACTTGTTTTTTAGATACTCATTTTCAATTTCAAGTATTTTAATTACTTCTGGTGGATTTCCTCTCCAGGAATGTGAAAATTTAGTTGAAATAGCTTTTTCTTGAGGATCATCAACTGGTTTAATTTTACCTATATCAATTACAGTTCCACATAAATTTTATTAAATTTAAAAAGCCACAACATACCTCTAATATTTGTAGATCCAACAATCACGGTACTGATATAACAATTGTCAAATGACTTTGTTTCACTCTCTATCTCCTCTTTATTTTGGTTAGAGTGTGTTTGTTTTTCTTTCAGTTTGGATTTTTTTGTATTTAGTTTAGATTCTGGAAACGTATGGACACATGATGGAAGCTTGACTCTGTGTGGTGATAAGGCTTCACGTTGAAGCATGGAGGGTGAATCAGGTTTTGATGAGCTCTTGTTTCCGAATAGTGTTGCTGCTGTTGCTGTTGCTGCTGCTGTTGCTGCTGCTGCTGCTGCTGTTGCTGCTGCTGCTGTTGCTGCTGCTGTTGCTGCTGCTGTTGTTGCTGCTGTTAGCACCCCTCCTACCATGGTAGGAATAATTTTAGTTGAAACTCCTCCCATAGCTGTTGGCTCTCCGATACCAGTATAGGGATCTTGCCACATTCTTGGCATTGGTGTACTTAGCTTATTCAACAGTTCATCCCACGATTTAACGCCAGGAATAAGAGCTTCACACACTCCTGGAATTGCTGCACGAACTGGGGCATTTTGATCATTATGTGCGAATAGATAGTCTATATCTTCTGGTGCACATTTGACAATTGCTGTGATTTCAAAATGAGGCAAAGTTAAAGGAGCATGCCGGCTAATTGACATACTGGTGGATATTTTAATTTCATCATCAAAGCATAGTTCATCAATAGACACACGAACAGTTACTGGCAAAGGATATAATTTTTCCACCATCAGCTTTATAAAGGGTTGAGCACAAGATTTTATTGGTTCAAGGATTTTCTCTAAGCTTGGAAGCTGGCTTTCATCAATTGAAGGATCTTCTAGGCATTGAAATAAGGATACAAGTGGACCAAAACAGTCTTCTAGTTCAGAATTTTGGAATGATTCTGCCAATGTATTAATTTTGTCACGCATAAAATGTAACAAACTTAGGGTGTGACAATTTTGGGATGATAAAACTGTGGGGGTGTCATCTTTTGACTCGTGTGTTGTAGGCACTTGTGTATCCTTCATAGTCATGATTGGGACATTACTTTTCTCTCCATTATTAGAAGCTTTCTGCACCTTCTCAGCTGAATTTTCTTTACTTTTGAGGCTCTCCTGACGTTTTGTAGACTGATATTGTTGCATTAGATTATTGAGTATTGTCATATCAACTTGTGGAGCCACAGGAAAATGAAGCATGAGGGACTCCATTGTCAGTGGTATTGGCTTTTGATCAGAAGCTTGAACATTCTGGTGCTCTTTAATTTCAAATGGGAGTGGAAACTTCAATATACTAAAAATTTCAAACATATTATTAATCAAATTTTCATCAATTGCTATGTAGTAGTAGCCATTTACTTTTCCAAAAGGAGTAGACATATTAATACTGAATTTCAGACAGTCTTGAAAAATATGCTCTTCTCCTTCTTCTGTGAAAATTTTGGCTTCACATCCTCCAAAGTCAATGTATCCATATCGAGTCTTCATTCCTTTATTTTTGGCTAGGGCTTCATACATTTCTGAATTCTTTGTTTGGACTGCAACATTTATACTTGGTGGTTGAAAGTCAGGTGAAGGGGAAGGAACCTTTTCTTCTGGAAATTCCTTTGCCTCAGGAAAATGTTGAATCAAGGTAGAATATTCTTCTTGAGAGATGCTTTCTGTGTGAAATTGGACCCAATTTTGGTTGACTCTCACTTTTTTCTTATTGTACAGCCATTCCACTGCAAGAATTAACTTGATCACTTCTTGCATTTTGAGAAATTTTGGCTCATCATGATATGCCACACTGGGAAGAATTTCAGTGATATATTTTGAATATTGTATGCTAAATTGATCAACAATTTTCATTTTGGGTTCTTCAGGAAAGAATATTTCATTATCAGTTTTTTGGACTTTAGCATGGTCACAATACATCTTGATGGATCCTCTAAGCATATTCTCCTTCTTTGGAAAATCAAGACGACTTGCTAATCCTTTCAAATTACTGGATGCTGGCCAAGATTTGAAAGTGGTCTTGTCTTCATCAGACCTTGCCCCAACATGCAGACACTTCATGTTCCAGTCCACATCAGCTAAGAGTTCACCAAGTGAAGTTCCTCGCAGCCATTTGGGACAGTAGTCATTGAACCATCTGCACGAATGAAAAGGATGGTCAGGAGGAAAACCAACATAAAAGAATTCTGGTCTCTTATTCTCAGCAGCAAGGCGAAAAGCTGCAGCGAAGTCTCCTTCTTGAAGAGTTGGCACTTTAGGAGATGCTGTAAATATAAGTTCAGGTAATGAATTAACAACTCGCACTGCGCGTAGAGAAAGGCCATTTGGTAGACTGTAACGAAATATGAGTGTATTATCTTCCATCTCAGATTTCTGAAAAGTTGTAGTGTGAAGTTTTGATTGAGCCATATCACCTGAAGTGGTCAGTAGCAGGAACTACAAGTGAATAATAATACAAACATAACTAGTATTGTTTGCATGTGGCATGATGCGATAGGTATCGCCAGATACAATGCTCTTACTTTTATTTACTTGCACTAAGCTAGTTACTTGTTCTTAGCTACCACCTTATTTTATATTAAACCTAGATCATTCGAATTACTTTCTAAGCTCAGTGGGCACAAGGATGCAAAAATCTACTCAACTTCTTCAGCCAAGCACAACAAACATAAACTAGGTTCATTAATCCACACACGTTAATCATTCGCCCCTAGCTAATCTACGTACCAGCGACTATATATTATTCCTTAACAACGAGGGAGGAGAAGACTTACTTAAGTAGCTAGCTGCAGTGGAGTAGGAGATTGTTTTCTCTTTTAAACATGCGTCACCGGAACTGTGGGTTTAAAGCGCTTGCGGTGTCGGTTGCGCGGAAAATTGGACTGGTCGTCGGGCCGCGCCCGGGGGGGGGGGGGGGGGGGGGTGGGGTGGGGTTAGTTTAGCCGCCTAGCCAGGTCTGTGGCTATGCGGTGGGTATTGGCATGGAATGATTGAAACTTTGAAAAGGATTTCGGTGGAGGCAGGGGCTGGGAGAGGTAGAAGGCAGCAATAAAATTTACATTTTGTTAACTGCTTTGTTTTGCTGGCTTCTATCCCACAAATTCAAGTAAGAAGCATTTCTATTGAGTTAGCTATACATGGTTTGCTTCCTAATTAAGACCAAACATTTTTATTACCCTAATTTATAACTTTTCAATAGTTTAAATTTGACCCAAAATTTTGTTTTTCTTAAAGGTAGCCAAATATTTGGACATAGCTAATATTGAGAATCATAAATTCGCATGTAACTTAAGAGGAATCTACGAATAATCCATAATTTTTTTTTGCTCATAGCTATCATTCTTTTTTTGTAAACCTTGTGTGGCTTGAGTTATACTGTTCCTAGAGAATGTGTACACTTTTCTGATTATATTCATCTAAGCAATTATTCACAGCTATCATTTATGGACAATGTTTTTTTGTATAGTTCAAGTTGCGCAATCATGTTTACAGTTCCTCCTTCTGAATAGTATTTTACTATGCAAATGTATTTGAATACAATATTAGGAGTGAAAAATTAAATGATTACTTAGGAAGCTGATGAATATTTTCTACAAGATGGTATATAAGTAATGATCATAGCTATAGTTGCCCCAAATTCACACAGGAAGGGAAAAAGCTGTAGGAAATAACTAAAATATTATTTTAGTCTACATATTCTGAGGAATAATCAAGTCTGTGATAAGCTCTTCTGCAGATAAAATGAAGAGTTAAATTTTTTACTGTTTTGGGCTTTTTGACGAAATTTTCTAGCCAAAGAACAATACAATTACAATTAGCTATTGACATTAAATTTGATTGCATTGTAGCTTAACACAGTATTGAAACAGTTGCAAAAACAAATAGACACGGTTCGCAGGATCTTCTCTTTCTAGTCGGGTGTGCTGTAGTATATGACTCTTTAGAATATGTTTCGTTGTAAGAAAAACATATATACTTTTGTGTCATTTTCATATTTTCATATTGTTTCCCCCATACCAATTGGTCCGTATTATTCCAAGTCCAAGAAGAAAAGGTTATTGCAAATAGATTAATATAAATTTGTATGGTGGGCGTTGTGGTGAAATCGTATGAGGGATGTGGATGAGAAACAGGATATTTCCCTGCTGAGGCCTAATGATAAGTAACATTTTTTAAATTAAATTATGTCTTGCTGAGTTAGACCCTTCCTCAACCTTTAACTTTCGACTGGTCAGATTTAGTAGTGTTGCCGGTTACTGAAGTGTGTACAAGGTCTTCCAAGATTTGTGTTTGGAATTTGGCCAGTAATTAACGATTTATTGAAGGTCTTTCAGTTGAACTTCATACTTAAAAGTGTGGTTTAAGTGGGCATGGTTATTAATTTTTTGAATATCTAATAAGACTACTAGGAAGAAATATTTCACATTGCATCCAATATGAAATATATAAATATGTATATGCTTTCTTTTGATACTTATACTAATACTAGCTACAAGCAAAGTATGGTTTAGCGAATTCGTGAGCTTACTTGCGGCCTAGAATTTCTATTTTGTCTAATTCTATTTTGTCCAATTAGTAACTAATAATTATCAGCGAGCGAGCGAGACACTTACAGGGGTAACACAATTGAAAATCAGGGATGTTTGTGTATTTATGTATATGGACGTACGTATGTCATTTTGTACTTTGACCCTCCATATTTTTGTGTTCGCTCCGCGTTCGACTCCGTCCCAAACTTTACTAAACAGAATCCTCCAGTTTAGTGACCATTACCCGTATCACCTTAGAAATTGAATTGTTTACCTCTTTGAATTGTTTTGCAGTTAAAACTCTAAAACTTATGGGAGTTTCATTTCTATTCAAGTTAGTCGCTATTTGTCACAGTTGTAAGTCCTACTCAACAGCATTTACTGGAAAATTCATTGTCCACTCCATTTTACCCGTTTAAGTTGTGTCTGATTTCTAGCCTAATCTTAAGTCTTACATAGGAGAAGATACTAATTAATTTTCTGGCTGGTGTGAGTTATCTTGGTTAATTCCCTATTTGTCATAGTTAACCCTATGCTACAGCATTGTTCTGACCTGAAAATTCATTGTCCAATAGCCAAATCACTGAAGAAAGTAAGTCTTGTGTTGGTATATCAAGTGAACAAGTGTATGTGAAGGTGCTGTGTGTTACAAGGACTGCTTAGCTAATGAAAAATCTTTAACTTTATTGACAGGTTAGGTTTTTGTCTCTGACCTATCTGATTTTTTGCCAACACAGTTACGTTTGTGTACTTATTGAGTTCATTTTCTAACTGATAGCATTCAAATGGCAAATTTACATTTGGTCCTATATTGAAGAGAACAGTAGACTTGTTCAAGGTGTGGCCACTTTTAAAACCATGGAGGGTGCTATGCCCATAACCACAAACTTCTGAGTTTTGAGCTAGCTAGATAGCCATCACATAACTCTTTATGATAATACAAAGATTACACATTTTAAAGTATTATATTATTATTATATGTTTATAAGTGGTTAATATATATATTTATAAGTGGTTAAGATAGATAAGTTATTTAAATATATAATTAAGATACGTTTTTTAAATAACTATTACGTATTTCGACTTCTGGTATTGCTGTTTACAAAAAAAAGTGTATCATATCCTAACAGCTATATACAGGTTAAACCATAATGACTTACCTACTTTTTTTCTTCTTTTTTTCTGTATTAAAATGAAGTAAATTATGAGAATTTTAATAATTATATCTACTCACTTTATTGTTTAAAACTTTTTTTTTATTTGCTGCTTTCAGGTGAGTTCTAGCACAAGATACTCATACTGCTTGGGGTCGTGTTAGGGGTGGATTGAGGGAGGGGGGGAGGTGGGGGGGGAGGTGGGAGGGAGGGAGGGAGTGGGTGTAAGGGGGGGGGGGGGGGGGGGGGGGGGTGGGTGTAGGGAGGGTGTTTATTTGGTGAATGATAAATTTGTTCTGTCAAGTTGTTCCATTCGAACACAATATATCACAACTGATACATTTCTTCTCCTAAATAAATGTTCTGCCATTAGTTCCAGTTCCATGATTAAAACAATACTGATAGCAGGTGACAAATCTAACCTCTAAGTAGCTAATGATCATGCGCAAACTACACAAAACCGATGGTAGTCGCGCCGAGAACATTTCTCCCGCCTTTTACTCTTGCACGTACTGCGCAGCGATCGATTTTTTTGAATTGTGTAAGTTATAGTTATAAACCAAAATTAAGGTTTGTATGCTATTTATAAACTCCGAGACACGAGGGCGCAGCCCGAGTGGCGAGGATTTATAAATCGAAATACAAACCTAATGATTTTGGTTTATAACTATTTTATAGCCCAAACATAAACAACGAGCAAAGTATAGCGTTAGCTATCTTAGTAATTCTATTGAAGTACACAAACTCTTCATTATTCCATTTTGCTTTGATCTGCCTTCCACCATAATTATGGTTGCTAAGAACTATATCAGACTTTCCCCCGCTAATTGGCGAGCGAGCGTAGCGAGCGAGACACTTACAGGGGTAACACAATCGAAAATCGGGGATGTTTGTTTATTTATTTATTTATTTATATATATGGACGTACGTATGTCATTTTGTACTTTGACCCTCGCGTTTTTGTGTCAGTTATGTGGTCAACCCCGTCCCAAATTGCACTAAACAGAATCCTCTGGTTTATCGATCAGTACCCGTATCACCCTAGAAATTGAATTGTTTACCGTTTTGAATTCTTTTGCGGGTGCAGTTCAAACTTGAAAACTTAATGGGACTTCCATTTCTATTCGAGTTAGTGGCGGTGGTAAGTCAATGCGCTCTTTGTCATGGTTATAAGCCGTGCGCAACAGTATTTACTTGAAAAAACATTGTCCACCTATACTACTGCGAAGGTAAGTCTGTGTGTAGGTGCATGTCCAGTTGTGTCAAAGCATTGTGTGTTACAACCACTACTTAGCTAAAGAATATCACAAAGAAAACTTTTAAATAACGTGTATTGTTTTGTTGTTGTTTTTCCTTCCAAGCAGTTGCAGAGAGTTGTTACTATGGCACTGAAATACCTTTACCCTGTATGCTAAATTTAAAAACTGGACCTTATTTTCAGTAACTTCAGTGTTAGAAGTCAAAACCATTCATATAAAAATAGTAGAGTCTTTAGGCTCGCTCGCCATTTGTGCTCAAGCACATCACTAGTACATTTTCTTACGAGCATACCAGACTGTATCAGATTTATAGTTCTTAACGACAAGCGCGGTCGCTCGGGTAACGGGCTATAAAAACCAGGTCAACTCATGAGCACCCACGTCATTGCTACCTGGATACTAGATTCCTAAAGCAATTGCGGTGTGAATTAGGCGAACTAAGGCTAAGTTCTAACACAGTAACAATACTTCGTTTTATGTTACCTAACTACAGGCTCGCTAGCCATTTGTGCTCGCACACCACTAGTTAGCTTTACGTTAGAGACCTGTCAAAAATATGCTTGTGATGGTGAGCACAAAAGTTTTGCAACATGTGTTTTTAATAATTGTGCTATTAATCTTGTTACATACATTGCATCATCTACTTAAGATGCTATACTATTATTCATTTAGAAGTCTTGTGACCCCGTGTTTAGAGACCTGAACTTAATTCATTGCGTATGTGAGCTTTTACATCCTTCCCATAAATACCAGGTCATTAAGTAGTGAGAAAGTAAATCATAATGAATTGGGAGAAAGAACTATAGATAAATTTGCTCTGCATAACAGAGATATAACAGAAGATTTAGCCAGTGTAAACCAGGAACATTTTTTTGTGAAGAGCTTCATTGTTACAGTGTGATGTCAAGAAAAATAAAAGATACTTTCAATCTATTGGATCACGATCACATAGAAGGATGGGTACAGGTCAGGTATTTGTTGAACAATGTGTTTCAAAGTGTTAAGAAAAGTGATGACCTATGGGGTGAATTCTGGAACTGTCTAAGAGATTTACATGCAAAGAATAATTTTGACTATTTTGAAATTTGTGATGATGATAATATCATGAATTGTCCATTAACCCAACATAATATTCCCATATTAATGGAATTGTTAAGTACAGTACAGTATAAATGGAAGGCATTGGGTACAGCCTTAAAATTGCATGATGTGGATCAGTATGAAGAACAAGTGCCCAATAATTACAACAGCCTTAAGAGCGTACTTTGTGCGTGGATTAAAAAAAAAGATAATTTTCCCACGCTTAGCTTATTACAAACTGTTTTAGCGCTAGATTCCTTGAGTAAGCGTAATCTAGCAAGAGATCTTGAAAGTAGATTAAAACAGTTAAGGCAATTGAAATGTTTTTCTCCTCAAGTCAAGCCAAGCAAACATAATATGGGAATATTATGCAGTTCCGATACTGAGATAACTGATGGTAAGTATTCGATTTTGGGTATTCTGTGCAGTCATACTGAGCAAGTTACCTATCAATGGGAAAAAAATGGCCAAGCTTTAAATAATGGCCCTTCTTATTCGGGTGTCAATGATAGTGTTTTGGTTATTCTACGTACAATTCCAGAAATAGAAGGAAAATATAGATGTATTGTTACCCAAAGTGAGAAAGATTTAGTAAGTAATGAAGTAAACGTATCAATTATTTATTCTTCATTAAAGAAACATATTCTACAATGTTATAATGAGTCCAAAGAAATTGCTGTTAGTTCCCGTTTAACAGATACTCAAAAAAAATTTATTAATGTAAATTTACAAGATTCAAACAGAAATAAGGTTGAATATCATAAAATATTTGGTGATTATGAAGAGGGAAAATTACTTTTTTTTAGTGGTATACCAGGAAGTGGAAAGACCACACTGATGAAGAAATTAATTAAAGATTGGGCATGCGGTGAAGCCCTCAAGGATGCAAAGCTTGTATTTTATATTCCTCTTAGCAAATGCAAATCAACTAATTATAGTACATTTCACCATCTTCTCGGTTGTTGTATTGAACACAGAGCCGAAGAAATACAAAAGACTGTTAGAGAAATTGAAGAATGTGATGGAAAAGGATATTGTTTTATTTTAGACGAAATGAATGATTTTTGTTGTGATGGATCTTCCTATATATATAAATTAATTAATAAATTTTACCTTCCTTTTGCTGAAGTAATAGTATCATCACTGCCAGAAAACTTACCTACAGTTCAATGCAAAATATATAAAGATTTAGAAATAATTGGGTTTGATAAAGGTAGTCTTATTGAGTTCATTGATTCTCATTTTGGTGAAGGTGATGAAGAACTGAAAAATTATTTTGATTCACTTGAAATGATACCTCCTATGTATTTGATACCGCTAAATTTATGCCACATTTGCTATATACACAAAACATCTGGTGGAGAGATTGATCTTCCTGAATCTCAAACAATACTCTACCAAAAATTAATATTTTTAATGGTTAAGCATCACCTAGAACGCCATGGTAAAAAAAAAAATCTATGTTCATTTGATGATCTGAAACAATTTTCAAGTTTTAATAGTATTACTAAATTAGCATTTAATATGTTAAATACAAAAACTAAAAATGTTACCTTAGCACATTTAAAAGAATGGGATATTAAATCAACTGAAGATGATTTAATAGACCTATGGTCATTGGAAATGATAAAAGTTAATGAAGAATTAATGACTGGAAAAACACTATCTTTTCTTTATCCAAGTGTTAGAAATTTTCTTGCAGCCTATTACATTCTAAACCTTTCTAAACGAGAAAAATTGGATGAATTTAAAGAGGAAAATAGAAGACAAGTTGATTATTTAAAAAATAAAAGCAGTATCAATTATTCTAGTGTAATACCCACAACTGTGTGGATTTTCTATTGTGGACTTGAAACATTTGATTTTGATGGTGACTTTGATAGATTTAAAGATATTATTATTTTCTTTACATTAAAAAACAAGATTCGTTTTATTTGTGAAACATCTCAAACTAAAGTAGTGGATCAAATTATGGATACATTTCAAAATGAGATCCCTCTATTTAGCATTATCGAAGAAAAGGTATATAAAATGTTTAATTGGGTGACAACTGATACCAAACAAACAGATATTAGAGTATCATTTGATTCTAGTAAAAAGCTAGATTTATGCTCCAAAGTTACGTCGAATAAAATTTTTCAGGAGATAGTAACCCTTTACACAACTAAATATTTTGATCCTAAGGAAATTTTAGAGTTTTGCTCGAAACTGAACCATTGTAGTCTACTGGAAATACTGGAAATACATCTTATTAATATAAATTCTGACAAATCAAATCTCATTGCAACACAACTAAAGAGTCTTACTAGTCTTAAACAAATGACATTACATTGCAAACCAGGTACCGGTGATGGCATACCACAACTTCTACATGGACTACAAGGACTACATGTTGTTATGCGCCTAGAATTTGAACAGCTTAATACAAATGCTCTAAAGGCAGTCAGTACGATATTTAAATCTTTACATGGTCCACAAATTTCTGTTTTGCAGTTGTCAGGTTGTGAATTTAATATGGACATATCAGAAAGCTTTGCCAGTGGAGTGAGCCAACTTTTACATTTGAAAACGCTCAATCTATCCCATAATAAAATTGGCAATGAAATTACTCAAATAGCAAAAGCCTTGGAGCATCTTCAGAATCTGGAGACACTAGATCTTTCAAATAATAAAATCAATCCTAGTGGAGCAAAAGATTTATCATCAGCATTTGAACATCTTAAGAAATTAAAATATTTGAATTTATCTCGCAACAACATTGGGACTTGTGGTGCACGTAATTTAGTAACCAAAATACCGTTTCTGATTAGTTTAATTTCAATAGACATACTTGATAATGACATCAATGTGCTAGCAGCAAACGAAATTCAGAAAGAATTACAGAGCAATAAAAACTTAGAGGTAGCAAAGCTTGGATTACAACAAACTTTTCCCACAAAAACTGAAAATGCACCAAATAACATAGTGGAATTTAATGAAGACGGTGAAGAAGCAAATGCAGAACCAAATAGTTGTATTAGATACATTAGAATCATAATATGCATCATTATATGTATTATGTTCATTGTAGCAAATACATGGGAGAATTATGTATACCACCGGTAAAGAACATACTGGCCATTATGGTGCATACCATTACAACATACTTTTTTTTAAATCCAGACATTTTGTTACCTACTTGTTGTAATCACCTTTATTATTCTTGTGAAGATGCTTTTAACATAACATGAATATTGTCTTCAGAACAAACATTTTTACAATTAGAATTATCAATTTTATGAACATTTTAAATTACATGGGTACAAATTAGGCTGTGACACCGGCAAGGGAATGGGGAAGAAAATGAGAACCGAGAAGGAAAAAGGAAGAGGAAATAGCATAAGGGAAATTAACTTTTAACAATACACCATACTTTGAAAAACAAACATTTTTGTGTATCATGTATAATTGATTGATATGCCAATTGTATGCTGACTATTGCGGAATACTATTAATGCTTTCTTCTTTTGACTGCTAGTATATTATTATAGCTGTGTATTTTAAACATTTTGTTCAATTGTTTGCTGATATAGTGGACATGTGGCTGCTATGTAGTAAGCTATTAGGCACATCTTTCATAGGCGGAAGAAGCTTGGAGGGGTAAATTGCAAACCCCCATTGCACCATGCATACCTCACTATAGTGATTGAATTAAACTATGGAGTCATAATTTTGTCAAACTGAACATGTTTTATCAATGAGATTATGTTCATATTTGGTTAGGGCTGATCAAGATACGATTTGAGTCATTATAGAGTTGAGAAAGTTCGCTTAACTATTGCAGTTATTGTATGATATCAAAATTTCATGTATACGGACACTTCATTATAACATCTAAAAATTTTAATTCAAATTTAGCATGGGGACTTTTGGCAGTACACAGGACAGATTCATACACACTACTGGGAGACTGAACTAACAATTTTTTACAATGTAATCTCTTATTTAGTGACAACACAATCTCCATTTTCAAAACTACATTAGTATTTTAAATTTGGTTAGGGCCGATCGAATTATGATTTGACCCCTTGGCCCCCCTGGTTACTCCACCTATGTGTGGGCAGCATAATATCTCAGAAGCAAGATATCAAGACAAGTGACAATTAATGAAATGTTTTGCAAGAGATGAGAGCTTTGTGCACAACAGAATTTATAGACTCCTTAGAGATATCTAATTTCTTTTTAAAGTTAAGAAATTGTGCCCACCTTAAAATCCTGGACCGGAAGCTCTGTAATTTAGGTTATGATGTATTGAATCTCACTGTAGATCAATTAAAGAGCCTCAGTAATCTTCAAAGACTGTCATTATTTTGCAAGTCTGGTAATATGAATATAAATAATGAAAGTAAAAAGGTGAACATTGATTTGTACATGTAAGGAAATGATAAATTAAGTAAATAAAGATGACAAGGTGAACAATAGTTTAGTACAAGTTGGGACAGTAGTACATCAACTGACTGTATCTATGCACAAGAAGCATATTTTGCTTTAGCCTAGGACCTTCTGATGGTTGTGTATCAACTGTCTGAGTTACTTTTCCAGGGTCAATCTTTTTTTATTTTCTTCCACTCCATATTGAGGATGTATTAGCTAGGTTAGGTGTATGTGTACCCAATCACATTTCTTGTATCTAAGACTAAGTTATCATGGCTGGAATTCACCTAGAGCATGATATTCCATCTATTTAAACTGGTATGTTACCTTAGAAACAATCATGGTGTTTTTACTGCAGCTATATAGGCCACATCAGCTTTCTGAGCTAATTTCTTCTGAGCTATGTGAGCTCCTGGTGGTATACACAATTTGCTGTAGATCTAGGGATTGATGATTCTATCTCATTGAGTAAAAAGCCAGAATTCAGTGAAATTTATCTGTACAAACTGTAGTTAAAACTTCAGAGTGCAGATTGAAATGCTTGCTGTAGTTCTGAACCTCAAGTGATTGCCAAGATGTAGATGTTGCAGTCAAGTGAGCAATTTTTCTTTCCTTGTCTGAAGTTCTTCTGAAAAATTTGAGGCATTGTCTGTTAAGTGAAGTAAGTACTTGCTACTTCCTCCGACATCAATGCTATGACATTAGTCTTGACTCTCTCAGCAACCAAAGTATTGTAGAGAGTAGTACTACCATCAAATCTATTGCTGGTAAAGAGTTTCACAATTGTAAAGCTCGTCATGTGTTCATACAGCTGTGTATTAACACTGGACGATCCGTACCGTAGTATGGCAACTTCGAATAGATGCGCTTCGTCGTCATCAGCATCTGGGAAACGAGAGGACGAGGTCGATGAAGGTACTAGTAAAAGCAAGAAAAGGAGGGAACAGAGAAATGGCAGGCAAGTTTCCTTTAGTAGCCTTGTAAAGATTCGTCAAATGTCGTTGATTTTAGGGAGCACGAACGAAAAGGTGGGAAGAAACGCAAAGAGAAGGCTAAAGAATGGAAAGAAGACAAACTGAAAGTCCAGTCGGTATCAGAGTTAGCTAACCTGGTTACATCAGGAGCCATTCAGATTCCCAAAAGCCTCACATTCTATTTAAAGGACAGGGCTCAGCTCTTGGACCAAGTCTTTACCATTTTGTCTCCCGAAGATGTGAAAGGGAAACTTCCAGATATACTAAAGGTATTGGGGAGTATACACTAAGTATGAACAAAATGTGATAATATTTGAATTTTTTGAGTGACGCAGTAATTTTCACTATTTTAGTTTGATATTTTGAATTTGGCGATATAATAGCACGGAAAACTGTGGTATTCGGGATTAATAGCACGAGTGGAGTAAGAAAATTTTCACGAGGCGGAGCCGAGTGAAATTTCTCGTTGCACAAGTGCTATTTGTCTGAATACCACAGTTTTCTGTGTTATCGTAGTTAATACTATAGCCAAAGATAACAGTTCATTTCTGCAGCTAAGAAAACCATAATCTTGTATTATATTTCCGTCAAAGAAATATTTTTTATCCCGGTTGTGCTATTATTCATACTTTTCTCACCGTTGCTAAATAGCGTTTCCCTGTAATTTCGCCGCGACATTGCCTAGCGGGTGAAAGTGCAGTAAGGTCGCGAAGAGATCACCGTGACCAATCAGATCATTATTTTAGTTTTACACTGCTGTGGTATTTCAAAATAATACCACACTTTTTTTGTATTGAAAAATGACTCGGCTATGGTATTAACGATTAAATAATTACTACATAAAAAGCAATTATCATCTCTTGGTGTGTACGTTTGTTGGCAAGTGAGCAAGACTGACTTGTGTAAATGGTAAACCAGTCATTGTATATTATTGACGTTTGGTACATCTTCCTGACATGAATGGTTAGATTATTAGTGCTACCCTTTCCACTTTGTTTTCAAGTTTGAGAATTCACGGCATAGAAAAGGATTTGGTAAGGCTTGCCAAACCGTAATCAATCCTGGTTTTTAGCTATCTTATTGTGTTTCTTGGTTTTACATTTTTTATACTGCCAATATTAGATACAAGCAACTTGAGAAAGAAAGGATGAAGAAGAAAAAGTGAATGAGAAACAGATGTCAGTTGTAGGACAGATGAGCAGAGTCAAACTTGGTTTCTGCATATGCACATTATTTATTTAGGTTTTGAGTTTCCAGTAGAACTTTAGTTATCCGAACTTCAAATCCAAACTTCAATATCCGAATTTCCAATTATCCGAATGCATTAATTATCCAAACACCCAAAATCTAATAGTGGCACTTTATGCAGACATGAAAAATTGCTTGACCACACCCTTCATTAGAGCATTATAATATATTTTTTATGGTGTTCATTTATCTGAATGTTTCAGTCTGAACACCTCTGGGCCCGCCCCAACTTGTTCTGATAATTGATGTATTATTGTAATGGCAATGGGAGAAGACCTTTAGATGAGTGCATGTCACCATCAGGTAAAATGTCGTATCTGACAAGAAAAGTTGAATATAGAGCCTTTTTTAAAAGTTTTTGGATTGAATTAGTTTATTTTAAAGGATAATTGGTGGAGATAATTTCGTATCGTAAACACTGATTGTGAAGGGGGTTTCAGAGGGGAGCTAAATTCCTGGTACATAACTGAATATTGAATGAACTACCTTAGTCATGTATCTTTCTCGTACCATGTCTTGGCTAAAGTTAGTATGAGCTCATTATGCTCGTGAAATTGGTGTGTTTTTGGGGCACACGTGCACAGAGTGAGTACTGTAGCACGGGCCACTAATATGATGCTGCAATCACCTGAAGCCGTTTTGTCAATCATCATACAAGAAGCACATTTCAAATCAATGATTAAAATATGCAACAGTCCTGTGGGGTTATAATTGAGAGGTGTTGTAAATAGGGACACGAGACCCGTTCAGAAGCAGACATTTCATGTCTGTCCTAATGAAGAGATGAATCATTTCCATGACTCCACGACAGTTGTGAGCACGGAAAAGATAGTAGTGTCCAGACTCTTGTTCGACTATTTATTTGAAAGCTTGAAGCTGCTTGTTTGTGTGACAGCTGCAATGTGAAACATAATGTCTGGTGTTGTCTGGAACTACTACAGCGACTATGTTTGCCTGAGCATGGAGGAGGTGTTACCAATGGCTGACACGTTTAGAGAATGGGTTGAATGGAAGGACTAGTTTGTGTATGGCTTAAAGGCAACATGGAAGTCCTTGTCTCCTGATGCTATGCGTGTGGTGCAGTAATAGTTTGAAATATTAAGATTCAAAATAGACACGGACACGTATAGGATTATTCAGACATTTGGTATTATTATTATTATTATTATTATTATTATTATTATTATGCACACTTGTGGTTCTACAAAACATTTAGTTATAACATTCCAAGTTCTAGCAGGTGTAGTACTACTGTACTGATGATTACCTAGTAGCTTTTGGTACGTCGTGTATGTGTGTGTGTATGTGTGTGTGTACATGTAGGGCCTTAAAGTGAAGCAGGTACGGCGTCTGTGCTACCAGCAGCTCAAGAACATGTCAGATGACGACATCTTGAAAGCCATCTCCAACCCAGAGCCAGCCCCTCCCCCACCACCTATGCCCACTCAACCTCCACCACCCTTGCCTGCACAACCCCCAATTCCCACGAACACATTTATATCACCAGTGGAGACTGGCCCAGAGAAAATGATGGAAACTAGAGGATCTAATAAAGAATCTGAAGACAGGATTGTTCAAGAGGACTCTGTGTGCGTGTCCGTAGGGACAAGAGAATGGAGAGAACGAAAAGATGGAGGTGAGAAGATGAGAGGAGGTAAGAAGGACGGGGAAGTGGCAGAGGATTCCAACAAGTCCATATTGGAAGAAGCTGTTCAGATGGTGTTTGACGTGTCAGACGTGAGTGATGACATTACTCCTTCCCCTCCTACAGAAGGACAAGGATGTCAGCACCTCTCAAGGCAAAGCCCAGGCAGCAAAAGAGAGAATAACTGGGATAAGAAGAAGAAGAGAAGTGAGAGCAAGATGGACGATGGGGTAGAGTGTGTGGACGTGGAAAAAATCAGTCCTCAGAAATGTGAAGGAATATCGCTCGAAGAAAGGACTGTGGTTGATACTCAGACCGGGATGCTGGATAACTTGGATGGTGGACGTCGGAAAAGGACTGTGGTTGATACTCAGACCGGGATGCTGGATAACTTGGATGGTGGACGTCTGAAATGTGAGCAAATAGTACAGAAAGAAAGGACTATTATCAATCGGACTGGGATACTGGATAATTGTGAGGGTGGGTGTGGCACTTTGGCTTTGAACATCCTTCAATCTACGACCACGGAAGATGCTACAGAACTGTTGGAGATGAAACTGAGGAGGAGAGCTCTGGAGTCTGAACTTCGGCGGAGGAGCAGAGAGAAGGAGAAGCTAAAGGAGTTGGAAGAGGAGAGAGTGCAGGTTAGGCGAGCAGAAGAAGAAATTAAGAGACAGAAGAGCCAACGTACACGTGTGCCTTCTGAGAGGCAGGAACACAGACAGGAAGAAGAAGATGTGATCACTTTACACCCAGGTGACGTGGAAATGACAGAGGAGGAGGGAGAGGAAATGGAGGAGGAAGGCAGTGGAAGTGGAGAAGGAGAACTGTTGGAGGAGGAGCTCAGGAAGAGAGCTCTTCAGAGCATGTGGGCCAGGCGCAAATCCAAGGACAGCTCTGACCATCCCTAGCACTTCCTGTATGTGGTGCATTCATAGCTGATTGCAGCAGTTGATACTTTGCCTTCATTTGTTTGTGTGCATTCATTATTCTCCATGTCAGCATTTCTGTTCAGTTTCATTCATATCTTATGTCTGCTCTGATTCATCCTTTAAACACAGATCAGGTGGGAGTGGTCTAGGATTAAACCTTGTCAGATATAACCAGCTGTGAGATTATTTATTAGGAGTCTACCAGAAGTGGCTAAGATCCCCGGTAGTCGCTGGTGGCCGAAGTTCGTAAAGAAATGAAAGTGATGTTTCATCGACTTTGGTGCGCGTGTGCGGTCTTGTTCTGCGCGTATAGTAACCCTGCATCTTCAGATGCCCCCAGGCCTCCCATTGCTCATAAGAATGTGTTGGTGATGGTAGCAGACGATGCAGGCTTCGAAACTGCTGCGTACGGTAATCACAAATGCAAGACACCTTACATCAACGAATTCGCTCAGAGAGGGGTCGTCTTCCGTAGCGCCTTCGCTAGCGTCAGCAGCTGCTCTCCGTCGCGGTCGGCGATTCTTACGGGCATTCCGCAGCACCAGAACGGCATGTATGGCCTATACCAAAAATACCACCACTTTCGGTCGTTCGACCAAGTCCTGAGCTTGCCCCTCTTGCTAAACCAGACTGGCCAGTTTTGGACTGGCATTATTGGAAAGAAACACGTTGGACCAGATTCAGTTTTTCCATTTTCTTTTTCCCACACTGAAGAAAATCACCCTATCACACAAATAGGGAGAAACATCAGCCTCATCAGGGACCTTGCCAGAGATTTCTTCCAACGATCGGGTACCAATCCATTCTTTCTCTACATTGGATTTCACGACCCTCATCGCTGCGGTCGAGAGAATCCTCAGTACGGGAACTTTTGTGAGAAATTTGGTGACGGTTCCAAGGACATGGGACTGATATCAGACTGGCATCCTATAGATTATTCCCCGGATGATGTGCTTGTGCCGTACTTTGTTCAGGACACACCTGCTGTAAGAGGTGATCTGGCTGCCCAATACCGTACCATCAGCAGACTGGATCAAGGGGTGGGGCTGATTTTGCAAGAACTCAAAGCTGCTGGGTTTGAGGATAATACTCTGGTCATTTTTACTTCGGACAATGGCATTCCGTTCCCTAATGGACAGACCAATCTCTATGATTCCGGCATAGCGGAACCTTTAATTATATCTAATCCGCAGTCTCCTAAAAGATGGGGCCAGGCTAGTAATGCCATGGTCAGCCTAAATGACCTTGTGCCAACCATTTTGGATTGGTTTAGACTGCCTTTGCCTTCCTATGAGCTATATGGGCCTACTAAAGTCACGTTAAAAGGGAAGAGTTTGCTTCCCGTTCTAGAAAAAGAACCGAAAGCTGGTTGGGATGAGATATTTGCCAGTCAGAATCTGCACGAGGTGACGATGTACTATCCGATGAGAGCTATACGGAACAGGAGGTTCAAGCTCATCCACAACCTCTACTTCAAGATGCCATTCATGATAGACCAAGATTTCTACTTGTCCCCTTCTTTCCAGGATCTTCTGAACCGGACCATGCAAGGGAAGGCTACCAACTGGTTCAAGACTCTGAGGGACTATTACTATCGCAGTGAGTGGGAGATGTTTGACTTGCAGCACGATCCTCAGGAGAAGAACAATCTCGCCAGCTCCCCAGCATACCAGAGCATATTTACGGACTTGAAAAAGAGGCTGTTGGAATGGCAAAGTTCAACTAACGATCCTTGGATCTGCTCTCCAAATGGAGTGTGGGAACAACAGGGGAAGTTCCCTCCAACTGGGGTGTGTCTGCCTCTCGATAATGGAATATGAGAGTTAGCTAGAGACAATTAAAAAAAATTGTATTAGTATTGAAGCTATTACATTATAATGTTCAATATCAACAGAATCCATGCAATAGATATTCTTGTTCAATAACCGTACTTATAACATGAATGTTATGAAATAATGTCAGACTCTTCTATGGGTGTTCAATATCAACAGAATTCACGCAATAGATACATTCTTGTTCAATAACCGTACTTATAACACAGTACATTACATACACACTCTTTCTGCCTTGTTCCCCAAGCAGCGAATCGGGTAAAGGATCTCTAGGCCGTTATCTGCAGCGATCCTGTGCCAAATGCTAGCGAGTGCAAATAAATGCTCACAGAAAGGGGCGGGGCTGATCAGTGAGCATTAACCAGAAATGTAGTAGCAGGTGCGAGTTAGAATGTATGTGTGAAAAATGTGAAGAAAATGACGGAGTGGGATCAGAAGCTAGCTAAGATTGTGGCAGAAACGGAACGGCACCTGTCATCCGTGAAAGTACGTTTTACTGTACATTAAATTGCGGTTATTAAATATTGTTGAAACGCTTCGGTTGGACTAGCTACTCACTTGGTCCTTTTATTTCTCACTTTAGAGCCAGCTTCGTGGTTCTGCGAGTGGAACGTCCAACGCACTGAGAGATAGTTATGCTACCCTGAACAAATACAAGAGAAATAGTAAGGAAAACAGATCAATACTCTGCAGTTATTAGCTATATTTGAACATCTGCATAGCAAATAAACTTTTTTCTAATCTTTAAGATCTCCATAATAATGAAAAACTGAACTATAGTTCGTTAATTGGCTAGCTACCTTGTACAGAAACGATTTACAAATGACATTTTTTTATAGGTATAACTCCTCCTCCTAGTATTTTACGATCGTCTGAGAGTGGCCTCAGTAGCGTGCTACTATCTCCTGGAATAGTCTCGCCCCCAAAGAGGAATGTGAGTTTTGACTCGTCATTGTCTCAGTCCAGCTGTTCGTCATCAGTGACACTGCTCGGCGAGAAGGTCAGGGAGCAGCAGAGGGTGAGTCAGGGTGTGGTGTGCATCGTGGGTTAATGGTTAGGAAAGATGTCAAACCGAGTTTCTATGAACTTGGTAAAGGGTTGATGATGGATCAAGTTAGTGGATTGACTTGAGTCTAAATGTGAGTTTGTTTTTTTAAACTAGTATATCAAACGTTTTATTAAGTACTTAATTTCAGATTAATTCTAGATTGTTACTAATTGACCTGTGTCGGCAAGAATTTACAAAACCATGGCTTTACACTGAGTATTCTGTTGCAACCCAACCCATGGCTTTACACTGTGTATTTTTTCAGGTCTAATTTGAGTAGTTCAAGTTTAATGCTACTCTCTCCATACCTTTCTCATTGTGTGTGTGTGTGAGTGTGTGTGTGTGTATGTGCATGTGTGCGTGTGACAAATTGCTATAGTTTGTTTTTGATTAAGGATAATTTCTACCAAGACTAAAATTCCATTTTGCATATAATCCTTGTCTCTAGTGGAGCCTGACTATTATTATTATAGTATGTCCAAGTTGAGTTGGCACAACGTGGAATGCACTTGGTAAAAAAAGCATTTAGTCATGTGAACTAATTGCAATTGACACGCGAGTAAATTAACGTTTACGTGAAAAGGGGCGGCTACCTAGGTGTGCATTATTAATGCAATAACTTTTGGTAGAGTTTAGTCGAGGTCGTCTTGCAGTTCTAAATAGTTACTTCCGGGCGCTGTTCTGTTCACAGGTGCACACCTAGAGAGAAGAACCTGAAGGAGTGAAATTACTAGCTACAGAAGGCTAAGGAAGCCCAATATTGTCAGCTTTTTGAGAGTATTGAAACATCCACGTGTCTACCTGTGAGAATTCTGCTGTAGTTCACAAGGATCCTTGATTGAAATTTGTGCTATTCTTTAAGCTTAATTTTTATTGTCAATTATTGGCGAGCGAGCGTAGCGAGCGAGACACTTACAGGGGTAAAAATGAAAAAATCGGGGATGTTTGTTTATTTATTTATATATATATGGACGTACGTATGTCATTTTGTACTTTGACCCTCCGTATTTTTGTGTTCGCTCCGCGTTCGACCCCGTCCCAAACTTCACTAAACAGAATCCTCCGGTTTAGCGACCATTACCCGTATCACCTTAGAAATTGAATTGTTTACGGCTTTGAATTGTTTTGCGGTCAGTAAAACTCAAAATCTTATGGGAGCTCCATTTCTATTCGAGTTAGTGGCGGTGGTAAGTTAATGTGCTATTTGTCACAGTTATAAGCCCTACTCAACAGTATTTACTTAAAAATGCATTGTCTACTAGACGAACCACGAAGGTAAGTCTTGCGTAGGTATGCTCAGTTGTGTGAAAGTATAGTGCGTTACAACTACTATTAAGAATATCACAAATAAAATTTTAAATAACGTGATTTGATTTTGTTGCTTCTTTTTCAATTCAAACTGTTGCGGGAGCGGTTACTATGACATTGAAGCCCCTTTACCTCATATGTAATTTAAAAACTCGACTTTATTTTAATAGCTTGAGTATTAGTTGTTAAAATCAAATTTAACAATAGTGTAGTTTAAGGCTCGCTCGCCATTTGTGCTCAAGCACACCACTAGTTAATTTATATATATTCACTGATCACAATATTACAATTGAATTATCACAACCATTAATATTTACAGAACAAATAGTACAGAAATAAGAATGATAATGAAAAGCTTCTTTAGTAGCTAACAAGGCTAGATAGTACTCGCCGGAGAAGGGACACGTTTGTTGTTTACAAGCTCATTGAAAACTTTACACGTGATCGATTGCACCGAATTACGTGACAAAATTCGGGCGCGTGTAGAGTGGGAAAGCTGTGGTTTTTTCTATTCCCATAGACTTTTGTATTCAGTTTTGGAATAGCACTTTCCCTCTGGTTTTGGAGTTTACTGAGAGAATATTTTTAACCGCTTCAGCGTGAGCTTTCCAATGGTGCAAACCCCGGATGCGTAGCTGCTTCCGTTTTAAAGTTATTCAAGTTTTTCTTGCGGCCAACTGAACTTGGACATACTATAGCACTAATGGAACACACACACACACACACACACATGATGTACTATAATTTCCATGTGCTAATGAATACACACACCACAGTCATTGCTGGTGGCATTGTTGATGACGACACTTTACCAACCCAGCGCATAAATTATTCATGAATGTACACTCCGTCGTTGTAGTACTGCCAGACAAGTGCATTACTATTATAATTAGATACGCGCCATTGGCTAAGCATTCTGCTAGCTTGCTAGCCTAATGTATACAGCATGTACATAGCATAGCATGTGTGTTACATGAAGACTAACAGACCAATCAATGATTAAATATTTCAAAAATGTTGCAAACATGATTGTTCCATTGGTGGGGTCAGTTGGTCAGCACACCTCTAGGGACATGGACAGAATGTATTCACTGAACGAGTTCACTGACGATGAAACCGTTTCATTTTGTATGATTTACTCCGTGGGTGTGGCATGTGTGTGTGTGTGTATAGGTGTGTGTGTGTGTGTGTAGATGTGTGTGTGTAGGTGTGTGTGTGTGTTTGTGTGATGTATGTGATGTAATGTGTTTAGGATGTGAATAGTGTGAGGGAGAGTTTGTACAGCATCCACTCTACCCTCAGGCAGCAGCAGGAGCAGTTGCACGCCCTCAGGGAAGAGGTGCGCCTCTCTAGAATGCAACTGGATGAAGACAGCCCTTCAATGAGGGTGGACAAGAAGATTTATAAGGTACAGTACAGTATGGTCAGGTTGAGGGAGAGGGAAAAAAACCCGCCATTTTTTTGCTGTGATAAACAAGGTTATTTGTCTTGCTATGGTTTGGGTTGTGTGTGTTGTTTACGGTTGACGGATTAGGCGAGTATTTGAGAACATTCTTTGACTGACAGGTGTTAGGAGGATTATTTCCCGTGTTATCAGTCGTATATAATATAGTCAACCATGTGATAACTGGAGTGAGTGTTGGTCTGGTTTCAATTCTGCTGTAGTCTCATGCATCCTCTCTTTGTCCCATTGCCCCTCTCTTTCCTTTACTTACCGAGCCTTTAAAAAAGGAAAAAAGAAAAAAAAAAGAATTAATGGTATTTTCTGTGATATATTATGATGATGTTTTGAGTGGATTGACTGTGGTTTATTTTCAGTGGCAATTAACATAAAAATTGAACAGGATGTTTGTTTAGAGTCGTGGGTGGGTTCCTGTCTGGGCAGCCATTGATGTTTAGGATGAACTCTGTCTTGTTAGTGTTGTCTTCTTACAACTCCTGGCTGCCGTTCTCATGCCTCAATAGAACATTTGGGGAAGGGGAGAGGAGGGTTGTCTGGAGGTTGTGAGACTGAAGTGTGAATGTTATCTTCCTGTCTGAGAAAGGGCTTCTTCCTGTGGACCTCTAATTGTGTTGAATGAGGAAGTATGAAAAACTCTAACCTGGTAAATACATTTTTAACTCAGTTTGCCGAAACTCTTCAACCACTGTATCATTTCTTTAATACTAATGTACATTTACTTTATTTTAATCAATGACTTTGCCTCGTTTTATCGTATAATTACAACCTGTAGAATCAATTTCCCATTCAGTCAAACCTTTTTTGGGCTCACTGTAAAAGAAAAAAAAAACACGAATGGTATACATATTTTATAATGGACTTCACACTTGTTGTGGCAATTCATTGTGGGGGCGTGTTCTGTAATTAGCTTTATTATCAACTCTCAGTACACATGTGCTGCACAGTGATTAAGTGTTACACCCCTTAATTAAGTCACATGATCACGTGACGTAAAAATGAGTTTCCCTTGTCTTGCTGGCAGCTTGGCGCTGTGTGCTGTACACTCAGTTTATCTGATTCCCTATTTCGGCAGGAGACAGGACATCTTTACAGATTGGTTATTGTTGCACAATGTAAGATTGTTATGGTGACAGAAAGGGAATGGGAATGGATCCACATAGTAAGATAGTAATACTGGCAAGTCAGTGCTCATGGGTGGAGATACTTGTAAAAACAGCTGCAACATAGGTAGGGTTTATGCACTTTAATTGGCGAGCGAGCGAAGCGAGCGAGACACTATCAGGGGTAACTCAATCGAGATTTCGCTATATTTATTTATTTATCTGTTTATGGGGTACGTGAGACCTCTGTTTTCGCCCGCGCTTCTAATTACGTAAGTTAGGTAAAGCGTTCACAGTTTCAGTATTTTTCAATTAAAGAGCGCGGAGAATCCTGCTGCAGACGCAACTTTGTTTCAACCAAAACGTTTACAGCTACTCTCTTCTTGAAACAATTGTGAAGTCTTTGTCAAGCTGCGCTTCTTTGCCACTGCTTTCGAAATTTATTCAGGTAATTCTGTTAGTTTAGTCTGGGATCAGAGACTTTAGATTCTCTGATGCTAACTGAGGATGGAAAGGGTTACACTGTGCACTACAGTTAGATGTAATTTCTGTCCTATTTTTCTGTAAAAAGAGTCTGCTCGCTCGCCATGCATTTGCGCTATTCGAGCGCACCACTAGTAGGTTGAGTTCTCTTTAATTGGTGAGCGAGCGAGACACTATCAGGGGTAACTCAATTGAGAATCGGGGATTTTTGTTTATATATATGTGGGGACGTACGTATGTCATTTGCACTTTGACCCTCGCATATTTTTGTGTTAGCTCGGTGTTCGACCCCGTCCCTAACTTCACTAAAAAGAATCCTCTGGTTTAGCGATCATTACCCATATCATTCTAGAAATTGAATTATTTACTGCTTTGAGTTATTTTGTGGGTGTAGTTTGAACTCAAAAACTTGCCTGAGTACCATTTCTATTGAGTTAGTGGCGGTGGTAAGTTAATGCGCTATTTGTCATAGTTATAAGCCATACGCAACAGTATTTACTTGAATATTCATTGTCCACTAGACTAACCACGAAGGTAAGTCTTGTATAGGTATGTATGTTGAGTTGTGTGAAAGTATTGTGCGTTACAACTACTATTATGAATACCACAAAGAAAACGTTACTCGTTTTATTCTCTTTTTTTCAATTCGAACAGTTGCGGGGAGTGGTTACTATGGCATTGAATCCCCTTTTCCGTATATGCGTAATTTTTTTTTTGGGCTTCTAAGTGCAGCTAGTTGGTTGTCAAGAGCCACTGATAGTCAGAATGACTTCTAAAGTAGCTACCATTACTGGGCGAAGCTGAGTAAGTAGTAATTCCATATTTGTTAACTAAAGTTACAAAAATAACTCTGGCCTTTTTTTTCCTTCTTTGTAGCTGAGGGCTTGTTCAAGAGTTACTGGTAATAGAAGTAGTCAGAATGGCTTAAATTTGATACTACAGACTTATCACTACTCAGGAAATTAAGGCAAGAAAGTATTTCTGTGTATATTTTGCTGTAATTAATGTTTAACTACTCAGAATCCATATTGTCATCATTTAATAAAAAAGCAGGCAAAATTCATCATATAACAATATTGTAGTTTTAAGCAAATAACAAGGCAGGCTCGCTCGCCATTTGTGCTCAAGCACATCACTAGTAATAGTTTACTGTTCTGAACTAAGGCATTGTAAAACGTGACCTTGTTTGCATTACAATAGACTCACCAAACAGTAAGCAGGAGTGAGAGCAGCTAGATATAATCATTCATGAGTGTATCACTGTTGGTTGTGGTGACGGGCTAATGGGGATGGTACATATGTGTGTACTGTTGTTGTTGTTGTGGTGGTGGTGGTGATAGTGCAGTAGTAATAATAGTAGTAGTAGTTTTAATTGCAATTATTTTATTTTAGTTGAAGGAAGAGTTGAGTAGAGAGTTGGAGCAGTTGAAGAGGAAAGTGCAGCTGTGTTCGCCTGGCATGGGGCGTGGCAGTAGCCACACCTCCAGCAAGATCCTGACTTCACTCAGCAATGACCTCTGTGAATTGTAAGTAATTGCCCTTTTATCTTGTTTATTTATTTATGGAAATTGAGAAGTTCCAAACGCTTGAAAAATGTTTTTGGCCGTTTTGATTAGAAGCCAAGTTGAGTGAGACAGACGAGAGATTCATTTAGTTTAGTTTCAAGGATTCATTGTTGAACAGTCGTGTTGTGAGTTCTGTTGATGATCGGTTATCACAACGTGTAGTTACAGATTAGGTGGTTCTTACAATACAGACAATAGCTTGTCTGCCATATTGTCTTCCTTGGTAACAGCAAGTGGGAAGCTAATAAGGAACTGTTATTGTTTTGAGAGTCTTCCTCTGGTTATGTATTGATACCCTCTATTTGTGCAGCAAACTTCAGATGGACCAGCGACTGGGAGACCTGGAACACAAGCTAACTGGCTTGAGAGCCGATTCTGGTAAAGTGTAGTTACATTAGTTATCTGCTCTCTTCTGGGGTGGCATATGTAGGTGTGTGTGTGTGTGTCTGTGTGGTGTAGTGGTTGTGTCCTGGGCTCAGAGCCTCAGGTCCCCGAGTTCAAGCCCAACTCTGGCAGCCCCACCAGTCCACCCAGCTGTGATTGGGTACCTGGCATTGCTGGGAAGGCCTTTTCTTATGAAACAGCAATGGTCCAGGTGGGACTTCGGGTGCCCACACCACTTGCTGTGAGGAAAGGCCTGTTCTCCTGCGAGTTCCTAGCCCGGCTCCAGGAGCTTTGCTTGCACGGCTCACAGTGCCTGCTTAGTGCACAGGCATCCTGGCTTTGCCAGGTGCGCGTGGCCGCTTAGCGGCAGCAAGAGAATTCGCATTTTTTTTTGTGCCTCTGTGTGTGTAGGCGTGTTTGAGTGTGTTTGTGCCGCTGTATTTGCATGTGTGTGTGTGTGTGTGTGTGTGTGCATGTGTGTGTGTGCATGTGTGTGTGCTTGCATGTGTGTGTTTGTGCGTACATGTGTATGTGTGTGTGTTCGGGTGCTTGCACCATTTGCTGTGAGCAATGGCATGTTCTACTGTGAATTCCTAGCCAGGCTTCAATCCTAACTCTGCCAGGTGCATGTGACTGCCTTGCCTAGCAGTTAGAGAATTTGCATTTTTCATTTGTGTGTGTGTGTGTGTGTGTGTGTGTGTGTGTGTGTGTGTGTGCCTCTGTGTGTGTAGGCGTATTTGATATTTACTAGACTTGTTATCATAATTATATTTATGTCTATAGCTCGTAGGGAATCAAAGGCCAATCAAGTATCCTCCAGTTTGAAGACATTACAGAAAGAACACGAGAAGCTAGCAAAGGTATGTACGTGTGTGTGCATGTGTGTGTGTGTGTGTGTGTATGTGTGTGTGTGTGTATATGTAAGCACTACAGCTTGCACCTGGAATTTTGAAAGCATTAACCAAGTTTGTTTAGGAGCAATGTAATCATTAGTGTTTTGGTTGTTTGCCGACATACTTTAAATCTTCCTTTCATTGATTAGCTCTGATAGTTCCTTCTCCCTTTCGACGACATTTACATTTTTTTAACTTAATCCCCTATCCCATCCTTAATAAACACACAGGATCTTGCTGAGGTAAAGGGTCACCAGTTAGGCGAGGACAGCCGTCACACCGGGAGTAGGCTGACTCGTAGCGTGGGAGACTTGAGCTCAGAAGTCAGGAAACTCAAGTGAGTGGAGTACAGCTGTGTGCATTGTCAAACTTCTCTTGTCATGTGACATCTTCAGCTTGTGTAAGATGATTGTTTTTGTACATGTGCATAAAGTTAGTTTTAATTCTTGAGAGAGGATGTGTGTTATAGTCACACTTGTATTCACTTACAATATTTCAGTATTTCCCCCCTACTGGTTCAAATTTCATTAGCACAGGATTCTATGGTGCAGAAATGTATGTATGTAATAGTAGACTGAATGAGTGTCATCTCACCATTGTATATATCTATCTATATCTATATATATATATATATCATAATGTAATGTATATTATGTGGACAAAGAATTAGCAAAAGTTGTATTCACCAAATTAGGTTGTAATAATGTTATGCTCAGGTGTTCTCACTGGCACGTGCGTATGTATACATTTGTAAGTTGGAACAACAGCAAGGAGTGTTTGGAATGTCTACCTAAGTTATATTTACTACACAATAGTAGGCCAACATTCACATGTGGTATTGATTTGCTAATACATGTACTGATACATGTACTGTATATACAATACCCATTAGTAATAGCTTCTATGCAACCCCCCCAACCCTAATGTATCTGAACCCCCCACCCCCCAATGCATCTAATGATCTAAGGGAGGGTTATCCAGAGTAATAAGACTGCATTACACGCCCGTATTGGTGAGGATGAAACACTCAGGAATGCCAGAATACCTGTGGTCACTTGACTGAGCGAAGCTTTGACCATTAGTGTGCTAGCTGGCAGGAATACATATATAGCCCGTTACCTGAGCGACCACGCTTGTCGTTGAGTACTATAAATCTGATAGAGTCTCCGGTATGAAAATATATTAGAGGGAAAAGTTGATATAGTTTTTAGCAGCCACTAAAAAAGTACTGGGAAAATGACAGGAGAGCTATAAATAGAGCTATTGGTTATCAATGGGCTATAAAGTAGTTATAAAAATCGGTTTGTATTGCGATTCACACACCCACGCCACTTGGGCTTCACCCTCTTGTCTCGGGATTTGTAAATCGTGGTTTATAATTATTACTTACCATGCATTGCTATCAGTCAGTCAATCAACTGTAAACTTAGATAAAGTGTATTGTATTGGGTATATGATAACATTATAACATTTCTTATCCAGCACAATGGATTGCAAGTAGAAAATCAAAACACTAGATACATAAGTATTGTTGGTGTAAGACTCCATGTCTTTCATCCCCCCCCCCCCAGTTTGTCCCTGGTACTCTGTTATTTTGTAAAAA
>WLWD01001537.1_pt1 | contig 45167 bp, 37 predicted proteins | sample 6712731 | NCBI WGS metagenome assembly WLWD01 (sample SAMN12718690, study PRJNA576275) | sponge metagenome | isolation source: marine sponge | host: Mycale hentscheli | place: New Zealand: South Island, Marlborough, Capsize Point | collected 2014-11-01 | reverse complement strand
CTATTCGACATAATTCACGTACTCACGCAATGCTCGCCATCATAGTTTCTTAAGGAGCCCTGTATTAAGCCTTTTAGACTTCTTTCAATCCGCCTGTAACCGGTTTATTCCATAGTGTCCCGGAGACACGCAGTAATAGTATACGGACACAAGGCACGCCCCCTGACCTTAGCAACGCCTTTACCGGGCGTTTTTTTTCGAAATCAGCAATAATAAGTTTAGCAAAAATACTGAAGTGTTGTAGTGCGTAGGGCGAAGACGGCTTGTGCTACAGCTTCCAAATTAGGAGGAAGGCATCCCAAGGCCCCGTGCAGCCTACTGGTAGAATAAATTAGAAAACTTTAGATGCCGCGTTTAGCCAGGTTTTCACAAATCCGGTCACAAATATGTCTTACCAACACATTCTCTGGCTTTAAATCCAAATGAACTGCTGGTGGGTTCTGTCCATGCATATACACCAAAGCTTGTGCTATCTGCATTGCCACATGAACTTTCCGCTTGAAGGAAATCTTGCACTACATAATAAATGTATATATATAATAACTTCAATTTTATCCATTACCAATGTCATTACAACTTCACGAAAGTTATATTAACCAATTTATCAAGAATATAAATAGAACATAATATAGCTACATGCAGCTAACTAATAATAATCATTGGATTTAGTATATAAAAAAATGAAAAGTGGCGCATTTAAAAAATGATTTTATATTTACCTTTGATTCTGGTTGATGAAGCAATTCATATAAATTCTTTCCGATAACTAAGTTAGTTAAGATTGTTATTCGTGATTTTTCTCTAATTATCCCCATTAAAGTTAATATATTGGGATGATGAAGAGATCTATAGAGGTACAACAATTAATAAATACATAATGTTAAAATAATAAAATAAAAAAAAAGACTAACCTGTATGAATTAAGTTCATTATCCACTATTTTAGCATTCCCAGCCAGCATAATGACTTTAGCAGCAACTATGGAACCCTTCCATATAGCTTTGTGAATTACTCCGAATGCCCCATTTCCAATGACTGCAAGTAAATGCAATTTTTCTTGGTCTGGAAAATTTCACATTACTCTTTAAATCTGATTAGCTAAATAATTATTTCCTTACCGTCACATGATGTCATAATGCCATCAGCTTCTTCACAAGGTAATATGAAGTCTTCTTTAACATCTGGAACTGTGGCATCTAATACAATTATTAGCTTATGACAGATTTAAATGAGTCAAATAATTACCATCACATGCTGATGTCTCCACTTCAATCTCTGTCACTGGTTCTATGTGGTATGCCATGTAAATTTTATCATACAAAAAATGTACTACCTTCTCCCACTGTACCTGTCACTGATGAAAGACTAGTAATGCTTTCATGATTGAAAGCATTGTCATTGATTGCCATATGAATCTTTTGCTGCTTTGCTGAGCCTTTTTTTTTTTAATTAAACAGAATTGTACTTTGTTGTTGCTGTTTGTATTTTTTGACTTACCTTGAATTGTAAATACACAGTGGACATCAAATTTGGTACATTTAACAATGCATTCATGGGACAAACTAGTGGTGCAGTACAGTAGAGGAGTAGTCTGACCAGCCAGTATAGTATCCCCACATTTCCAAGTGTATGACGATTGACTATGATATCCATTAATAGCAACACAAGTTAAAAGTGATAGACCAGCAGAAACATATCCTCCAGACCAGACGCGAAAAGGATCTTTTAAAAAAAAAAAATTAAGTACTTTATTGAGAAAGTGAGTATTTTGCAATCTCATATCAACTACTTATTGTGGAAGCCTAACCTACTTGCCATTTCATTTATAAATGCTGCTAAATGACACATAAGGAAATTTTATGGCAGTAAATCATTTTATTACAATTCATAAAAAATAAAAACTATTTTTTTTAATTTGCAATACTTCGTAAATTGGCTCTCAGCTATTATAAAAACAACAACAACAAAAAACAACAACAGCTATAATGTAATTTAGGTTGACTTATTTTTCTTGAAATATATTTTGTGACCGGTTTGGGGAAAATCCGCCTAAACATGGCATTTTTTTTTCTACCTGATTGTAAGCACATTGGCTGAGATGGCATCCCAAAAATCTGGGAGCTGTAGCACAAGTCATCTTCGCCATATGTGCAACAACCACTCCTTATTTTTGTTCAATTAAATACTGTTGATTTTGAAAAAAAATGCATAAAGGAGTTACTAGGGCCCGGTGGGCATGTCCCATATTCCGTATACTATCACCATGTGTTTCCGTGACACAATAAAAAACCTGGCTGCTACCCCAGTGAAAGAAGTTAACCGGGTGCCCTTTAGCAAGCTATGGTCGAGGTATTGGACGAGAGTTGCGAGAGTACATGCATCATATAGACCAGTAAGTGCAACTAGTTAGATATAATACAGGACGGCATGTCAGCAGTTTTTTCCCTGCTGTAAACAAATAGCCCGCCAAAAGCATTCTTAGCAACGATTCGTTTCGGGTCTAACTGGCATGTATTATTAGCCTCATATTAAAACTACTAGCGCATACCAAAGCTTATAACTTGGCAATAAGCTGGAGCAATCAGTTATTTATTCATTTCCAGCATAAATTTTTTTTGTGAAAAAAAATCAACCCATGTGGCTTTTTCCAGCGATATTGACAAAAAACATTTGCCATATTTAGGCAGATTTTCCCAAAACCAGTCACATGTACATATTAGTTCACCACTACCAATGAGTAGTCACATGGTCATCTAATAGGTAGCAAAATTAGTCATTTTGTGGCATAACTATGCTGGTAAGTCTTTGTACTACAGGCCCATAGCAAGCAAATTTTGTATGGTCCGGCCAGGAAGTGGGTGTGGTTTGTGGTTAATTTAATTAATCAAAGTTAATTGATGTTGGATTACCTTGTATGTGATCTGCTATTAGAAAACATACTATTATAAAGAATAACGAGTGTTTTGGAAAATTAAAATCTAATGGCTGATGAGGTTTACTAAGCAGAGCAGAAGAGCTCTGAGGAGTGGATGATTCTGCCATAGTAGCTCTAGCTAACTTAACCTATAACCTTCCAGAGTCTGTACCAAACGACAAAAAGCAACTACTGACCATGAAAATCACACTGCGCATGCTCTCCTTTATGCAGAAAAATGTGGGCATGGTGATGACCCTTTACCTCTTGGTATTGCAAGACTTCAAATATTGGTCCGGCCAAAACCGGATCAACTAGACTGCTTGCTACGGCCATGTACTTGTGTACAGCAAGGCCACCACCACACACATACAAATATACACACAAACACATACACACACACATATATATATATATATATACTCTACCACAGTCTAGAAATAAACTTGCCTTGTCCTGGTTGACTGTAAGTAACATTACCAGTAGTACAGTCAGCAGAGGCAATGAAATTTAAAACCTCTACAAAAATAATGTAATACAATGAGACAGTATTCAATAATAGATATTATTTTTACCTTCTTTATTTACTATAGAATGCAAAAAGCAACCTTCATTTAATGGGTTATCTTGAAACAAGTGATATCGCCCTGGATTTTGTTCCACAAATTCCTGAACATATGAAGTCCTGTTATCTTCTACGTCACAATCAAGTAAGTAGTCCACTTGGTTCATTGTCCGAAAACTTGTATAAGGACGATATTTGCTTTTCTTTGGGACATAAAAATTAATTTCAAAATATCCAGGAGGCTCTAAAATATTTAATAGTTGCATTATAACATTTAAAAGAAATGTCTTAACCCTATCCACAATTAACCCTTTTACAAGCAAATAAAAAAAATTATATGAAAAAAAAATCAATATATAATCACAACAAACTACTAGGTCTGCAAATAACTGCAAAGGAGTGCGAAACATTTGTAAACCTTAACATCACAAGAAGTCTCACTTCATTTGGAATTGGCACGACACGACCGCAAGCATGATAAATGAGGAATGCATTTAGTATAAAACCAGAAGCACTATAGTCATGTGAATCTAACACAATGACAAACGAGAACGTCAATTTAGCAAATAGAAAGACAAGAAATTTAGAGTGAGACAGATACTTTGTACTTTTTAAACCCTTTAATGACTCTGTGTTAAAAGGTACCTAACCCCTCCAACTGGTAAAAATTTACAAAAAGAAATTGATTCAGTTTGAGAAAGTTTCACTTAGCAGAATATATTATTTGAAGATGTATACTAAGTGGTAGAACAAAAAAAAAATTCAGCCTCCAAAACAAAAAAATGCTCTATAACTGACTGTACACAATATTCACTCACCTAATTCATTGCTTTCCATATCTTCTAGCTCTCCTTCTGATGTACTACTAATAGTTTCTTCAACTAAAAATGACATAATAAAAAAAAACTATTAGCATTTGTAATTTATCACACTACTATCCGAAGATTTACTAATTAAATCACTTAGGACTTAATCCTGAGTGTTATATACTAGTTAAACTCTTACTAGCTTAATGTAAAGAAGAGGCATTACATAATTTGTTGCAATTTCTTGTGTGAGAATATCCACACATTCCTAGCAACTATAATAAAAGCATGAAGTACCAAACATGCGAACCCTCAGCAGTATTATACACTAGCTACCTACTACTAAATCATTTCTCAAACCAAAAGAATAATCAGGTATCAACATAGCTTGTGCAATGAAAACAGTAGCTGTCTTCATAAGAGAAGTTAAACATGCGTCATCATCCATAGTTTCGAAACTCCAAATTCCAGTACCCGTAAACTACTCAGCATAAAGCAAAATTGCTTGATTATGTGATTGTGGCATGATAATAGGGTGTTACCCATAAAAGCTAGTACCTACGTGGAGCTATGTTTGGCAATTCTCAAAATTGGTCCGAAATTCCAAAAAGTAGCACAATAAAATGTCTTAATCGATATAAAAAACCTTGCTCTCATTTTCAAACAGCACAAAAGAAGCACATAACAGCTATAAAGTTTTGTTGTGTTATTATTTGAATTTTATGCTACATACCTTCTTTTAATTTCCTAACACAATAAATTCGAAGTCTAGAGGGATACTTCATAGAGGACACTTTCAAATAATTATTAAGAGTCCACGGAAGAATAGTTTTTCTTCCATCTTCTGAATCTATGTGAAATGATTTCGAACCAATAGCAGTCCCAGTGCCATCAGCAATATAGTAATCATACTCTGGTGATGAATCATTCCATACATATTCTTTACATTTTTCCACTAGATCATCATACAAACAGTCTTTATGAAGTGGCACTTTAACAGCAGGAAAACTTCTGTCCAAAACACCCTTAGCCTTATCACTGTTAAATTCCATGCGACTGACATTAACCTACAAGTTAAAAATAGCCATTGAGTGATCTAGTAGTCCAATTATATTTCATTGAATATACATACTAATAGTTGGCCAGCCAGTGGATCCACCTTAGTAGTTCCTGATGTTTTATCATGTCTTTGCTTTTTTGCAGACCACATGAAAGCTTTCAAAGCTAATAGCATAACAAAAATCTCATGAAAGTGCTATTATGGTAGCAAAACAATGCCAGGCTAACCTTCTTCACGACGTGAAACACCAGCATCAAGCTTCAAATTGCAAGATGTCTCGCTTTGTTCATCAACACTACTGACTAATAGTCACACAAACAGATCAAATCAAATAGGGAGCCAAGCAGTAGTTTCTAAGGCTAACCTTCCTTCCTGCAACCAGCAGCACGGGATCTTAATCGCCACCTACTGCTGCAAGGTATCTCATCTTCTTCCATACCACCAGCTATATACCCCAAAGAAATAAAGAAAAAAAAGATTGCACAGCCAGTCAAGGACCTCTATAACAAACAAACCTTCCTAATTCAAAGCATTGGACTTAGCTTTCTTGGTTCTGCCGCAATTGCAAATGCAAGGTACCGGAGGGGCGTTTCCACTCTCTAAACGGGCTTCCATATTCGAGCAGCTGTGTTTGATAATGCATATTCAAGAAATAAACCGCTGGAAAATGCAAGCGCATGCTCAGTACGATAGAACTAGGGTGGAAGGCGGGTAACTGCGATGGAATTAGGATGGAAGTAGGATTGAAGTCTGGAAATAGGATGGAAATAGGATGGAAGGAAGTGGCCCGAAAAAGCCACCATACTGTAGTGCATGAATATTCCATAAACAAATTTTGACTGAGGTATCTGAATTATTGGGTAACTACTGGAATTATAGACATCACAGCAAACTATACTCCTTCCCTTGCAGCTGCATATTTAGTTTGAAGGTGTTGAATTTACATTAAGTCGTTTTTCAACATAAAATGACAACCATCTTTGCGCAATTCAAAAACTGTAACATTTTGCTCGCTAATGCTAATCCATTCTGACAGTGGAATTTGGTAGCAGTATCTGATGGAGTGCACATTGCCACTGCAATATCGACCGAACAAAGTTTGAGGAGGAAGGATATAAAATGGAGTACTTGTTTGTGTTGTTCGCATTGTTAAGATTTTAAAATTTAGTATAGCATAAGCATTGAAGTGTACATAGGAAATGTTGGGAAATTGAAGAGTTTTATTGGATGAATCTGAGATGCAGTGGAAATTTGTGTCTTCTAAAAGTAAAAAAAAAACTGTAAAATTATGATGAACTAGTGTGTAAAAGTTAGGGTACAATAAATAGCATACAATATATATATATTATTATATATTATATATATAATATATATAATACTTATTACATGAGTCAGAGTGTGATATGGCGAAATATTTCATGAGTAGGCTAATTTATTTTCACGAGCCAGAAGCAGTGAAAATAAAGCCTGAGAGTGAAATATCTTGCCATAACACTCTGACAAGTGTAATAAGTGGTTTATTCCACACTAGATATCTTCACTACTATAGTTTGTACTAGAGGAAGGGTAACTCACAGCTAAAGTTGGTTGTAGGGGCTGATATTTTAGCAGCTATTCTAACCCTGTTGAGCAGGTCAAAGAGCAGAGTACACCAGAGGAAGGTAGCTGAAAAACCAGAAAATTTATAAGTTTGGCTGGTTGCAATAACTACAAGGGTAATGAGCTTGCACGGTATAGTGTGAAATAGTGTGAAATAACAGCGTGAAATATGAGTTATTTCACGGGTCATGTACTTAAGAATATCATTGTGAAGTTATCTAGGTTGGAATAAATATTATATATATATATATAATATATATATATGTTATATATATATATAGCTATATGTTATATATATGTTATATATAATATATATATACATTATATATATATGTTATATGTTATATATATATATATATACATTATATATACACATATAAAGTGGTACCTTTGAGTACCAACCTGTCTCTCAAATAACAGCTAGCTTATAATGTTTACCTTTACATACCACTCCAATATCGTTTTTATGAGTAGAGTTGTTCACACCCCAGCCATTGTGATCACAGTCCCCTAATCTGTCCTCTAGTCCAGAGCAATTTACATTATCCAACCAAATTCGGCCCATTCCAGGTCCAAATACATTTGTTTTTCTCAAAGCACGGTCATATCCCAAACAATCTTACAAAAAATAGAAAGATTGAGGCAGTTTCAATGCATAATTTATACACACTTATTGTCAACCTCTGTTTTTTAACTCCCTTACAGTAGCACATTTAGTAGCTGAGTTTCATTGTTTCTACTTACGTTTCCATCCTTAAGGCCCCACCAATCACTGCAGACAGTTCCCCATGAGTTATTGTATCTAATCTCTACTCTATCCTGGTTAGAAGAATTGCCTCCAATTAGACTGACTTGAAGATTAGAGTCTGTGAAGTCTATAACAAGACAAATTTTCGTTGACATTATTCATATAAGTACATAGCTGGTGAGACAATTCCATATTTTTGCATCACTTTTTTTATTTATTTAATATATCTGCATGGCCAATAATTATTGTAATATCACACATACTAGAACAGGCCACTCCAGCGCCTTGCTGTTTGGTACAAGACATTTTTCTATCCTTCAGATGACAAGCACTGAGTTCAGATTGTATCCCTAGACATCTAATATTATACTGCAAAGGTTGCATTTGACTCTGACCATAATATGCCCTAAAAAAAAAAAGGGACTTGAACAGATGTAAATTTGTATCATCTCAGCTAACAAATGTAGTATCCCTTACCTTTTATATCCTCTAATGGCACCAGAGAATCCCAGCATGTGGCAAACTACCGATCGTTGTACATTATTTCTAAGGTTCCTTCTTTCAGCGTTGGCCGAGAAATATTCTCTTTGACCAGTCTCACGGGGTTTTGATAACTAAAGGCCCGCGCCAGCCGAACTATTAGGACCGAAAATATCTGCGCATTTGATACCCAGGAAAACTTTCTCCAATCCATTCAGCCGCTCGTAGTCATTCAGCTACGTCCCAGAAGTTCGACAGGGAGGAATCGGGCGGGTATAAAATACAATAATATAGATCAGGCCTAGCCACACCTACCACCATAACGCTCGCACGCATATTATTAGTCTCGCGTAGCCAGACCCTTTACCAATCGCTACGAGGGAAAAGTCTGGTAGACTGACATTGAGCAGTTCTTTCATGCTTAGTCAGCAAGCGGTTTAACTGAGTGTGAGTGTTAATCGTTAAATATTTTAAGGTGCGTGAACTGTTTAGATCGGTAGGCTGAGCTCGTTCAGTATTGCAATGGAATGGAAAAATGTTGCTTAGCAAAATCTATGCTGGGAGATGCTGCTGTTGAATTTAATGTCACTTCTATTAATTCTTTGCTAGGATTGTTCACCTTTAAGCATGTCAAAAAACTTAAGGTACATAATGGTGGTCCATAAGCAAAGAAACAACTGTATCTTGCTGCTAAGGGAATTTTTTGATAGGTTCCAGCTGCAAATCTCTTAACGAGACTAGTCCAAGTCGCGGCTTAGCATTACACCATCTAAAGGAACAGCTCTGACACAACTCTGTGCTTGATAGAAAAATACACGCGCAAAAGTATGAGCAGTCTTTCATCACAGGATACGCGTCACCTATTGTTTGTGGTCTCCCCAATTAGAGAGGGGAACTGAACAAACTGCTCAATGTCATGCAGTCTACCAGACCCATTTCCTCGGTAGCAATTGGGTAAAGGGGTTGTCTACGCGAGACTACGCGAGACTACTCGCTCATCGCTTAAAATACAGACCGCGAGTAGACCACCAAGACCAGGGACCAGTCTGATGAACATTGCCATGGCAGCAAGTTGTTTACGCTCCAACTGTGGTTGGAGGTTGGATAGAATTCAGTTAAGGGAATAAATCTTTAGTACTCTCAAGTTGTGTTTCTGGAGTTCATTTTTATAAAATTATAGATAATTATAATTTTCACTGAAGGAGGACAAGTGTTCTCTGATGAAATATCAAGGGGAGAAATATTTAGCTGAGAAGATTGTCTCACACATTCCCATGTTTTAGAAGAATGCTAGTTTAATTTAGTCCATATAAAGCTTAAATTCTAATGTGACAATCTTTTTTATAATTAATTTTCAATTGTTTATTATAGCACACATGTAAAAATGAGTAAAATATTAAATGTTTGTATAGTCATAATAAAAGAAAGAAAAGCAACAGGAGTGAATTAACTCTACATGATATGATAGTGATCTGAATACAATTCATTTCTTATGTCATCCAGCAAAAAAGAGTCTCGACGGTTCCCTTCTTCTCTCTTATTTTTCTTCCACTTCTTGCATTTCATTAGAATTCCTTTAATGATCACAATACATCCGACAATGATGGGTATGTTCACCAAAATTATTTCAACAGCATGAACAAATTCCATCACTTTATCTGTGTAAAATTTAGACAGATACACCAGCAGAAGTTTAAAGCTGCATATTAGCCCAAGATTTGCCAACAGGAGAGTGTTGACAGTATTATGAAGTTTACTTTTATATGGGGAACAGACTACATGGATAGTGAGTATCATTATAATAAGAATTAGTACAACCAAATATATCACAGTCATTCTGAGAGCAAAGAGGGAACTCAGAATAATTACTCGATAAACAAAGTATAGTCCAGCAAAGAAACGATATTTTTCCTTAAAGGTTCCCTGGAAACTATCAAAAAATGGAAGTAATTTATAAAATGGGAATAGTTTTGATACGAACAAAACTACAGAATTTTCATGCAAGTGCAATGCTGATATGACTCTATTTGAAAGAGGGTAAAAAAGCAACACAGCTGGAAGAAATAGAGTGATGAATACAGTGGTGAGAATAGCAGTTATGGCATAAGGAAGGTGTTCCTTGCCAAAATATTTTAAATTGCCTTGCAGTGTTACCACTGTCAGCCAGGGTTCTTTGCCATTGTATAAGCTCTGATACCAGAGAATATTAAAAGAAGTGGATGTACACTTAGAATAGACAATTACAAGAAATGTTGAAATGACCTTCATCACAGAATGCCGACCCAGCCTCAGCTTGAAGAACTTAAACCTGCTGCAAATTCTTACCAAGCCGATCACACTCAGTATTAGAAACAGAGCATAAGCAGATGCTACATATTTGATGGCCAAAAGTTTCAAAGTTGTGGCATTATCCCATAAGCAGAAAGTTAAAAGGTCAGTTTCCAAAAAATCAAAATCGAAAAGCTGATAAAATATATAATGAGAAGCAGTAATATTACTTGGGATGTCATTTTTGATGAAAATATATGACCTGTTCTCAAGGGACACATAAACTTGAGCAAAAAATACGAAGCCACCTGCAATTCCACTAGCTAAATTAATGTCGAGAAATATGAACAATAGGAAGACAATAGTCACTGGCAATATCTCAGACAATAAAAATATAACGGGACCAATTTTGCAATTTTTTTTGTCTTTACATTCAAAAGTACGACTATGATAGTGCACCACTTTGTCAGGTAAACATTCACCACACAGAATACCTTTGCGATTGTTGCAAATGGCTTGGTCTAAAGTTGGTATGTCTGCATTGAGAGTGAAAGGTAAACGAATCTTGAACTGCTTGTCAACATCCGATAATTGACAATATCCTGTAGGGCAGAGTCCTGTGAGGTATTCACCAGTAGTATTATCATAATCAATCCAAATTCCATTGGATATTTGAGAATAAGAATTGTTGCTTCTGAAGCAGTTGAAGGAAAATATATAAGAAAAGTCATTGGTACTTTTACAAATGCATTCCATTGAATTATTGATATAAATATAGAGCGGAGGGCAGCCAGTCAGTTGAGCATCAAACTCGAGCGATAATCCATCAAAGGTTAATGTTTTTAAGTATATTTTAGCTGTGGCATATTTTTCTCCCTGAAATGCGAGGCTATCCAATACATACTCATTGTTTTGGCTAAATGTAATACGCTTAGGTCCAGCTTTATACAATGACACTTGGAAAAGTGTAGGTGGATTTGTTATAGACAGATTCCTGTTAATTCCTGGTATGAAATACATTTTTTTTTCAATGTAGTTATATGTAAAAGAGCTATTTTCTACTTCGTCTGTATAATTGCAAATGTCATTTTGGATAGCAGTGTAATTTTCTGTACATTTTGCATTTGAATTTATTACAATCTGGTTTGAATAAATATAATCTCTTCTATTGTGAGACTCAATTGATGATTCCTTATATGTACTGCTTAAAAATCTGTAATCTTTTGGTGCACAATTTTCAGAAAAATTCAATGAAGCTTTGATGTAATTGTTAATTGGCTGAATAAATTTATATTGATGATTGACCGATCTAGGCTTGCTAATGGAATGGTATAGAATACCAGCACCAAGGCCTTGGACAGTGTTGTTCACAAAGACAAACACACACTCTGCATGAATCAGCATCACGGATACACCCAACAAGGCAATGCCAGCGCCATATTCAGCTTTGTTGTTTTCAAATACAGTTGCAGCATTTTCTAGAAACACAACACTACTGCTTGTGGCATAAATGCAGGAGCCAGCGTTGTATGAGAACGTATTTCTTCCTTTAAATCTTACCTGAAAGTGTGTTATTAAAATGGTGCCATATCCTTCCTTTTTTAGAGAAGTGTTGAAGGACAAAGGTAAATCACAGTTACAATTTTTTTTGAAACTACAGTTGACTATTTCCATATATGGTAAAGTACCCCAACCATCAGATTTTCTTGCTGGATAAATATTCATGGCAGAACCAAAGTGTGCTTTGTTGCTTTCCCATTTACACTCATTAAAATATATACAATTATCTGTAAAATTTTCAGATGTTTTCTTTATCGAAACAGAAGTTGCTCCTCCATACTTTGCTGAATTTCCTCTGAATATTGAATTTTCCATTATAATGACATTGTTCTTATTATTCGGTCCTTTAAGGAATATATCATTTCCACCACCTAATTTTAAAGCTTTGTTTCCAGAAAGTGTTATTTGTCTGAAGTTAATATGATGTCGTTGAGCATGGCACAGCACCGTTTCTATGGCACCGCCCCAAATTGCTGAATTTCCAGTAAACACACTGGAATGTATCTCTACTTTTGTGCTTTTAGAACCTTGAAACTGGAAGCTTAATCCACCTCCGTATCCTAATCCAGAATAAAGTCCTGCACTGCAGCCTTTGATTCTGTCTGATGTTGTGGCCATATTGTCAGAAAAGGTGCAGTTTTGTAGAAAGATTTTAACTGTTTGATGCAAGCGGTAGTCTAGTTGGTCTGTATCAAGTTGCTGAATGTACACGCCCCCACCACCAATTGCTGAATTTCGTAGAAACTCCGGTAATCTACTGGATTGAAAAGTAGAATCAAATACATTAATGGATTCCCTGGAATTGACCATGACTAGGCCAGTACCTACTGAATTCTGAAAGTTAGTTTCTGTAATGTTGATTCTACTGCAGTTCACCATTGAGACTGCACTATAGTAGGTAATGTTGTTGGCATACTGTAGCGTTCCACAACCATGAAAGTTTAAGTTTTTAATTTCTACTTTAGTTACATTTGAAATTATAATGCCAGAGAAGTTGTAGCATGAAATGGAGTTATATTGACCAACAAATATTAACTCTCTTATATTGGAAAAGATTTTTGTAGAATTCAAGTTAACGTTATCATTGACAACTATTGACATGTTGTAGCAATGCTTCTCTATGTCTGCAGGAATATTTTCTGACAAATTTAGTTGGCAATTCTGTTGGCAAGATAAACCTAACAATTTAAGCAGGAAAAAAACTAAAATCATCTTGGAGTACATTTTAACTCGTTTAGGTGGAATACTCATCCTCGGAGTGCTCACTTTAACCTCACTTTAACCTCTTTTGTATAACTCATGTTATTATTCATTCCAAAGAATACTTGTGTTGCCAGTCTTTCATGGTTCAGGTGTTATTAATAACATTCTTTATAGTTTAAAAGTTTCCGAACTTACTCAATTGGCTCTATGAATTGTCAGTTTCAGCATGATTCTTGGGACTGCTATCTTAATTTACTATGAATGGATATATTATGGTTTTGGATGTGTTTCACTTTACAGAAAGTAAATATATATTATGGTTTTGGATGTGTTTCACTTTACAGTAAATATATATTATGGTTTTGGATTGTAAAGTGAAACACATGTGTTTCACTTTACAGATAGTAAATTGTGGCATAGTTTGAAAGTTGGAAGCTACTATATACATACACAACACTTAATATTCAATTAAACTAGAGTTTTGGGACATGAAAATTTCTACTAGTGGATTCTTCCATAGCTTTGTATAGCCTTGACTAAATAATACTTTCTAAAATGAGATTTGAATGTGTCTACACCACAAAACTAACATACTTTGCTTAAATAAGTTTTGATTTTATCCTAAAAAATGAGTTGATCTGCCACTAGGCCAGCAAAATTTGAAACAAAGTACATAGAAAAGTGACAACAATGCACAAAGGTAATGTATAGCCAAGCAAGTAGTGTTATTTTAGTTAACTAAAACTAAAACCAAAACCCCTTAGTTTTGGGGTATTTTACTTTTGGTAAGAATAACTAAAACTAAGCTGTAGAGAACATGAAAAAACTAAAACTAATTATTTTAGAAGACAGTAAATTCGATAATAGCTAAAACTACCAGTAGAGTGGATGACAAAAACTAAAACTAAGCAATTTTATTGTAAACAATTCACCTTGAATTATGTCATTATTAAACGAAAATATAAATTCCCATCAAGTAATTATTCTCTAAACTACATAACAAATACCATACTTTATTAATAATACTGTGAGGAAAATGTTTTACTTAACACAATGTCAGCAATATGAGAGGTGGAGCCTTGCATTCTTATTTATACCTTACCTCCCTCTAACTACGTCTTTCAGCTTCATTTTTAACACTACATTCCACCCGCATATTTCATTCATACTACTACAGCACTCCCTCTCCACTAACCATTTTCATCGCTCTTTTCGAACTCGGACATTGTGAAAGTCTTTCTTACTACATCAAGTACCAGTAGCTTATTTTACTCTCAGCTACTAAAACACACAGCGGGTTGAAAAAGGTCTTAACACATTAGCTATATTAGATTTTCACTGAACACCAATAATATCATCTCGCTGACTCCATGAGTTTCGTGGGCTTCATTTGCTCGCCAATGTGTGCGCAAGACAATCACTTGGAATGGGCGATTTTAGACGAACTGTGCAGCTCCGTGAAATTTGGAGTTTTTGTGGAAAAAGTAGATCTTCATACGACCTGGTGCCGCATGTAACACTGATAGTGATTCACGTACTACTAATTTAGCGTGACCTCAACGCTAAATTGTTGTTTGTTGAGAGTTGCATTTTTGTATATAGACTGAATTTCAACACGCTTTTTTTTTAACTAGAGTTAGCTATTTAAGTTACAAAAAAGACAACCAGAAGTCTTCTCTTCCTTATTCGTCTTCGTTCACTTCTTCCAACTGCACATACGCAAAAGCATAGACGTGATCGTGAGAGAAGAGACAAATGCATCATGGGAGACTTTATACTGAGGTGTAGCTCTGAGTTCTCTCTTCTTTACTTTATCTGTCGTAAAGATAAAAATCACATTCCCGGGTGTAGAGATGCTTCTTTGCAGAAGCAGGAATAGATGGAGACCTGGGCCAAACATCACTGATAAGAGCGTTCCTCGGTGATCCAGTTCTCCAGAAGTATTGCTGCCACCAGTTCTTTGCCAATCTCGACGGTTCGCAATGCTTAGGGAACCAGTAAAAGTTCTCCAGCTACCATTACTGACTTGACACAGAGTTGAATGTTAGTTCAATCTTATAATTAGCAAAGACGAGTCTGAACACACATGCACCCAGTTTATTGGCACTTGCGCATGCTCAGACTCCACACACAATGATACACTATTAATGCACACCACAGCTAGCTGACTAATGCAGAAAGTAAACAACTGCTATGAATCTCTGTTTCTGTCTTGCTCTTCCCTAGTATCTGGACTCACACTGGGCCAGCTAGCTCACCATTTGTGTCAAAACGCATCAGTAGTTGGATTTAATCAGCTGCCATTTGACTACCACATGATGCTTGGGTGATAGTAAATATTTTTAATGGGTGCGGTTTAGGTCCAAATGCCATGGGCCCCCCTTTCCAAACCATCTTCCTATGTCCCTGCAACTAGAATCTACTGCACTAACAAGAGGATCAGTTACAAATGCATTAACACCTGATGAATTCTCAGACTCAGTACTACAATCAAGATTTACATCTACAGTATTCTGGACACTTTCTTTTGCCACACAATCATTCTCCTACTTTCTTTCCACCACTCTAGCTTTCACCATGGCTCTTGCCTCAACTGCACACACTTTCTTTTCCTTATCGAGCACTTCTAAAAGTTTCATTAGGCTATGCCTATCCCTTAATTAAGTCAAGAGGAATTAAATATTTCCCATATAATACTTTATTATCTTCCACTGCCACATTTTCCTCAAACACAACAGAACCTGCAGTAAACTTCAACCTGCCACTTCCCTGTCAACAAATCACCAAATTCACCTCTCATGCTCACCTTCCTCCCAGCCATGGCATAAGAGTCACTGCAATTCCCTGAGTCCAGAGGCAAGTATCTTGACATCATATCAATGCTAATAGTGATAGTGTTCCCCTTTCTCTCCTTCTCCATCTCCACACAAAATGCCTTCTTTGGCTGCCTCTTGTCTTTCTCTTTAACTTGACTCATCATTCATTCACCTGTGTTTCCTGCCAATTAGGAGTTTTGGCTGATATGTCCCTGCTGATGACACAGATAACACGTGACACTCTTATGCTGGCTTTCTTGCAATCTTGTGTATATTGTGATCATATCTGCCACCATTGATCAATGTCACGCGAACCCCTAATTTTGAAGGTCTCCAAGACCTCTCATATCTCTCTTTATTCCTAATTCACTGAAAAAATTGCTGACATTCTTGTCGGTATCTACAACAGATCCATTGCTATCATACTTCCTATCTGATGTGACAATTTATACTGATTCAAGTTTTTGTTTGGTTTTGATGTGGTAGTGTGGAGACACCAACAAAGCAACAGGAAGCATTAGATTTCTATTGTGCAAGCACTCTATTGAACTTGCAAACTGAATAGAACTACTGTAATTGCGTCAGGCATACACCAACTCACCCTGACTAGTATTAAATGTCAGGCTTCTGTCATTTTCTTGTGGAGTTTTCTCTCGTGTAGTGTGTTATTTGTGAACTTGTGAGTAGACCTCCTTAACCCTAAACCATTGAGAGGATCTGGTAAATCTGTGGAAGAGTTGGGACCTATTATTGAGGAACACATGTAAGCATCTACAACAAACAAGTCTCTCCCTGGTGGCAGCTAAACAGCAACTCTTGAGGGCAGTAGGTTCACTCCAGCCTCAGCAGCATGGTGTTACCTAAGGCCAAACACGGGCACACTCAAGGCTATGGGATCCAGTGGTTGATGAACAACGTAAAGAGTATTGTGGACAAGTTCATGGCGAGAGCAACCTCAATGGATAGTCAAGTTTGAATCCTAGCGTTTATCCACAATGTTGGAAATCAGCAGTGCATCAACTTGCTGAGCAGCAGGACCCTTGAATCTAAAGATGATGTGAGACAAGTTGTGATGACTTTCTTTGTCAGTAATAGCCAGTCAGGCCAGAGGCAGTAGCTGGTATCTGAGAGTGCTTCCATTCTTCTGTTTCCTATCATAAAACTAAGAAGCTTTGGTGTTAATTTTAGTTAATTAAACAACAGTTCTAAAATGTCTTGTGTAGTAGGTGACAAATCTGGCAACAGTGATTTTTCACTTGTCCTAAAAAAGTTCCAGGCTACGCCTTCTTCTAAGCGAACTCTACGCAAACTCTACAACTAGTCTCGCGGGCCAGACCCTCATGCCCCTCCCTCCGCTCGGGAAAAAAGAGGGTCTGGGGACACTCGCCGTGCTTTCTGGTTCTGGCTGAATGCAATCAATGAAGAATCCACGTGACCTAAGTCGTAAAGAATTTAATTGCCGCCTAATGTTGCGGTTAATTTTTTTTAAATGTAATCCCAACTGCCGCCTGTGGTAGCTTTAGCTTGATCTGCAGGAATATCTACATCCGCTTTTAAAGACCTTGCTTGAACTGGTTGTGAGGGCGTGAACTTACTACTTACGGAGTGTGTTATTGATCAGCTGTTAAATGAGCTTGAAGAGTATGATTTGCATAGACTATGAACTCCAACAGTACAACCACTACACTTTTAGGTTCTGAATTATTTCCAAATTTGTCAAAAAACAGTGGGAGAGCATAAAAGCAAAAACTTTTCCCACTTGGGAGGAAAACGAAAACATTTTTTCCCTGCAGGAAGGAAAGAATTGCCCTCCGCTGTTCTGCACATGCAGCTTTGTAATCAATGCCCTCCACAACACTTCTTCCAACGTTTCCATATCGCAGCAACCACACGGCTGACTAACCGACGTGCGGTGGAGAGCTACCGCTAAATCATTTCAATTAGCAATAAATTAAATAGTAGTTTGAGGTTGGTCATGTGATTGGTACAATCTGATTGGCTCTACGTACATTCCTGTAGAGAACCTGAAAAGCCTACGTCTGTCCCCAGACCATTTCCCAGCGAAGCGGAATGGTAAAGGGTCTGGCATGCGAGACTAATGCTCAACAATAGTTCACAGTTAATTATATTTATAGATTTTTTTATCCTTATCATGATAAAAATAAATTAAATTTAAAAAATTTTAAAAATGGAGGCTGGTACCCTCGCGGCTGTGCTTTTCCCTTGTGGTACCTGTGGTTTGCCTGTCTCGAACGAGGATCCTGTTATGTATTGCAACTCTTGCGACCTCTGGCAACACTGTAATTGAGTCGATCTCGCTCCAGCGGACTACGCTGTCTTACAAGCTGAAGACGACGGTTTTGCCCTGCCTGCCTCTGTAGTATCCTCCTCTTCGCTGACTGCTCTTCCATCACCACCTCCTGCAGGGATTCTATCCAATCTCCTAGCTTCAAAGAACCAACTAACTGCTTCCCAAGCAAACATGTCTCTCTATACTATTCTAACTGTAGGAGCCTGTTACCTAAGATGGATGAGCTGCACTACTAGCTTCCAGCACTAACCCCCCCCCCCCCCCCCCCCCCCCCCCCCCCCCCCCCATATTATAGCTCTAGTTGAGACCTGGCTTGAACTGGCTTGAAAATAATTGGCGGGCGAGCGAAGCGAGCGAGCAACTCTAAGATGTAGTCTATGGAAATCCTGAATACGTGGTCATTTAATTAAAAACGCGTCGTCGTTTAAAACGCGCGCGCGCATACGTGGTCGTTTAAACTGACTCTATGCCAATTAGCTATGGCCAGCTTCCACTATTATTTCCCCAGAACCTCGCTCGCCCAACCAATGCTATACGAGCATTTTCTAGTATTAGAGACTGTGAAGTTCACCTGGCGTCACCCGGTATATGAGCGGGACACTCACGATTTTGAAGCTCCTGTCCTGGTCCCGCCTGATTAGTGAACTTCAACTGCTGGTAGGTCACCAAGTAAGCTGCTGGTTGGTCATAGGCTCTTCGCAGGAATAGGGATAGGCATGGTGGTGGAGTTGCTATCTAGCTATGTCAAAAAGACAATCTGTTGTGTTAATTGCTGTTATCTACCGCCCCCTGGCCACAACACAGATCTATCCCTGCTATAGTCCGTTATTGGCTCACTTAACCTTACCAATTACAAACAGGTACTTATTGTTGGGGATTTTAACGTTAATATGTCAGCAGTGGTACAGACTGCTCAAACTGAAGAGCTACTAGCCCTGATGTATGGCTTTGGGCTCCATCAAAACATCAATGAGCCTACCCGAATCACTCCCACTACCTCTACTCTGCTTGACCTGCTCTTCTGTAGTGATCCTCTCTTTCTTAATAATGTGCGGGTGTCTGCAGTAGGTGAATCAGACCATTGCTCCCTATCTTGGTCTCTAAAGACTCCCAGATTAATATCTTCTATCCATCGGAGAAAGGTGTGGCTGTACCAAAAAGGCAGACTTTAGAATACTCTCTGCCCCCAGTTGAAATCATAACTGGTGGTGACGTGGATTAGACATGGCCAATGATCTACAATGCCCTTATGGGCACAGTCAGTCGTTACATTTTCAGCAAGCATGTAATTTGCAGCCAACTGTTACCACATGGATCACCAGTTCTGTACATCATGCCATCAGAAAGAGGAACAGAGCCAGGCATTTAGCTAAGAGATCTAATTCACCATCTACCTGGGCAACATTTAGACGTTTGAGAAACCTTGCTATTTCTGCCATCAGGAAAGCCAAAAGGTCTTTTTTTCTCCTCGTTGACCCTCTCTAGTAGTCTGAGCAAGTTCTGGAAAATGTACCATCACCTATCCAACAACTCTTCCAAAATCCCCCAAACCTTGTCAGATGCCAACCACTCAGTCTCCACATCACTAGAAAAGGCCACCATGCTAAACAACCATTTCGCCACATGTTTTGCCCCTCCCACATTGCCTAACCAAGGTCCTACCAACTTTTCACTTCCACTGCTGTGTTCTTTATCATGTGAAGCCTCTGATGTCCTAAGAGCAATAAGTGCCCTAAAGACTAACACCGCTATGGGTCCCAAACCTCGGTACGTTGCTCAAGGCTTGCTCAGTTCCACTCTGCACCAGACTAACAGCTCTCTTCAACTCCTCCTTCTCATCTGGAAAGGTTCCCTCTGCATGGAAATTGTCCAGAGTTACCCCTATCTTCAAGAAGGGAGACTCCAATCAAGTTGAGAACTATATACCCATATCCCTTTTATCCTTGGTTGGGAAGGTTCAAGATAGACTAGTCCACTGCACTTTACTTGACCATCTCCTTGGCAGAAAGGCCATCTCAACTTCGCAGTTTGGTTTCCGCCTGGGAGGATCCACTCAAGGGGTGCTGATCTCAATGATACAGTCGTGGCATGTAAACATGGAAGCAGACCAGAATACAATCTGTATCTTTCTTGATTTAGCCAAGGCTTTTGATTATGTATCTCATTTCATTGTTATAGATGCTCTCTTTAGAGCTGGTGTGTCAGACCCTCTGCTCAGCTGGTTTTGTGACTACCTGACTAGTCGCTCCCAGTTTGTGGTCCTCGAAGGCTCAGCCTCATCACCTTGTGAAGTCACCTCTGGTGTGCCTCAAATATCCATTCTTGGCCCACTTCTCTTTATCTTCAATGGGATCTTCCATCTGCCATTGTCGTCAGAAAGCAACTTGACTGACTTTGCTGATGATGTTACTTACTCAAGGAGCTACTCTGGCCTGGCAGACGAACCAGACGTAGCAGAGGAACTGGCAACAATAGCCAACTGGCTAACCAGCAGAGGATTTAGGCTTAATACTAGAAAAGTGAAAGCTATGATTGTGTCCTGCAAAAAGACCCCTCCAACAATCAGCCTTCAGCTTCAGGGAGAGCACATCCAAGTAGTAAACTCCTTTCGTTTGTTGGCGTCACCATCACCAACAACCTCTCCTGGAAAAAGCACATCACCGGGATAATCACTAAAGTAAAGAAACTGTTAGGATTTCTGTACAGGTCGTTTAGAGAGAGTGGCTGTGCCAACCTGGAGAAGCTCTACAAAGCCATCGTTCTACCCCACCAAAATTGCTCCAGTGTTTGGGATCCTCCACAAAAAACTCACATCTCTAGGATCAAGCGTGTCCAGTCTTTTGCAGCTAAAGTTGTGACAGGTGACTGGTCAAGTGATTCTAAGCAGTTAATATCTTCCCTGGGGTGGCCGAGCCTGCAGACCCGTCACCTGTACCAAAAGCTGTGCCTATGCCGCAAGATTGTCAAAGGCAATTCCATTATTTCACCCTCCTTTTTCGTGACAGCTCCTAGAAAGTGCTCCTCTCATAAAAATTCCTTTCTACTCTACTATCCCTAGTGAGGACACACCATCACAGACAATCCTATAGGATGTCTGTAGTCCATCCTTGGAACCACCTCCCAGATAAATTTGTGTCAGTCAATTCATACACTGCCTTCAAGCAACATCTGAAGTGTCACCTATACAAGAACTAACCTTCTCATTACACTGTTGAATTTTTTTTTAAATTTTTTCTGTTTGGTTATTATTCATTATTGTCTGTTTTATGCTAGGAAGGCCTTTAGAATAGCCTAATTATTAGTTGGCACTCTCCTGAATGCCTTGTGCATCGAACTATTAAATAAAATTTTTAAAAATAAAAAAATAGATATCGACCATTCAGCATATCACTCAACGTCCATTTTTTTGTGTGACAGCTGAGATTTATATGTTCTGTGTGTAAGCATAATAGAGTTGTACTAGCGTATTTACTAGTTTGAATAAAGCAATCTCAATGAGCTAACCAACATAATCTCATGGCAGTATCCCCTTAACAATCTGTATCAGTGAAATTAGCTAGTAGTGGTAGCTCATAGAGTGCTCGTGGTAAACCTATTAGTCCTGGGTTCAATCCAGTTTACAACCAAATTTTCTTGTAATTCTGTATAGTTGGAAAAGACGGTGAAACTGATAAAAATGCCTTTAATGCTCAGATTCTTCTATCACTGCGTGCAGAGCGACAAATCCGTGCAGAGCGACAAAATCCGTGCACAGCCCGCGCTAAAAATGCTAGAGACGCTAGCATTACCCTGTGATGAACGCATGTTTCCAACGTCAGTCGTTATTTCTGAAAGCTTTTGTGAAGAATAAGAGATAGTTTTAAGTGATTCATTGCTGATTGTTCTGTAAGTTAGCGCTTTAAAATGGATGTGAAAAGCCACACCTCAATGAAGCGACCACCAAACAAATACAACAGGAGGTCCTACAAATCTGTTCCATGTCCTCAAGCCCTTGGATATACCACGGGAAAAACCTTAGGATCAGGGAAATATGCCAAAGTCAAAGCTGCTTGGTCTCCCTATGAAGGGGAAATGGTTAGCATGAACTAATTTACTATATTTTTATTGTTATTATTGCTATTATTATCATTGTTATTACTATTATTATTATTATTATTATTATTATTATTATTATTATTATTATTATTATTATTATTATTATTATTATTATTATTATTATTATTATTATTGCCTATAGATTGCAATTAAGATAGTAAACAAGGCTAAAGTGAATGAGGAAGAACTGGCCAAGTTCTTGCCAAGAGAGATTGCTATTCTCCAGAAAGTCTCCCACTCCCACATCGTTAAGATGTTTCAAATTGTGGAGACAGAACGCCAATGCTTCTTTGTGACAGAAGTTGCTGAAAATGGCAATGTTCTGGATTATCTGAACTTCAGATGTGTTCTAACTGAAGGAGAGGCTCACCATATCTTCAGCCAAATGTGTGAAGCAGTATCCTATTGCCATTCTTTAGGAATAGCACACAGAGATGTTAAGCTAGAAAATGTCTTCTTTGACAAGAACATGGACATAAAAGTAGGAGGTAAGTTGGTTTTGTTTAAGTTTTGTTATAAAAATGTTATATTTTTTCTTAATATTTTAGATTTCGGATTTGCCTTGGAATGCAAGAACAAGCTGTGCTGTACTCCAGTAGGATCCTTTACCTACAAGGCACCTGAAATCATGCTGTCCTTAGTAGACGAGTTTGATCCATTCAAAGCGGATTCATGGAGCATGTATGTGGTAAATTACAAACAACAAAGCTATGTTTATCTGCTATAAATTAATTGCAGGGGTGTTTGCCTGTATGCATTGGTGAATGAGTGGTATCCATTTGGAGGAGATTATGAATGCTACAATAATAGTCTAGCAGATTACCAAAACCTTCAATTAGGATGCCACCTCTCAGAAGGTAAACACATGCATAATACTATGGGATATTATATTTATTGTTCTATTGGCATTTTAGAATTCCACAGCTTGGTGAGCTCCCTCCTAACTATTAATGCGACTACACGACCTCTAATATCAGAGATTCGTTTCCACTCGTGGATGACAGACTGCCCAAGCATCCGACCATTGTGGTATGACACGAGTGATAAATATACCATAAAAAAATGTCTTCCCTCGTACTTACACAACGTAAAGCCGAGACACTTGTGCACTTCTCAGTATTCATCATGCAAAAATGCTGTGGCTATTTATGCTCAACCATCAATGGAGGATGTGAAAGACACTGGCCTTTCATGTGGAGCTGATGCTGGAATTTCTACAGTACTTGATGGTATTGCTGCGCCTGGAGAAGTTACATGTGACCAAGTCAAGGACACAACGTGTACTGCTACTTGCATGGAAACAGAAGCAGCTGGAATTGTACAAGAAGTTTCATCTGCTGATGTTGAAAAAGCTACTGATGTTAGCAACTTTCAATATGTGGAAAATTCCATCTTTGAAGGAACAGCAAAAGATGGCACACCGTCTGATTCCATTCCACCAAAAGTAGATACTTCTGTAGCAGTTGAGTGTACTATAAATTGCAATGAATATGATAAAGTCTTCCATGTGGGAACAGCATCAATTGAGACAGACAATTCAACCAATCTTGCACCGCATGCTGATGACACTGTGGAATCCATGTCCCTTCCCACGGAGACCGCAACTGCTGCTGATATTACCTCTATTGCTGACGTTGAAACTGTCGCTGAAATGACAAATCAACCAGGTAGTGTGGACTCTCAACATCATACAGCTTCTAGTCGAAGTCCACGCAAAACCCGTCACCTCAAGGCGAGGATCAGATCTGCTGGTCGCAGATTACTTTCCTTCTTTCGAAGGATAAGCAGGCAACGTGCCCATCAATAAACAACTGATAGATTTCATAACTGAATTAACGAGCAATTCTACTTTATATCATTGTGGATATTACTATATGCAACTAAACACATTGAAAAAGTTAAAATTATATCAAAATTACTGTCTTGGTTGATGATAGTGTTAGCTTGTTAGCTAAATGTTGTTGCCTTCACAAACAAGCAATTTAGCTGTTTATTGAAAATATACATAATATTTTGTTTTCAGGAAAAGGTCTTTATTGAAAATATTGTTTGTGTCAGTGTACTATACGTACTCTTCCATAGTTTCATATAAGCGTCTCTGACCTTACTTCCCCTATACGCGTGCTAGTCACACGCACAACCTGAGGAAACGGAAGGAAAGGAGAGGGGTCTGGTGAAATTAGGTTGACCTAATGCAGTGGCAAGCAAAGCAGCAATGTATGACAGTGGAAGGGTTTTGGTTTTAGCTTTAGTTAACTAAAACAAACACTAGTGTTGTACTGGTTACGGGGCGTTTCCAATTATCAATGATGTAAACTACCACGCTCTCTGTACTGCGCATGTGCATACCAGTAACATTCAATAGCGAAAACTTTCTCGTAGTAGGTATTTAGTGAGTACATATGCATAAACATATCTTTGTAAAAGCCCTTTTTTCAAAATCATCTTGCATCCAATAAATGTAATTGTACAAAGTATAGATAAAAATAAAATATAAATAAAAAGTAGCTATAATGCAAAATAATGTTAGAAATTGTATAGTGTTATTTGAATCTATACTAAAATTTAGTTCAGCTAGCTACTAGCCACATGTCTAATCTGTTGGCCAAGCATAATCCAAAGCTTTCATGACATTCTCGTAAAGAGTGAACACTATGGCCACATCAAAACAAACTCTGCCTAGACGAGGAGTTGTTCCTTTGTAAAATCTGCACGGAAAATTTAATATTACAATATTATTGAAACCATTAACATTTAAGTAAAAATGAAAACAAAAAACAACAACAACAAAAACGTACGCCTTAAGTCCTTCATATTTGTATATCTTTGTGATGACATCCCAAGTGTTTTTATATTTAGCTGCATCTAATCCCTATAATATATAATAAGGAATACAGTTGTGAAGGAATACTCACTACAATCCTATCTCATAATTTTTGTAGTAAACAATTAATGATTACCAAGCACTATGCTTGTGATGACACTTTACCAACAACATTGAGCATAATCATTTGACAAAAAATATTACTGATTTTAATTGACTTATTTATGAATACCTATTACAGACAAATAATACAAAAATGAGGCAGGAGCAGAATTTGTACTATGGTATGTTCAAACCGTCCAATCAGATTGCTCAATTCGCAGTGAATATATTTCATACCCACATCCTACGAGGAAGTGAACCGTCCAATCAAAAATTAGTTTTTATGCATTTCCTATAGCATAGAGCCATGGTACAAGTCAATTGGACCACTTTGTTCAATCTGTAATGGATTTACACTATCCTCCGGCCTTTGGCCCTCAACTGTGTAACCCCTTTACCGACCTCCAGGTCGTGGTGAAACCTATACTCACTGCACATTGCCTTCATTTATTGTGTCTGTCATTCACTGACAAGGTAACACATTTATACTCACCTGCATTCTTGTCTTGACTACATCAATAGGGGTGTTACCGAACACAGACGCCGCTCCAGCCACACCCCCAATGCAGAACGTCCGAATGCTACCTATGTCTTTGGAGTTGTCCCCGTCCTGGAAGTACTTCTTCAAGCTAGAGTACACGAAGAAACGGATAGCTTGGTTGGAGCCTTGCTTCAGGATAGTTGGAGTCAGTCCCTTGTAGGTGCCTGCTAGGCCTATACACAAAGACATACATTTTCAGTTTAATTATTGCAACAGCCAGAGGCTAACATAATGCATGACACTATTGAATGTGTCTGGTATGTAATTACTCTGTGCTGTGGGCGTGGCAATGTATATCACACCTGGTGTGTAACAGTGACAGAAGTTAATATTCTCAGCACTCTCTTCCGTCCAAACCAATCGGCACCATTAAAAGTGAACATAAACTGACTTATCGAACAAATTAGTTGATCTAATACAATCGTTAGCTACAAATAAAGCTTAGCCTATGGATATTCTACTGCTTTTATGTAGTTTCTAAAAAATAAAAAAAAATAAAAAGACTAACAACCAAAATAAATAAAATAAAAAACACAAAACCAATCAAAACATAAATTAAATAAAAAATATAACTTAATGCATGTCAATATGAACAATTCCTCCTCACTTCCACGCCAGTATACTATACCTTCCTCTTTGACAATGGTACGGACGCCATGAAAGAATCCTCGGTACTTCGGGTTTGGTTTTGTCTGGTCATCAATGAACTTCACCTTGACCGTCTCCATGGGACACACTATCAATATGGCCTCAGACACACCTGCCCCCAAGCCACATAGAAGGGTGTGGCTTTTGCTGAGGTTTCCCTTCTCATCGGCCATGCTGTTCTTAAGGTACTCAAACACAGAGAATCTATCAATACACAAACAAACATACAAACAATGATGTGACTAAAACATTAATTAAATATGCATAAACTGTACATTCACATGTGTATACATACATACATGTAAATGTACTTGCATACTACAGCTGCATCAACATACCAGCAAGTACCTTGCCACACACACAGTGGCGCTTGATGTCCTACCTTTTGTGAATGCAATAAAGGTATGTATTTATCATTCTCTACCACTAGTTTTTTTTTGTCATGTTACACCAAACCATCGTACTGGCGACACTAATACAACCGGGCTCAGCTTTATTCTTCATGACTACATAATTACCGATGACCCTTTACCAATTCAGCTCAGTCAATGAATTATTCATGATCATACCATAGTACGGTAAAAAAAACTAAACTAACACATTTTTCATGAATATACGCACTGTCGTCATTATCTGACAGTTTGAATGTACCTGGTACATTCAAACACACATGATATATCCTTTCAAACTCAGTTCATAACTAAACAGTCTGTCTATTGAAAATATAAGCAACCTGCTTGATTTGCTATTAAACTTGAAAGCCTAAAGTCAATATGCCAAGAAGTGTTAAAATGCTGTCCAAAACAATGACCCTTACCATGCAATTGTTCCTAAACTTGCTAGGCAAGCTCACTGTCACAGCGCCATCAAATACAATATGCATATGGCATGTGAAGATACAGAATAGCTTGGCCACACCCATGTATCATCATCCACACCCACACATCATCATCCACAGCCATATTGAGTTCAACTATTCTAAAAACTATTAACACAAGTTTGAGTCTGACTTACTGCGGTAGCTTAGAGTTGTGGTCAGTTTATAATTAGTTTACTGCCAATGCCACAATTAGTACAGGCACTTAATACAAGTAAGTATAGCACATTAGGACAACTATGTATGTATATACAGTTCCCTAGCTGTCAATCAGGTCACCATCGAATTCCTTGCCGTGTCAAGAACTATGAATGATTGAAGTTTCCCCTGTTAAAACAGCCAATTTGATATTGCCTCCTTAATAATTTGTTGTTTGTTGTTGTTGTTTTCCTCGATATTAAGCTTCATTTTCGTAACAGAATGTTCAACAACACACATGTAAGCAAGTACATATGTACATGACAGAAACTCAGACAAGCTCGCTCGCCATTTCTGGCGAAGCTCATCACTAGTAACAGAATGTTCAGCAACATGCATGCATGCATGTACATACATGCATGTACATACATGCATGTAAATACCTGACAGAAGCCTTGGGTATGGAGCCATACAGGAGAGAACTCAGTCCTCTGTACAGACCTCGCACGCCATGGTCTCGGACTGTGACCTTCACACAGTTTAGAGGACCCGCGTACTTGGGTTTAGCCGCCTTCTCGTCCAACTGGAGTTGTGTCTTCACGTATTCTGTGGGGAACGTCATCATAATCTCCAGACCACCTGCTATACCACCTGTAAGCAACAACAATAACAACAACAACAGATGTGAAAACTAATAAAACTATTTTTCTAATTACGAGTAATACTGATGTAATGGCATCATTTTGAAAAATTACAAAACCTAAATATAGTGGTGATACAGTCACAATATTAAATCCATCCACTCATACATCACTTCATAATGAGCACCTACATGTATGTTAGGGTGGGCATGTGATGTTTACAAGACCAGTTTACATAGCTATGCTGGGTGGACTCGTGTTCCTCAACCCTCAGCAAGCATGCGCGAGAGGGTTATAGTAGTCATTCTGTCTGCTTGTCTGTCCGTCACGCTCTGATTTTTAAGAATACTGACAAATTAACCGTTGATTTAGGTATGAACTTACTCAGGACGAAGATTTACAACCTTTTATTGTGCTACTTTTTTTAATTTCGAGCTAATCGTTGAGAAAACGCGACGCTTTCAGCTCCGAGTAGGTACCAGCTTTTATGGGCAACGCCCCCTAGCGTCACGTCATAATCATGTGAGGAAATAATTTCTGCAGCCAGCGGTGTAGTTCGCTTTATGCTCTGGGAAGTTAGCGGAGTGGAAGTTTCATGTTGAAAATGTATACCGGTGAGTGTTTCTGGCTAGTTTAGCTTCTTCTCTTATGAAGACAGCGTTACCATGTACAATTTTCATTGGTTGAGCTATTTTGATGCCTCATTAAAAATAACTAACAGATTGCTTGTTCTTTTGGAAGGAGATTATATTGTAATAACTAGGTAGTGTTTAATAGCGCTGAGGGTTCGCACCTTTGGTGCTTCATTAGAATTTTTTTTGTATACAGTAAGTTATAACAAAACAAAAACAAATCACTTGGTCATAGGTGTGGAGTGTTAAAAGGAAAGAATACTGAAGTCACAAACAAAACGGTATCCAGAGGAGCTGGGAGGAACAGTTGTAAGGTTTGTCCATGCACACAAGCATGACCAGCTAAGGCGTCACTTAAGTGGTATGTGTTGACACTACGCTTGCCTAGAAGGTGCTGAAACGTATGCATTCATTAAGAATTTATATGGCTTCGAAGTACAAGTTGTAAGGGGCCTTTCTTTTTTTAGACTTCCTAGGACATTTCTAAATGAGAATATTGTCCATCATATTACCACTTACACTCATAACTTGTAATGATGGCATAAACTATCCTGCACTTATTGACTCCCGGTATTTCATAGCAACATGAAGTCCTGAATATATCACACCAAAATGGGTTAAGGTCCAGTTATTAACTAAAAGAATAACTTCTATGTAATATAAGAGACACTTTTCCACCAGAGTAGTTGCAGAGGATATGTATTTATTGTCAATTAGTAACCCATTTGTTAGGTTTTAGGACAGGAAGAACTTAAATCAGGAAATGTCATGACTACCATTGAGTACCACCCTATATACTATCATGGGTACAAGTGGGGCAGTTGTAATATAATATGGAGCTTGTAATATTTTATAGAACAAATTAAAAATGAATTATATTAATTAGTAGCAGCACTGAATTTCTTCACCTACACAATAACATGTGTAGTTCCAATTAAATCATATCCCAAATTTCACATATTTATTGCAACTACAAATTGGAAGTGTGTAGCAAAGTGGTGTTTCCAGTAGGCATCTGAATACAAACACAGAAACTAGAAGCCTTGCATAAAACTAAGCATTGTGTTCCTGTCTTAATTATTCCACTACTTCCTGTCACTAGGTCATTCATGAATGTCATTATACATAGCAATTGGACAGCAAGTTAATTACTTGCAATAAAATCTAGCCTTGTGAGGTAAAGGGTCACATTACTATATATCGTATCTGTTTGCTCGTCATGTGCTGTGTACTTTGTTCATGGCTTGTCCAGACAACGTTTAGGTTCCAAAACATGATTCTTTGTACAATCAGCTACTCATGCTCAGAACTTTCCTCCAGCAGAATGTTACGATACTCACATAAAATTAAACACCTCCAATTCAAATTAGTTTAGTTATCAGCTATTATATGTGGAAGAAAAAAAAAATAGTGCCTGTGATATGACTGTATATACAATATATAGGATTGGACTCCATTTTCCCACAGTTTACCACATGTTCTGTATTGCCATCACTTACCTGCTAAGATAGCCTTGCCAGGATGTTTCTTTCCTGTTTTCCTATTTGAGGCACTGGCCGCAGCAAAACGTCTGACATGGTGGGGTGCTGGGATGACTGCATTCTTGAAAGGGTGGGGTTGCATTGATGCTTGGGGCTGCTGTCTCTTAATAGGATCCATTTCAAATAATACCTTTAAAAATGGACAATTACTAATCTCTTTCGATCAAATTGAGAGCTAGCTAGTTAATTAAACCAGAAGTGGCTCAGTTACTTAGTTTAGTTTTGAAAACTTACTGCTTCCAAGTGTCAACAAACAGAAATTTTAAAAATGATACTTTGATGCGTACCTTTAGCTATAATAAAAGCCAGCGCAGCGTAGACATCAAACTCACCTTTTTCTCCTGTTCGGCCCTAGCGACACACCTCTACCCAGCCCACCTACACACACAAAAAAAAGATTCCAGCAAACCACAGACGTTTATATAGTAGATCTCACCTGATCGATTACATGTACTTTGTACAGTATTGTGGTGGTGTGCCACACTAATGACTAATGGGAATACCAGGTAAAGATCGTCGGATTGCCAGGTAAAGATCGCCTGAACGTATAGGCGGGAATCTTGACGACCAGCTGATCGTGGGTAAAGAAGGTGTTGTTGTAACTTAGTAGAGTAGTAAACGTAAACGGGCGTCAGCGTTGGAAGGAGAGACATGAGCAAGGAAAAAGAAGCTGAAGGTGAAACAAGTGTTGTTGTTTTCATTAGTCTACTCAAATTTTGTGATTCTTCTAGCACCAGAAAGGATTTTTCAATACATGAAAGATACCAACAGACCATATAGTGCCAGTAAGTACATGATATGTATATAAGCATAGAATATTGGTAACCATATGTATCCTTCTTTCATGCAAGGTAAAATGTTGCTGGCATAATAAGTGATATCCACCATCCATCATAGTCTGGCGTCGCCTACCCTTTACCTTCCCTAAATTGGAGGGCGGGGAGGAAGGAAATGGTTTGGTAGTTCTAGTAAGTGCAAATGACATCACAAGTTTTATTATGTCATTTGTATAGGCCAAAATCAATCGCGAGTAAAACATTTTGTTATGAATAAGAGAGATTGTCAACAAAAATTATAATCTTAACTTGATCTTTCGTAATAGAAATGAGTAGAACAACAATAACAATAATGGTTGGTTCACACTTGGGTAGGAGATGGTCATATACAAGTGGAAAACTCTGAAAGCAAGCCCTCTTTCCATACCCTGTCGGGGAAAAAACTTTTATTCCCTTCAATACTTTCATCTGCTCTGGCTCTACACAGAAACTGTAACTCACTAAACACACTCTTCATCACTCGATCTTCCACAGCTAACAATGCGGATTAAACTGGGACACATTGAATATGTGGTTGAGGAATACGCTTAATTAACAATTCTGCAATCTGATTGGAGTGCCACTATTTTGGTGTCGGCACAAGTCGTTGATACTAGAGCTACCAGACCCTTTCCTTCCTCCCCGCCCACCAATTTACGCCAGACTATATCCATCATTGGAGAGTTGTCGGGGAAATTACGTAATACACTCCAATTGCATTAAATGACTTTAATTTAATGCTTCTATTTTACTGGTAATTTACCTTAATACGGTGTGTTTTTGGAATATATTTTTTCTCTTACTAAAACTTTTTAGAGTTAAAACTTTTTATGGTTGGTTGTTAGTGACTTTCTTGGTTCTTATTGCAGTTGATATAACAAATAACCTTCATAAAGCATTTGGCAAAACGGTAAGTAAACTTATTAGTATTCATATGACTGGATTATGATGTGACTACGAATATTAATTTGTACTGTGTAGTGGCTGTTCTGAATAAGCAGGTTTAAGATTTGTTTCCTTTGCTAAAAATTATGAATTGTCTTTCTCTCTCTCTTTTTTTTTTTTTTTTTTTTGCTAAGGAAGTGTGTTCAAAGAACTCTAGATTTGCTGGTATCACAAGATAAACTGGTGGAGAAGGTTTATGGCAAGCAGAAGGTGTATATGGTGAACCAAAGCCTGTACCCTGGTGTGTCTGGGGCAGAGCTGAAGGAAATGGAGGCCAAGATCAAAGAACTCCAGGAGAAACTGAGACTTGAGGAGGACACATGTCGTTCTGAAGAAGCACGTTAGTTTAATAATATTTTATGAAATTGATGTAGTATTCACAAATTCATGATTGTAACACATAACATGTGCTGTAGATAAATCTGCGATGCCACAGGCATAGGAACTGATCTAAATAAATACTGCTGTTACATTCTTCATGGTAGACCCTTTTCCCACTTTAGTATTTATTTACCTTCAGCACGCATGCGCGTGAGGGTTTCTGTAGTCTCTTTGTCATTCATTCATTGTCACTCTGTCAACAATTGATCTCAGAGATGGCAGACTTTAATGCCTTGAAAGAAGAGGAAGCCTAAAGGATTATTTAAATCCCTTTAATTTGCCTTTTTTTTATATTCTGGCCTAGTTCTTGTAAAATTGAGATAAGATGCAGACACTATGATGAACGTATCTAGCTAATTATGCTAGCTATACTCAGTGTGGACGAAATCAATAACAATCGAGGTAGAGGTACAAGCTGGGTAATGAGGAAGACATTCCCACGACAGTAACAAGAATGTGCTATAGACAATAGATGCAAAAAAGTAAGTAAACATAGCTGTCTAGTTCAACCATGGTCATGGGAGTCTCTGCCCACTCATGTGAATGTCAATACTGTATCTTCTAATGCTGTATTTACCTTTGCCCAAAACATTTTTTTTATTCATTAGCTACATCTCTCTTAGTTCTATGTTCTCTTTTTTTTTCTTTTTTTTTCCCTCTTTTCTTTGGCTGCTTTGACTTAATCTATCTTGTTCCTCTTTTTCTTTTCTTGCTGTAGTCTTTTTTTTTTTTTTTTCTTCAGATTTTTTTCACTGTAGTTGCCATGGTTTATCTCTCTCTCTCTCTCTTTTTCTTTAATAGATTTATCAAAGCTGAAAAAGTCTCTCACTTCAGAAGAGGTTCATAAAGAACTGGAAAAACTTAGTCAGGAGGTAAGTCAAAGTAATGGTATTCTCTGTTAGTTTTGAGGAAGCGGCTTTATAGTTACATTTTGTGGGTGTGATATGCTTTTTGTTTGTATGTCTGTAGTTATTTGCGTGGTTGTTAGATTGCGTATATAATACTTGATGAAATAGGAATTGTGGTTTGTTATTACCCTCAAAGCATTAGATGCCGTTACACCATTTTCGTTTCTGATCACACTTGTATGAGAGTCTCGTCCTGCAATGTTGCCATGACAATGCTGTTGATTTATTTGTAAGTGATCTTGCACAGTGATGATATTTTTTAGAACCCTGGAAGTATACCAGTACTAAATTATATGAGCTACTTATTTGGCTGAAAGTTCTGTTTTAGTCCTCCTCAGTGTGCATGCATGAGAAGGTTGTTCTCAATTTTGTCCGTCTTTTTTTTGTTTTGTTTTTAATAAGAGAAGACGTGCAAGTTTTGCTGCCTCATTAGCAATATCTACAGCTCAGCCATACTGAATGTTGTCTCACTAATTAACTATTAACTTTTTGTACAGTGCAGTGTAGTATTTCAGTGTTGAGGATTTGTGCTAGGGATAATATTTTGTTGATAACCTACTGTACCAAAAATGAAATTAAAACTTACAAATTACAATTTATTTTCCAATTTTAGTGTGATGAAATGGGAGATCGACTGAAGGTGATAAAATCCAGCAAGGATACTGTAACTCCAGCAGAGTCTAAACAAATAAATGGAAGTTTTGATCAGTCTGTGCGACACTGGAGGAAAAGAAAACGAATGGTAAGTGACCACGAGAGAAATGTGAAATAGTTAGAAGTAATATAAAAATTTAAGTAATTTTGTTTACCTAGTCTTGATCTAATTCATGTTGTCAGGCAACAGATATGTTTAATGCTATATTGGAAGGCTATCCAAAGTCCAAGAAGGCATTATTCGTAAGTTTGGAGTAGTGTTTGTAGTAACTATATGTACTTAATAATATAGGTCTAAATTTTTCACGTACATAAGAAAGTGTTAATCACAGCTCTCTAAAAATGGTTTTGAATATGCTAATAAAGTTGGGGTTATGAACATGCACTACTGTGATTATAGACCCTAAGTAATACCCTCACTTCACTGGGGGACACTACAGAGCCTAGGAACTGGAAGGCCATGCCTAACTATTATAATATAATAGAGACCACCTCAATATTCAGACCATTTAGAGCAATCCCTTGGGTGGTTTTAATATTGAGGACTCACTGTATGCATATATATATAATACTTATAGCACGAGTCAGAGTACAATATGGGAAAATATTTTACGAGCACGCAAAATATTTTCACGAGCCAAAGGCGAGTGAAAATGTGGCGTGAGAGTAAAATGTCATTCCCATATTGTACGACGAGTGTGATAAGTGATTTATTGCTGCCTTGATATTTTTTCTCAACCGGTTACAATTCAATTTTCATTGATTTTACTCGTTACGCGCATGCGTAGTGTACCGTACAATATAAACCGTACAATATGGGAGAATACAGAACGCTCGCGTGATGCGGAAATATTCAAGTAAAAATATCAAAGCTGCAATAAATATGTATATATATATATAATATATATATACATATATATTATATTGGTATGTGTTTTAGGAAGAAATTGGCGTTGAAACTGATGAGGACTATGGAGTATCTCTACCTAAATGACGATATGGTTATTATTTTATCACTTGTGACTTGATGGCCATCGCCTAGTGCCACTTTTCATTTCTCTTTACAAAGTTCTTTGTCTTCATCTTCATTATTGTTTTCTGGTTAATTATCAGTGTGATACTATCAGGATAATTTTTAGAGCAAAATTTAAGGGAGGTCAAGTCAACATTTTTGAATTTTCAGGCAGTTGATACTATCATACTGTTATCATCCTCTTTTACACAAGCTTACTGGTTTAAATACTGTAGCTCTTGACAGCAAACTTTCAATTACTTATATGGGAAATTTTTTTGTAAAGCTTTTCATTAACCCTCAGTGCGCATGTGTGAGAGGGTTACAGTAGTATCATTGTCATTCTATCATTCATTATGTCAACAGCGGATCTCGAAGATGGCGGACTTTATGCCTTGAGAGAAGAGGAACTCAGGCTACATGGCGATTTAAGTCCCTTTGCCACTTTTCTGAATTTCAGCTTAGTTTTTGAGAACACCAGAGCAAAGGAGTACAATACGGTGAGTGCTGTTGTAAGGCCACGCCCATTCATTTATTTGCCATTTAGAATCACGCGCACTCGCGTAAGCATACGATTTTTACCGTTCAATGTAGTTGAGTGATGAGCTTTTGGCCTACAGTCTCTAGCATACCAGTCACTAGAGTGGATCTCGCTCGCACTGACCATGGCAGTTGGGAAGACAGCCGGAGTCGTAAATTTGGACCTAGCTGTGTAGCCAGTGAGGGGAACCTAATGGGGAGGACTTGAGTGTCCTGTCGTCTTCCCAGTACAAGGCTCACTGTCAGATTGGCGACCTTGTGGCAGTAACTTTCGGGGATTTTGGATGATTGAGTAGTAGATAACTCTATATTGGCTAATCTGAATAATCGGCTGGCTGGGGTGGGTCGGTAATTTACAACTGTACTTGTTCAATAGTAACAGATATTCAAACTATAGGAAAATAACTGAGAACGAAAGAGAAAGTATAATACTTATAACAACGGTTGGCATGGGCATGAACCGCATCTGGCCGCTAGCGGCCAGCGAGGCTTTACAACAATAAAGTGCATGTGTAGTAGTAGCTATGGTTAAATACTCTTTTGAATGTTCGTGAAGGTTCAAGAGTATTGCTGAATTGACTATAGTGACCCAGTATTGCCCTCACTTTGGGATGCTACTGCCTAAAACCTTCAAATGTACAGTAATCTATAGGAAATATGGGGTACCAGATTCATGAGTGTCAAAAATTTAGAAGATTATGAATGATGAGAGGATAATTGAAACCATTAAGAACTAATCATGTCAAATTTAAATGAGTGGGCCAGCAACGGGTATAGAGATTCTGGTTTATTGTCTTCAGTCTGCAGTTGGTTTAACCCAATTGTAGCCTTGTTATGATGTAACTTATGTTAGTAGCTTTGTCATAGAAAGGTTTCTTGGACGAGAAGGGAAGCCTACTTGATTAATCATTCTGAATCCTGGTACTTGGTAATCTCGCTGTAATGTGTTGATATAACCTGGTTAAGAAATTCTTGCATGCATTAAAAATGCTGAAAGTTGTCACATTTAAAAAAAACAATTTATTCATTTATAAAAAAACATGTTTATAATCAACTTTGACTGACAAAAATTGGTGTGCAGAATGTATCGCTTGAGAGTGTTATAGTTTACTTTAAATTGACTTTGTTCAGTGCAGTACTAAGCTCATGTCTGATTTTCTTATTAATTGCAATGATATTTTCTAGTTGAGCAATTTCTGTTACCCACATTGGACATTTGTATAACTTTATCATGGTAATACATATTATTCCATTCAGTATGCCAGAAATAGTAGCCGATATGTAGTCAGTCAATGGAGCTTTATAAATATATCTTCCAAGCATAAGCAAAGGCATCAGAATGACCAGGTAATTTATTGTTATATTTGAATATCTACGAATTACGAGAATGAATTTACGTAATATAGTAATATTGTAACTGTAAAGAAATTTGATGACAATGGCACCTGCTAATGACCATGCTATGTCATTATAGGACAGTATTGATGTGTACAGTAATAGAGTAAGAACTATTACGACAGCAATTCCCAATAATTTTATTATACGATGATTTCTATAGTTGAAACATTGTATTGCTATGGTTATCAAACATCCAAGAGTGAACAAGCTTCTTAGAGCACTTGTGGTTGTTATTGACTTAGTGTGATATATTAGTAACAAGACAGTCTTAATCCTACTACCGATCAAAATTGGAATATATATTGGATCTATTTCAAAAGTATTAGCTGCAAAAATGATAGTCACTGTTATTGCAGCTCCCAGAATAATTAGAGATAATTCATATTTCTTTGTTAATATCAGAAATAATTTATTTACTTGGTGGTGTATGTTATTTGGTGCTAATAAGTTATCACCGTAATAATTAATAATTCCCAATATGATTGCTATTAGAATAATTACAGTTGGTGCTTGAGTTAAGCCTAAAACGATCAGTGAAGCATGTAGAAGGTTAAACAAAAATTGTGATATAAAATTTAAGCCATTCTCGAACCTGTTTAGTGTGACTACCATTGACTTAATAGTATTAGCATCTTTTAAGGATTCATTGGCAAGCATCAGACAATTATTTAGTTCTTCTCGTAGTGATGTTTGGGATAATAATACTTCATTACTTTTTCTCTCTTCTGAAGTCTTTGTTGTGGATCTGTCTCCTTCATCAATATTCTCAGAGTCGGTATTGACCAAATGGGTATTACTGCTATGAACTTCATTTGACTCCATTAGAAGTATTTCTGAAAGAGCTAGCAAAGGTAACAAATCTTGAAGATAAGTGGCAATTGTAATTTTAATGGGTAGTGTATTAAAATTTGTTGGAATGTGTGAACTGAATTTTTGAAGCATACTTTCATCTGAAAGGCCATCTGGAATCGCAAAGAAAGTGCGAAGATTTGTTTTATGCTTGCCATAAAAGGCTGGTAGTAGCAACACTCGAAGAATATTTTTTAGCTCATTCTTAGCTTCCCAACACTTTGTCAGTGAAACATTGGTGGTGGAACATTTGTAAGCTATGATTATTTCTCGTGAGTATATAAATATATAATAATTTGTTTCATTTTGAAAACATTGCTGCATAACTTGTAAAAGTGTTGCTATGGTAGAATTGGATTGACGATGCCAAATAGTTATAACTTGTTCAAGTTTATCCAGGTCATTGTTAAATTCATTATTAATCTGGCGTAGGTTTTGGATTGGCAATCCAAGGTTTTGACCTATGTATTGCCATTTGGCACTATATTGTGTCAAATATGGCTTTATAGATGCTGGATCAATGTGCTGTAAGCTAATGATCGATTTCTTTGGAGAATACAGCATAATACTCGTGACTAATTTTACTTTACTTGTACCTTGAATAATATCTTTCGCTTTGATTGAGTAGGGATACATGTATGGAAACGAATCAGGGTATGTAAAGTCTGTAAATTCCTTGCTCTCAAAAGTTTGTATGTGTTGTCTATGAATGTCAATTTCTTGTAAGGCATCATACGACATAGTCTGAAGTGGCCCACCTGATTGAGTTGCCTGTGCCCTATTTGTTGTAATAGGTTTTTCTATTACAAAATTAATAGGTACCGCCTCTACATTACCAGTACTTACCTCATCACCTGATGAGGTGTAGCCACATTTTTCCAAGACCATTTTTATATTTCTCCTGGTACAATTTGTGTTATTTAAGATCCAATACGACAACATTTCCCTGACCTTGTTTTCAATATTATTTGGATAATTTTCTTCTATGATCTTAACCTCATCATTTGGTATTCCTAAATGGAGAGCGATGATACTCCAATGTGTATAGAATGGACGCAGACTAAGATGAATATCAGCCAAGTCATGAAGAGAGAGAGGAGTGTCCAGTAGTTCAGGTGGCCACTGCAGAACAGAAACCATTTTGCTTTATTGTCAAATGGGAAGCCTTTTTTTTTCTGCACAAGCAATATATTAATTTGTATACATAGTCAGAAGAAAAGAAAAGAAACACCTACTTGTATAATCCACCAATTGTCTTTTGTTTTGTAATGACCTTTTTGTATCATTATTCATATTAATATTATATTGCACTATTCATATGCCTAATCTCATGGGAAGCACGTGAATCACTCAAAGGTCATAAACAGCCTCAGGTACTGGAATAGTTAGTGTACCAGCTTAATTTTTATATGCACATGATTAGGTAGACCTGACCATCTCATGAAGACTAAATTCATCTTCTTCTCTACATGTCATTTAGAACCAACAGAATAGCTTCTTTAATTTTAAAAGTAAGAGTGAAGTTAGCAGGGAGTTTATGTGGAGTTACAAAGTGGTTTGGAACAGATCTTTCAGAATTCTACAATGTGCTGGAAGTTCTTTTTTTTTGTTGTTGTTGTTGTTTTTGTTTTTTTGTTTTTTGTTGTTGCATTTTTGTTGTTGTTTTCATTTTTTGCGACATACCAAATGGTGTCCAATTCTTATTGAGAAAAATTGTTTTGTAGTCTTAAATTGTTCGATAATTCTTCCTGCAAAATATGACCATCACCATTGTAGATGGGGATATTGGCTTATGAGAGTTGGCCATGACCCAATCAAGTATTTAAAGAATTGTGAACTTTATAGAATCTACAGTAAAACACACACACTACAGAAAGTAAGTCTCCAATCAAAATGAACCAACAGAATTCTTTACCTCATCATTGCAACCTAATCAATTTCTGTGAATTTATTTGCAAAAATAAAGGTTTTATGACCTCCCCTCCCCCCCGCCCCCTATTTTTTGAAAACTTTATCTGACTGTGTAACTTCAATGATCATCTTGCGCATGAACTTAACCAACCTGAAATTAGCTAGCTACCATCAAACTTGATATGTCTCCTATATAGTGACAGAAAAAATCAATCAATTTTTTTTAATATGAGGAATATTTATAATAAGATTCACTCTTCTTTGTGTATATTTTAGTACAGAGTCCTGTATCACTAACATTCATTCCTGTTAATGAACTCTCTCATACTGATTTCTCCGTTCCTGAGTGTCAGCGGACCGCCCCCCAGGTGAGCTGGAGACAGCAGTCCAGACAGGAAATCCTCGAATCCAGGACGTTTGTGAGGATACACAACAGTGTTTAATGAACCGTTGAATTGTTCATTCACACGTCAGGTGTTAATAAATAAGTTGTTTACGACGAATCTTGACTATATCTTACCTTGATTTTTGTCAATAAGCTCAGTCTAACAGAGGTTAGAATAGCTTCATTTCGATTGTTCCATATCTTATCGATCGTCAATTAAAATTTATCTCTACATTGTTGACCAGGGCTAGCTAGGCTCGGATAAGTGTGACGGTGGCTCTAGTAGCTAAGGTTGGGGCAGAAACCGTCACACTGAGCATCCAGACTGCTGTGGTTTCTCCTCCTGTTTCTGAAGTTAGTGTTTGTTCGAAGGCATCCCCCAAAATGCCTGAGCAGTGCTCTGGTCATCTCCTCCTTTCCCCAGGGCAACTCGAAAAAATCTGTCATATCTTTACTATGGGCACACATACTAGCTATACATAATTGACAAAAAGGAGGGAAATAATTAAACAACGGGTGGTGTGCTCTAATACATAGCACAAAAGGTGAGTGAGCTTATGGCATTTATTTTACATGCCTGCAAACACAATGCTGAGGAGAGTGGGGATTTGAATTGTATAATGTAAATTATAGGCTAAGAAGTCAAGAAGTATATGCTTACAGTTAACACCTGATTTATTGCATTTGGAAATTGAGTTAATGCAAGCAGTACACAAAAACTTTTTTTTTAACCAATATGTAAAACAACAGAGCTACAAAGTTAAATTGGAAGATATGCATTACTGGTTTAGAATAATTACAGAGTCTAAATGCGGCAAACAGTATATTTACTTTGTTTGATACCAAGCATTAAGTATAAGGGTCAATTCATACATTTGTAAGATCAGACAAAGCAAATAACTATTTGGCATATTCATAATCAGGTTTCAATACAGCTTGTGTGATAGCTAGATGTAATAGTAATAGTAATAATAATAATAATGATAATAATAATATAACAATAATAATAGCTAAATCATTGAGAAAAGGATTAGTTCCCAGAAAAGAGGCATAGTTCCCTCACTGCACAGCCACTGAGAGACACTGGAAAAGATCCACAAGTCTCCTCTCTCCACCACTATGTGGTGTCCCAATGAATTTTATTTTTTTAATTGTTTAGTCATTTATTGATTTATTTAATGTTGTTGTTTTCTTTTATTTATTTTTATTTGTTTTATTCATTCATCAATAATATTTATTTACCCATTCATCATTATGAATCTTTAAATCACTTATTATTGCTGTTGTGAAGGTCGAAATGGCTCCGTAATTGTACCACCGCGAATATGTTTTCAAAAATAATATCAATTTTGGTAGGTTTTCACCGAAGTTGTTGAACTCCGCCCACTTGTTACTAACAGTGACGACTTTTCCTAACAAGTTTGCACGAGGTGATGTTCAGGAGCTGCTGACTTAATTTGAAGAATAGAATCAAGGTAATCTAGTGTTCAGGAAATCTTAATAGTAATGTAGCAATTGTTTTGCTGGCCAGTAATTTAGTTAAAAAAAAGAAAAGAAAGTGTTCTTGGAAATTATTAATTTTATTTTAGCCAGTGACAATTGCTCGAACTTGTTTGGATGGACAGTGTGAATAACCATAGACTGTACTGTTTTTAATCTATTTTTCCTTTTAAGTTAATTACCAATAACCATGGTAATGCTTCCACACACACACACATACACACACAGTGATGGAAGAAAAGGAAAAGGTACTCTAACTACAAGAGAGAAAAAAAAAAAGTACACAAGATACTCATGCACTCAGCACAGATGCTTCACCAGCAAATGCCACACACTCAAGGTTTTTAATGAATACAAAGTGTCATATCTCATATACATATTATATATAATATATAATGTGTATATGTATATGAGTTAAACAAAAAAAGAGTGCTCACTTGGCTACATTAATTACGTCTCTGTCTGAGATTATAGCGTCCCTTTACAGCGGAAGTCTGAGATTTCAGTGAATCATTGGAAATGTCAGATGAAAAATAAAGCTTATCGGAGGCTACGGCTCCATCAGAACCTTCAGCAGCTGCTTGATAAGTTGGTGGCGGTTGGTAACCAGAAGATGGGACATAATTATCCGTAAAAGTGTTTGTGAATCCTTGCTCAGTGGATGGGGTGCTGGTGCTCATGGGATGCCGTGTTTGACGGTCACTACTGCTACTGGCACGGTGACCACGCCCTCCATCTGGCCAGTCGTGGCCTAGTTCTAGAGAGTCTGCAAATGGATCCAAGTCGTAGCTGTTAGAAGTAGTAGGCAGGCTGATATCCTGATAATAATAATAATAATAATAACAACAAAGCTAATAATACAAATAATAATAATAATAGGGTTTCATTATAGAGGAGGGGGAGGGGCTGGGATGTACACCCTCAGCCGGAATCTTCCCCCTCCTCTCACAGAATAATTAACATCTTACATTAGTTCGAATTATATATTAAGTAAGATCACAAAATCATGCATGTGTGACCAATATTAAATTAATCACTGCTAAATACACTCTCAAATTGTAGGCATATACTAATGTACATCAAAGTAATATGGAATTAAAACATGGGTGTGGTTAAGTACACACAGTGTCTCACATCCCCAGTGAAAAATCCTGCATAAAATCCAGAATAGTACTAAGAAGGATATTGAACATATTAATAGTTGTAATCACATTCTCAATGTAAACATTCAATTTTTATCTTTATAATGAATGTGTGAAGAGAAAGCTTTCTATGTGCCTCCAATTAACATACATGTACTTCACTTTCTGGCTAATAAAAAATACTCATGGTGATTGTAACTTGTGCTATACACAAGTAGTAAATGAGCCTAGCGGCAGAACGATAATTTACATTTTGCATTGGCAGTAGTGTGTGTGTGTGAAAATTCTAGCAAATTTGTTGCTGTCTCTTACATATTTATACCTGCGATTATATTATACCCTACAGCAGATACTTTCTCGATTCTACATTAAATACACTCACATCTTCAGTCGCAGTGCTGAGTGCTGATGATTGGGGCGTGCCACTAGACTGGTCTCTACGACGAGGTGGGAACTGGGGAAGACTAATAGACTGCTCAAGTGGGTCAAACCCTTCAGCTGACAGAGCCAGAGACCCCATTGAGTCCTCCACTCCTTGAAATGCTACAAAGTACAAAAGGTAGTACATTGAAGCTATCAAGTGAACTTTCAAGTGAATCATAACTAAGAAGAATGGGAAAGATTACTTGTAAGAAAGCCCTTCCCCTATATTTATTTATATGTGACCCAGCCCAGGAAAATTGGGAACAACGCAAACTCCATGAAAAAAAATTTTTTTTACACCATTGTCAGCATCCAGATATAGACCTACTTAAATTTTATATGGTAACCCCAAACCTTGCTGGTGTTACAAGACTAAAGTATTTCAAACACTTTTTTTGGAAGTAAATTGATCTTTTCCTGACGTTTACATGCACCACGTTGAGCCTGATTTTCCTGAGTGTGGTCACACATATACACAATCAAACACCAAGATAAATTACAGAAATTACCAAGTATTGCAATTAAACTATATACAAAAAGGGCATTAGCCAAACTAATATAATATAATATGTGAGAAAATGTTATAAAGGGAATATAATGACATGGTGGCATGTTGATTATGTGACTGTAAGCCAGCGATACCCTGCAAATACATAACATGTGTATTACTATATACAGTACATGAGGACTGTGTCCCAGATGTGTGGCTAAGCTACAGGTCGGGTTCAATTCTTGGTAAAGACATTGTCTATTCAATTTCATCTTCGTAAAATCAATTATGTAAATAAAGAGTCGGTCAGTAAGAAATTATATGAAGGAGCAGAATTAAAGAACTGATTTTATTACCTTCTGGCCGTAGACCCAGTACAGAGTCCTGCAACACTGACATTCCAGGATTTTCATTCCTGTTGTGAACACTCCCAAACTGATTTCTCCGTTCCTGAGCATCCAGACTACTTGCTGTGGCTTCTCCTTGTGCCTGGGTGTCAGTGAGCTGTCTGCTCCTGAAGTTAGTGGCCTGTTCGAAGGCATCCCCCAATGCCTGAGCAGTGTTCTGGTCATCTCCTCCTCGCCCCAGGGCAACTTCGAAAAAATCTGTCCTGTCTTTGGCCACTACAGACACATAAGCATACGTACAATACAAACCAACACAAAGAGGGAAATAATTAAACAATTGGTGGTGTGCTCTAACAGTACAAAAGGCAAGTGAGATTATGGCAGTAATTTTAAAGTCATGCCTGCCAACACAATACTGGATATAGACTCAGTCCCCTCTTATCCGGGCACCTTGGGACCTGAGGGTGCCTGTATCTCAGAATAGCCTGCTACTCAGGGAAAGACATAGTTTTCTACAACTACACATTGAACCAACAATTTTCAATAAGTCTCAGGCTTTTTTCCCTTCCCAATCTTAAGCACAGTCCTCTTCACTAGCAACCCTCAGTAGCAACTCACTGGAACTAGAAATAACCGGCTTCCGCTGCCGTGATAGGTAATGGTCGTCAAATTAGCGAGATATGAATTGATTGAGTGGCTAACTTTTCCCTGTAAAGAGGCGTGCCAGTAATAGAGGTGTCTGAATAATAGGGGATTAGGTGTATAAATTTCAATTGATGAGTAAAACCTCCTATGTACTACGAATGGTTCAGTAAAATCTAATAAGCTGAAAAAACAATCTCACTGCAACCTTTTCTCTCCTCCCCCCACCGAGGCTCCCCTTTTAGTCAGAGGAAAAGGAGCCACAAATAGAATGTCATCAATGTTTTAGAATACTCTTGTAGATTAAAATGGGATTATATTCAAATCGTACATTTGCTTTGTTTGACCTTACCATGCACTTAAAAGTGCTTGGGGGCAAGTTCACAAAGTCTTCCTTCCGACTCAATTCAAATTTTACACTATGAGTAAGTATGAACATACACAAACACCCCCCCC
>WLWD01001025.1_pt1 | contig 45168 bp, 22 predicted proteins | sample 6712731 | NCBI WGS metagenome assembly WLWD01 (sample SAMN12718690, study PRJNA576275) | sponge metagenome | isolation source: marine sponge | host: Mycale hentscheli | place: New Zealand: South Island, Marlborough, Capsize Point | collected 2014-11-01 | reverse complement strand
TATTACACGCACACATGCATGCACACACACACGTGTGCGCGCATGCACCACACACAAACTCACATACACATAAATACCCCCCCCCCCATACATACACACTCACATAAATACACATACCCACATACACACTGCAAATTGAATAAAGCACCAAAGGTGCGAACCCTTAGCACTACTATACACTAGCTAGTACATCATTTCTCAGACTAAAAGCATACTTTAAATACTTGGCTTCCTAACCAGAATTTAGCTCCAGGAACAAAAACAGTAAATATAAATGCCGTCTTTATAAGAGAAAAAGTTAGCTAAACATGTAAGACACACTTACTGGTATATAGTTGCAACGCAAAACTCCAATTCCAGCACTAGGTTATCTTTACAGCATAAAAAAACAACAAAAAAACAACTACCGCAAACAGGAAAACAGACTATTTGAACACGTGATTCAATATGGAGCATTACCCACAAAGCTAGCACCAAAACGTGGAGCTGTTGATGCACACATTGAACGGTGATGAGATTACGTAAGTGTATACAGTTATCCTTCCCATTCTATAAATCTGTCTAGCTATGTATATATTCAGTTAGCTGCCATTGCCATGAACACTTGAGAATGATCTGGTTTCCGGTTAGTTGTGTATAGGTCAGTTTACATCTCCACTAGAACTTTAGGCGAGTTCATAATTTACACTCAGCGTGCATGCACAAGAGGGTTTTTTTAGTAGTTGTCCTATCTTTTTGTCTGTCTGTCTATTCGTTATGCTCTGATTTGGGAGATTACTGACAATTAATCGTTAATTTAGGTATGAACTTACTCCAAATAACAATTTAAGACCTTTTATTGTGCTTCTCTTGTTTTTTAAGAAAATTGGATGCTGTCATGTACAATTACCCATAAAAATCAACAAAGACAATACTGTGAATTCACTTAATGGTGATACTTTTACTGTATGCATTGCTTTATTCAATATGTCTGTTATACCTTGCAGATATAGTCTTTGAAAGTGGTGGTGGAGGTTACTGAAATTACCAGTGGGAGTAAGCAGTAACTGAGCCGGTCAAGCGAATGGACCGACTGAAGTCATGATAACACCACACACATAATTCATAACTTTCTTTGAAACATATGAATTATGCGTGTTGTAATATCATAATTTAGTTGTCTAGCAACAAACCACAAAGTTGTTATTGTGACCAAAACAAAACTAAAATGTGACCTATATGGCTTCCAGTGCAATATTAGCAATTGCTTTACTGTACTTATAGACAGTCATCTCATCCAGCAATGCTGTTGCCCACTGGTGACATCAGGGAAGGTGTGACTGCTAACTCCGCAAAAGAACAAAAATGAAAAATGTAGCAAACAATACCAGTCTTATCTGCAAACGCTCACTCTTCCCCCTAGCAATTCTCTTACTCATACTCCGTATTTCTCATTCATTCATTGCTTTGTCTACCTTTTTTTTTTTTTTTTTTTGCTTTGAACATAATCAGTAGCATCATCTGAATATTGTGACCTTACAGAAGTAAAGACATCATCCTTTGAATGAATAGAAGAAATTCAAAAGTAATTCACAGAGCAAAGGAAAACATGTTGAAATGAAATATTCTGGCACATTAATGGGACTATACAGGGTTTGATACAGATATTTTTGCTGGGAAAGGAGGGGAAGGGGTGTTAAGAGAGTGGAGCTAAGTGGTTTGAGATATGTGGACACATACAGTAATTTACAAATGAATTAAATTACCCACTACCCATACGAAATTCTATTGCACAGCAAAAATAGAGCATTCACTTGTAACTGTAGAAAATGTTTTGACAACCATTCATTCTGCATAGGAAGCTGTATTTGTGGGTGAGGAAGAGGGGGGTGGAAATTTTTCTTTGAGGAGAAACAACTCCATTTAGGTAAGGGAGGGAGGGGAGGAGAAGTTCCTCCCCTCTGAATCAAACACTGCCACAGCTCAGTACAACAGTTTGATGACTCTTCAGATTCGGGAGGCCACCGCCTTTGAGGTCCTCTGTTTCTGATTGACTGACTGACAGACAAAGTGAATACTGTAACGCTCTCATGCATGCACATAGAGCGTTTTAATTATGTCAATTACAACAAATACAATGTGTGCAACATTTCACTGGATAATACAGCCCACATGTCAATCAAATAGAAAAACAATTCATGAAGTGCTAACGCCAGTTTAGCTTAGTTGCACTAGTGCCAACCTTCATTGTTACTGTAATGAAATAAATGATCAGACTTACTAGGCATGGCCTAGCTAGCAATTGGAGTATGTTCATACCAATAAGCTTATCGTATGACTACTTACGTCAGACAACAAAGCATAAGATCAAAAGATAGAAGGAAGAGCAACAAGAAACTGAGAAGGTGGAAAGAAAATGGTGCAAGACAAAAGAAGTGGGAACGAAGAAAGAAATACGTGTAGTCACGAAAGAGAGGGGGGAGGGGGGGAGATAGTATAAGGAATGAAGCAAGTAGCATGATGAAGGATAAAAAGAAGGAAATAACGAACCAAATAAGAAAGTTAAAATGAAAACATGTACATGTGACACAGCTTCTCCTTGCTCTGTTATAATGCCCATGTTTCAGAAAACAAGGTCAAAAAAATCTTTATACCTAACAGAAGGACTTCTCACAATGTGTACATAGAAACCAGAATCTAGTATCTTTTTTACAAAACTTTAGCTTTCCATATAGCTATCTCACCACAACTAATATGCTACACCTCAGTTTAGGCTACAAAAAACAACAACAACAAAAACACGATATGGATGTAGCGCTCCATTTGGATCCCCAATCTTACTAATAGACAAGACACATGACTCCGACATACAAACTTACCAGACAACACATAGACCTCAGCTCAAATTCACCAAAGTTTTGACGACTAACGACACGTACATCTCCACTCCAGCTGATTCGAGGGACAATCCATCAAGTAAACGCATTCTAATGAAGGCCCACTTAGTTTTTATTGTTTGTGTGTTTGAACTCGCGGGGAGGCACTTGCTGGACCGTGGTAAATATTGGTTCTGCGGTTTGCTAATGATCTCAATCTTACAGTTTCTTTTCTTATCACAGCCACACCCATTTGTCGCATATTAGTAGTACAGTTATGATTACTAGCAAACCTGTACCTAATAAGTGACAGGAATTCCTTAACTACCTTCTGTTAGGTTGCAAGATTATTTCAGTTATGGCTTCAACACCTTCCATTGTCTCACTGACCACAAATTTGGTCACATTTCATTTTAATCTCTGGAACATTTCACAATTATTATTTTTTATATTTATATTTATATTTAGTCATTATAGGTCAATTGACTAGTCCAGACTGGACTTTAATACTCAAATCTAATAACAATTATTGAAATGACATCTTGGATAGTTTGCTGCATGCATACTATAAGACACTTTGGTCACATTGGCAGGCAATGATGTAGTAGCCAGTTGATCATATTGCCAAAAAGTGGGAATAAATGTTTTATATGGAATCAGGGATGCCGTGACAAACTCCATCAGATCATCAACTTGTTTTAGCACCTTCTCCTCAAGTTTTCAATCAACTACCAACTACTTAACACTAATTGTTGTAATTTACGATCCACAAAGCAATTAGCTCCTGCATGGTTAATCATAACTGTTTAGCAGTTATAGCTCCACACTAAGCAATCTCAGATGCTACTGGAGGGGGGGGGGGTCAGTACCTAGAAATAACATTGTGAAGATATCTAGGGTGGTATATATTTATATAGTACTTATTACATGCATCAGAGTGTGATATGGTGAAATATTTCAGAGCAGGCTAATTTATTTTCACAGCCAAAGTCCAGAGTGAAAATAAAGCCTGAGAGTGAAATACCTAGCCATATCACTCTGAGGAGTGTAATAAGTGGCTTATTCCACACTAGATAACTTCACTGGAGTAGTTTGTTTTTGTTTTTGTATTTTTCTGTAACTCCTGGTGTAATGTTGGCAAAACTCACTAGGGCTCCCCACAACCCCAGCTGATATTATAGCAGCTACTTTAACCTGGCTGGGTAGGCTCCACTAGAGTGAAGGTAGCTGTAAAAACCCAGAAAACTTGCACACCAGGCCCGGTTGCTATAACTACTCTGGTAATTAGCTTGGCAATACAGCCATGAGATAACACTTTGTGATATCATGAGATATCTTGAGATATCTCATGGGTCACACCTAAAAATATCATTGTGAAGATATCTAGTGTGGAATAAATATATATATATATAATTAAATGCTAATTTATGCTAAATAAATGCCCAAATTATCTACATATTGCATTAAATTTTTTAATATTCCTAAATACAGTATAGGATATTTGCTGTGCTATTCAATATAAAACATGTCATTGCACATACAGTATTAATTGAAGAATATATTTACCATAGGTTCCAACCTGCTAGGGAAAAAATCAGTGGCACGCCACACCCACCAATTAATTTAAACCACACCCACTAATTAAGGCTATGAATATAATTATAATTTGTTGCATGTGTCAGATGAAAGTTGTATTCTACTTCTTGTTCAAGGAGAGTTTAGTAGCCTTCTTACATTTTGCGATAAGTTCTTCAGAAAGTTCAGTGTCAAAGCAACAAGAAGTGTCCTTGAACTTAATAGAAAATAAATGAACTAGTGTTTCATGGCTAAGGCTGGCCCTCTGGTCTGTATGTATCTTCCTGAGCACTGAGAACCCAGCTCTGCATCTGCATTCCAGCAAGGGATGCTGAGAAGGCCAGCTATAAGACATACAAGTTGGGAAATCTCTAACATAATCAATTATCAGCAGACAATCTACTACATTTGGTGGGAAATTCCGTACAGTCAATAGGCCTGTGGGGAATTCCGTATGTGGCAGATTGATAAGCCCAATTTCCTTGGCTGCCACCGTGACAGTTGGAACCTATGAATTTCCGTGGCAGACAATAGGCAGTCAGAACTTCCGTTCGTGGCAGATTGATAGAGTAAAATTCCGTGACTGCCACGGAGCTTTCGTGGCACTTGGAACATATGATTTACAATAATTATTTAAAAAGAGGAACACATATACAAATATTATCTTCTCCATAATCAAAAGTAAATTTGTAATTTCTTCTTATTGCACACCTTCCTGCAATTCTGGAGACAGGAATGAAAGTAGCTGGTGATGGAGATTCTAGAAGGTTGCAACTTACTATCACCGAAGTATGAAAATGATCTCTTCTAGGATGTTGCATGTGCCATTTCACTGAAGCTATACAGTGCACCATGGTCTCACTACTTTCATCAAGTTTAACTTCATGAGTGAGTATTGAAGAAATTATGCCTGTACGCATAGGAGCAGTCCCATTTACATCAATATCACTTCCAGTTTGATTAGGCCAGTGAGCTACAATAGCTGCAGAACGTTGTGAGCGTGAGTGTTCAGAAACAAAATGTTCTCCATTAATTGTAATATCTCTGCTTTCTTCATAAAAGTAAGACATTTTCTTACCATCCTGGCCTGGATAGAGTCGGTCATACATCATCTTTATGTTTTGGAGTTCATCATGTTTGAAACACTTTCTGCGTTTTGGTAGGGACAATGTGTACCAATCTTTTAGTGTAGCATCAATAGACTGGATTGGACAAGTAGTGTAAACAAATTGCTGCAAGATTCTAGAAGGGTCCGACAATGACTGGCTACATGAGTCAAAATTTTCAGTAGATATAGAACTTAAAACGTTATGTTCCATCAAATAAGAACAGAAGCGTTTATCTCCACTATTGGAATCTAAATTTTCTCTTGCTACAGCTTGCATGTCAAGGAATTTTAATAGCATTTGTTTTTCAGGGTTTCGCCATGACATTTTCATGCTCTCAAGTATGCCGTTATATCTTTCAAAAGAGAATGTCCAGAATGATGCAATTGGTCCATAGTCTATTAAGTTGGATTTTAGATGACATGCCATATGCATGTTAGGAGTACAATATTCTTTACCGCATACTTCTTCAAATTTCTTGCAATAATTGAGTATGCATGTATGGGCTTGTGCAATATCACTGGAGCTGATCTTGAGCTTACACAAGATTCGACATGCATCAACGAAAAAACACCAGTATTGGTAATGCTCATCAGGAATAATTTTGTACAGTGCATGAACTGAATAAAGAAGTGTCCAGTGCTTCCATTCATCAGCAGTAAAATATGATGAAAATGAAGAAGAAATTTTTCTAAGAATACGCACAATACCTGCTGGAGGAATAATAGAATCAACACGTTCTTGAAGCATATCAAACTGAGCAGACTTTAATATTTGAAGCTGTCTCCAAGTGTCCACTGTATGTTTGGCTATTCCTAAAAAAAGATTATGCATTGGATCTACCACATGATGTCGCACTACATCATAATACGGCAATCGAAATAATTCTGAATATCTGGCTCCATAAGAAGCTTCAATTGTATATTGGGCAGTACTATTGTTGGCTTGCATAGCATCTTTAGCTATTTGTTTGTGTCGAATAGGGTTTCTAGCAATCCAAGTGTCAACATTATATCCAGAATAATCAGTCTTTGAATCAAAACGTGCCTTGGGAAATTCTTGCAAACATTTTGAACAGCCAAACCTTGCATGATAGCTAAGAAATCCACATACCTTTCTAGTTGCTGGCATATCGCACATAATACAAGTTAAAATTGCTCTGATGCTAGTCTCTTTAAAAACTGAATTAGTGTTTGCTATATTTACTCCATGATATAACTTAATTAAATCATCTACTAATGGTCTTAAATAGAAGTTAATATTTTTCTTCGGCTCTCGGGGGCCTGGAATGGTACCTACCAGTATAATATTTTCCATTTTGTACCGGTCACACCTAGGTAAATTTTGCACAGTTAGATATATTGCACCAACTGAATAAGGTGTCTCTTTATAGGGATTGAACCAGTCAATGTTCAAGCATAAACAAAGATTTCCAGCATACACCAAATATGGTTGACCATCAAGATGACTAAATTCCTTCCATACTTTTCCATCATATAAGTCAGTCATAACATCATCAAGAGTTGTATTTTGTCTCCATGCTTCACACTTCCTCAAAAAATGTTTGCACTGAATAAGATTCGAAAGTGATGAAATGATGCTGTGATAATTATATGTTTTTCTTGGAACAAACTTTGTTATTTTGTTTCCAGTATGAATATTCTTCATCAATATTGCTCCACATTTGTTTCGTCTAGATAGTTGTCGATGATTTGGAAACTCAATATAATCACATTGTTTTGACTCTTTTTCCCCGTTACTGGAAAAAATTAAGCAGTTTGTTTTTGAGTAAAGAGAATTGCATACTGGACACACCACATACTCTGTTATGTTCTGATTAATTTTATACAGCTTGCGCATTCTGTAAAGTGACTTTGGAAAATTGGATAACAAGCTATCAATAAGCTGATTTCCTCCAATTGTTGAAGAAATATAGAGCAGTAAGAATTTGATAAATAACATAAAGGACAACAGGGCTTTCTCAGAGAGACGAAATGTCAAATAAAAAAAGTTAAAAAAAAAGATATTCCACGGAGTACACTTCTAGCTTCCACATCATCACATGCATCATCCTCAGATTCTTCTTCACTGGAAGTTATCTCAGTGTCCCATATTTCATCACCAGAAGTGATAGAGTCTTTATCTGAAGAGCTACCAGAACATTCACTCTCAGAAATATCACCATCAATTTGATGGCCAATGGATGGAGGAGGATCAGCACCTTCTTCATCACTAGTATGGAGAGTGGAATCTGATTCACTGCAATCTTCAAAAGATATATTCGATGAATTATCGCTCAAACTACTTTCGTTTATGCTTGAGTCACTACTACCGATAGTACCAGAAGTGTCCAAGTTTTCAGAAGAAGTACAGGAATATCGTAGGTGTCTATAGAATGCTGTTATTCCAAAACTTTGTTGACATGTGGCACAGGTTTTTCTTTTCTCCCTACGAGCACCCCGAAGAACATCCTCCATCATTAGCTACACGCCAGTTTTTTTTTGTTAACTCGGGACAATTCGCATAGCAAAGCTTTGCTTCCAGCGAGCGCGCATGTGTGTAGACTATCAATCGGGCCGCCAGACTGTACTTTAGGGCGCGCCAGAAGAGTTTGCGGAGGTAAAATTTGCGTACTTGAAGAAGCTGTGTCCTTGGTCTGTTGCTCTAGCACACATTTTTGATCATGGCCAATACTGCAGGTACTGGGAAGACACATCGTGGGGTTGCAGTTAGGAGAACGCTAAATTTTTCTGGTGCCTCCTCATCAACTTTTTACAGCTCCCATGATAGGTGAGTGAAAGCACCAAAATCCAATGTTGTGCAAATAACTTATGAAACTGTTTGTTACTTTCTGGGATAAAGGTTACTAAACTCTTATGGTAACTATATTTCCTTTATGGGCTACTAGTTTATGGCTTTAGTTTAGGGTGAAGATAATATTCATGGTTCACAGTGTAAGGATAACTGAACGGATGCTTACCTAACAATGGCTAATAACTGTACTAATCAAGACCAGTATGGTCAAATTTCTGCTTTTTTTGGTTATGTTTTTTTTTCCTTTTCTTTTTTAGTGGGTTCAGCATAAATAGTGAATGATTCAGATTAAACCTTGTTAAATTTCATAGTGAATGATTCAGATTAAGCCTTGTTAAATTTCATACTTCAGACCAATAATAGTTTCATTCAAGTTCTCAGTTTAATTTCTATGAGTAACAAGCAAAATAATAACTTATTTTCACAGGCGAATGCCTGAATTTTAACAGCTTATGTTTGCACGCTGTTAAGCAGTAAAATTGAAGTGGTCAAACTGAAATCACTGTTTAAAGCCCCTAAGAAAAGAAAAGCAGTCTATCAGTTGCTCTCAGTTTCCTAAGCATGATTCATTGACAAAGTAAATAAAAGTTCCAGCATCTAGAGCTACCCATAGGGTTGACTACCAGTTATTGAGGCACAAATGTCATTATGGAATATTTGGGCAATAATGATTACCAACAGTACTTCATGTATTAAGATAGTTTTCCATATAACATAATTGCCCAAAGAAAAACAACGTACTGTATACAATACATACATATAAATATATTGATGTCAAAGTCTCCATTAAATTACACCTGTGAAAGTCTCGCTCACTTTGCTAGCTTAACAAAAACAAAACAATTTCATTCTTATTATTATGATTATTGCACCATTATACAATTTTAATAATAATAATAATAATAATAATAAAATAATAATAATAATAATAATAATTATAATATTGTTATTATTGTTATATTATATTTGGTTTTTATAGGAACTCAGTGGATGATGCAGTTGAGCCCACAGGGGCAGCAGGAATACTTCATAGACCTGATGAAAGTGATCGTGATACCTCATATGGTGAACAAATGAGTCTAGAACGTTTTCATTTATCCATGAAGACTACATTAGATACAAAATTCACAGAAATTTTTGGCAAGTTTGATGGAATTACTAAGAAAATAGAGTCTATTGAAGTTCGACAAAAAGCTTTGGAAGAAGAGCTTAAAAATTCACCAGTGTCAAGTATTATATCTAGCCCATCCATTTCAACGCCTGGTAGACAAAGAAGAACTCCATTAGCTTTACAGGTAGGTGCTATTAGCTAGTTTGTGTTGAGGTCTATTCCATTGTTTGTGTATTGTAGAGTCGTATACGAGAGATTCATAATTCTTTTGATGATGATTTCCAGTTTAACTTAGAAGAACCGTAAGTTTACAGATTATTTTATGAAATCATTTGGTGCAATTAGAAAGTGGCACAAAATAATTTGCAGGGTTGCAGATAGTTACATCCTTCAATTTACCATTCCATTGACAAACTAACCACACTCAATTTTGTTGTGGTCCTCCTCAGCTTCCCACAATCTATGAGACAATATTTTTCCTACATGCTTTGTTCTGGTCCAAGTTTTAGATCATACTTTTCCTTCAAGAGAAATGCTTTCTCTGAATTGTGGTGCAAAAGTATAGGATGATATGATTATTGAATATTTTCTGAGAATTATTATCATGATAACTATAAAAGTTTTCTTTATTTTTAAAATATTAAAAGCCAACTTACTTAATAATAGGTTATCCATATGTGCATTATAATTTGGTATTTTATATGTATGTAATAAGCATACAAATTTAAAGTTAACTGATTGAGTTCTGTTTGTGTTGTTGCAGCATCACAAGCAACCATAACACACAAGTTACTGAGAAGATCGGAGATGCACTTGGGGAATCTGGATTTTCAAAAGATTTAATAAGAAGTAATTATATAGGATGGGTAGATGTTGAGGTAACTTAGATATAAGCCCTCCTGACATGCTGCTAATAAATACGACTATTAGTTGCACAAGATGTTCTGAATAGAACACATGTACACACTAGCTCCAGGTGTGGATGTACATGTAGATGTTATGATTAGGTATGGTGCCCAGTAGACTGGAATTTTTTTTGCTATCCCCAAGAGTTCCAGGTCAGGTCAGTTGTGTAGTGGTCTGGGTGAGCTGATAACCTATAGACTAGTGCACTCAGTAGTGGTCAGGTGGGTGTGTGCTGTCACCACCAGCTGATAATTGTGGTTCTGCTAGTCTTACTGAGAACTGATTCCAGTGACATATCTGCACAACCTAACATGTACAGTGTATAGGTATTTGTTATGATGAACAGTTAGTCTAAAATGAAGTTAGTTATAAAGATCAATCATACCAACCTTAAACTTATCCTTGGTGTGCTATAAAACTGTAAATTATGCATAAGCTGTTGATTAGGTGCTAAGATAAACTGTATGTAATGATTGTCATAATTAATTAATGACAAAAAGTTAAAGTTATATTTAATAGATTGCATAGCTGTATATATATATATAATATTTATTATATTTACTGGCTCATGAAAATATATTAGCCTGCTCGTGAAATATTACACCATATCATACTCTAACTCATGTAATAAGTACTATAGCTATATATATGCACATATTATTATATGTATGATGATAGGGCATTTTAAATCTACACATAGACTTACCAAAATATCTTTAAGAAGTACTACCCACTAGAAGCCATGAACACTCCCCTATAACTATTTGTGTTTTTAAGTCTGACTTATAGGCAGTTTTTGCAAAGGAGTAATGACTCACCCACAGGAAGTGACCACTCTAATCATCAAATCTTGCTCAAGATGCAAATTGGTATGTGACCAGTGGTAAAATAATCAACAAGTTTTCAGCAGGTCCAGACCACAGCACCTACTTTTGCCTCTTGTTATTCTTTAAAAACAACTAAACAAAAAGAAATGGAATAATTTGTTTCTTGTCTTCTACGGTTTATTGAACACAATTGGTACAAGCATCCAACTTACCACCGCCACTATCTCGAATAGAAATGGTGCTCCCATAAGTTTTTGCGTTTTAACTGCACCCGCAAAACAATTCAAAGCTGTAAACAATTCAATTTCTAAGGTGATACGGTAATGGTCGCTAAACCAAGGGATTCTGTTTACCCCTGTAAGTAATTACAGTTGCTTAGTATTTTTTAAGTAGCTTGTGTTGCTGTGGTTATTCCATTAGGTTATTTTGTCCCCACCCCCACCCCCATTCTTGCGTGTACACAATAATTTTATTCTTTATTTAATACCAGAGAATATCACTCATTTGATTGGCCATGGTAATATGGGAGCATACTTCCTAAGCAAATTCTTTTTATTATTATGCATTTCCTGTAGGTCAACAGTCTGAACTAGTTCAGTACACCCTAATGTGAAATCAATATTCATTAAGAGTGTAAAGTGCACATAGTAATTTGACTTTATTAGCAACATAAATGTAATCAAGCTTTAGTAGTTATATCTTTGCATAGTTAATTGCACTTAACTAATTACTACACATTCTTGTCAATTAGCACCTCCATTTGAAGCTGCATAGAGTAGTAAGCAAGTGTTTGGCACCTAATTCCCAGCTGCAGCAAAATGAAATGGTAATTATTGAACCACATTAGGTCATACTACATTTAAAAAAATCATTCAAGTGAAAAAAATAAAACTAATAACGTGAATACATCATGACTGTAGCCTACAATTTATAGGTGAGTTCACCTCTCATTTTGCAAAAACTCCGCTTAATTTCAACATACAAAAGGTGGATAATCTAATTGGCGAGCGAGCGTAGCGAGCGAGACACTTACAGGGGTAAAAATGAAAAAATTGGGGATGTTTGTTTATTTATTTGTATATATGTTTGGACGTACGTATGTCATTTTGTACTTTGACCCTCGCGTTTTTGTGTTAGTTATATGGTCGACCCCGTCCCAAATTGCACTAAACAGAATCCTCTGACCGTTTTGAATTCTTTGCGGGTGCAGTTAAAACGTGAAAACTTAAGGGACTTTCATTTCTATTCGAGTTAGTGGCGGTGGTAAGTCAATGCGCTCTTTGTCATGGTTATAAGCTGTGCGCAACAGTATTTACTTGAAAATACATTGTCCACTAGACTACCGTGAAGGTAAGTCTGTGTAGGTGCATGTCCAGTTGTGTCAAAGCATTGTGTGTTACAACCACTACTTAGCTAAAGAATATCACAAAGAAAACATTTAAATAACGTGTATTGTTTTGTTGTTGTTTTTTTCCTTCAATTCAAGCAGTTGCAGAGAGTTGTTACTATGGCACTGAAATCCCTTTACCCTGTATGCTAAATTAAAAAACTGGACCTTATTTTCAGTAACTTCAGCGTTAAAAGTCAAAATCATTCATATAAAAATAGTATAGTCTTTAGGCTCGCTCGCCATTTGTGCTCAAGCACATCACTAGTTAAGAACAGTGGGCATATGATGTAATTACATATACATGTAACAATCTGTTTATACATGTATTTGTAGCTCAGCTCATGTATTAATAGAAAATTAATAGAGAATGTGGCCAAGACTATTGATGTGTGCAAAAACTCTGTCATAATTATACAAGATATAACTAGACCGTTCAATTGCAATATGTGCTAATCAAATGACTATTACTATGATAATAATTGTAGTCATGATGATCAAGGAAGTGATTGTTTTAAACCACAAAAACATGTTTAATAAGTTTCTATGAAATGTGTCTGTATACTTTTCAATAAAACTGTTCTTTTTTCTGTGCAGGAGGCTGTAAGACCTATAAGAAGACATTATCGGAGAAGCAAAAGCATCAATCCACGCCAGTTAAGAGGAAGAAGATGTTGCGGTCACTAAAACAGCGAGTAAGTTAATATAATTATTATTAATTTTGAGGAATCAACTATTAGAATATATCTCAAAATTATGGGGGGAGGGCTCCAGCCCTGGGAGCCGCACCCCCTCTTTTCCACCATTATTTATTCTCCATAAAAATTCCAAGTTGTTAATCACATCACTAGGAGGTAACGGCTAGCTTAACCACACATTACTGCTTTGAAAAATACTGTAAGAATATTCTTGGAGGCATAGTCTGACAGTGTTTGTGGTATTTAGTCTAAGAGATTGGTTGACATGCACCACCCAAGATCACAGCATTAAATACAGTATAAGGATTGCACATTTCATCCATAAAACACAATCTTTCTAAGTTTCAAGAGTATTTATAGCTATATCAATAAAACTTTTTTTCCCCATCATAATAACTATGGTATTAGCATATTGCTGCTTTGTATGGGAGCTTGGTGATACAAAAAAATTACTATACAGGTGGGCTCCACAGGACGAGAAATACATTGATGTAAATGTAACTGATCTCTCGGGCAATATAAAGGTAACAAGTTTTGATAATTGAATAAAACTATCACAATGTTAACCCTCAGTGTTCTAACTAGCTATTACAGTATCATTTTTATAACCAATCAGGCAAAGTTCGTGCAATGAAATGGTAGATGTAAATGCTTCGTAGTATATGTAACACAAGGGACACTCATCTGCAATGCCAAACTCCAATTCAAACACTCGGTTATAACTTCCTCAAGCATAAGCAAGACTGCCACTGACAGCAAACTAATATTCACTCACATAATTATAGCATGCCGATAGAGGGTGTTAACCAAAAATTGTTGTTCAGAGTATTTATAGTTAGTTCAATGGTTAATTGTCAGTAATCAAACAGAGTGTGACAGAAAAACAGACTGACAGACAGACAGACAGACAAAAAAACTGCTATAACCTTCTTGTGCATGAATGATGGGAGTAAATGATTGTCAAAGTCAGATCTATCATAAATTAAGCTTTTTGTTATATTGAACCACACTTTTAATCTAGTGATTTGCAATAAAGGATTGATAGTATTGTGAGTAGGTTCAGTTTGAATCAATTTAATTCTTGAACTGCTGCCATGAGTCAGTGATGATGCACATGTTTATAACCTAACGTCTCAAAAACACATGACACATGCAATTTTTGTTGTTGTTGCTGCTGCTATTGTGTTGCATCATTTCCAATGTTTTGTGGGTTGAGAACTCAGTTTGTAATTCACATTGGTAAAGGGTTTCCATACCATTAAACTAGCATGGCACCCTTAACCCTTTCACCGGTATAACCGCCATATGGCGGTCGAGGTACCCATCAACACAAAAAGAATTATAAAAAATGAACCGCTCACGCTATCGACTTGTTTTAAACACCAAAATAGAGCTTAAGCTTAGCTTTATTGCATATAATTTTTATTAGCGCGCAGGTATACGGTAACTAAGGAAACCGTGACGTAGTATTCCGTCGAATTTTATTAGCCTAATCAGCAGTAGCATGGCTTCGCGGCTGAGTGCAGACGGTGTTATTAGTTTGTTGTTCGACGATGAGTTTGGACTATCTGAAGCGGAGAGCGATGAAGGGGACTTGCAAGAGAGCAGCACAGATATTTTTGCTTTCATTGGATCGCCAACTGTTACTTCTAGGGAAGTGGAAGCTTTAGAAGATGCTGTGCATTCTTCTGATGATAGCACTAGCAATGGGTCTGAATCTTCAGATGCTGAAGGTGAGTCATAAACACTGGGAATGTCTAGATAGCTGTGCTTAGCAATGCAAGGATAGTTAGTTCTAGGTTTAGCTAATAGACATAGTAAGCTAGGTTATGCAGTTTCAACAAACACTGATTCAACACTAGCTAATGATAGCTATCACAGCCAACTCAGTATTAGAGATCAATGTGTGATTTAGAAGTACATTTTATCAAGAAGAATGTTCTGGCAAAAAACATAAGTAATTCAAATAATTTTTATGTCTGCAATTTGTAGTTGTAAACAATACAAGTGAAGATGAAATATCTTCACATTCAAGTGCACGTGCAAGCAGTTCAGATGAAAACAGTTGTCGTGGAGGCCCGAGATTTGGACGTGGACGTGGACGTGGACGAGGTGGACGTGGACGAGGTAGACGTGGACGATGTGGACGTGGACGAGGACGAGGTAGAGGTGGATGTGGACGAGGTGGACGTGGACGAGGTGGACGTGGGTGTGGTAGGCCATCAAGAAACTCTAGTCTTGATACAGTTCAATACTTATGGGAACAAAATGAGCCGTCTTCCTTTACTTATACATATACCCAAACTCCTGGTCCCACTGGATCCATATCTAACGATCCAAGTGCATGCACACTTTTTTGCCGATTTTTCACTGATGAAGTTTGGAAATTGATTGTTACTGAAACGAACAGATATGCAGCAAACATTGTTGGCAACACCGCTCATGCTAGACCTTGGTATGACGTAACCGTGGAAGAAATGAAGGCTTTTTTGGGTGTTGTTATTATGATGGGGATTCTGAAGCTCCCACGATTAGAGCTTTACTGGTCAACCAAGCATCCACATATTAGCTCACCAGGAATATCATCTGTAATGCCTTTAGTTAGATTTGAGCAAATATTTAGGTTCCTTCATTTGAATAACAATACTTTATATATTCCTTATGGTAGTGATGGACATGACCGCCTCTTCAAAGTGAGAAAATTGTTAAATTTAGTTGTGCCTTTGTTTCAATCAGAGTATGTTATCCATCAAGAATGTACTGTTGATGAAGCCATGATTCCTTTCAAAGGTAGATTGGGATTCAAACAGTACATTCGCAACAAACCAGTGAAGTGGGGTATCAAAGTCTTTGTCTTGGCAGATGCAACTAATGGTTATGTCAAGAATCTGCAAGTGTATACAGGAAAAACAGTGGAAGACAATACATCAACTGGCTTATGTAGCAAAGTAGTACTAGATCTAATGACTAATATGGACCATACCGGGCTACATCTGTATACAGACAATTTTTATACTAGTCCCAGCCTCTATCTTACACTGTACAATAAAGGCATCAATGCTTGTGGGACTTGTCGTACCAACAGGTTAGATTTCCCCCCTGAACTGATACAAAAAGCCACCAAACAAAATGCTGGCTTTTATGACTTTCGGTCCAATGGTCCATTATTAGCGTGTGTTTGGATAGACAAACGTTCAATATATTTCCTGTCTACCATGCATGTAGCTGAAACTTCTCCTTCTCCTACGGTGAAACGCCGAAAGCTAGATGGTACTCCGATTGAAGTTGTTTGTCCACCTGTCCTGCCTGATTACCAAGCATATATGAGAGGAGTTGATCGGGGCGATCAGCTACAAACATATTACAATGTGGGTAGAAGATCTACGAAGTGGTGGAAGAGGATTTTCTTTTATATAGTAGAATGTGCCATATTGAATGGCTATGTATTGGATAGTCATTTTCACAATGCAGAACATAACAAGAAAGGCAGACAAAAAAGAAATATTTTGCAGTTTCGATTAGAAATTGCCAATCAACTAATTGGTAATTTTTGTTCAAGAAAACGCCCAGGTCGTCCTCGTAGCTTGGATCTGGAACGTCTCAACAACTCTCTTGGACATTGGCCAGTTCATGTTCAAAATAAGTTAGATTGTGTTGTATGTTCTTCTATTCGAAAGAAAAGAAATACATCTCGTCCTGGAAACCGACACGAATCTCGCATTCAATGCTCCTTTTGCAAGGTCCATTTATGTGTTGCACCTGAACGTAACTGTTTTTTTAAGTATCATACTGTTACAGATTTTTTATTATAAGCAACATTTTTGTAAAACTTTAGATTTTTTATTATTATTCAATCATCTAGATGTAAATATAATTGTATAATCAACATAATTATCACTTTTATATTAAAATAATTCAGTAAATATTATAAAACGTTAATTAAATTTTTGTGGTTGGTTGCTAGGCAACATACATGGTGGTTTTCAAAATCCCTAACTATTATGCTACATGAATATATATGGTTGCTAGGTACTTTTTTCAATGTTTTATTTGTTATGATTTTTTAAATCTATTTACATATTTTCTTTTAAAAAATCTACCGGTGAAAGGGTTAACAATATGGTAAGGGGTTTCAGTGCCATACTATACCTTTATGGTAAAGGGTTTTTCTAAAGCTTTCACCATTGCTTAAAAAGACTTAACCATTTATATTAGTTCATACCTATCTGTCAAGATTGATTTAGAGCACTCAAGTGGAACACAACTAATTCTATTCCATTGAAAGAAATTCTATTTTCTATGTATGACCACCTCACTTTTAGAGATAACAATAATTTGAAAAGGGTTATCACGTAACCTGAATATGTTTCTTAACAGTTTACATTTTGACAGTCTAAACTAATACTTTAAACTTAAGCAAGCACTACATTTTCTGAGTGACCATCATGCAGCTATTCCTAATTTGAATGTTCTAGAGTAAGCTCTATATTAGTGAGAAAAAATAAAGCAATGATCATGAGAATGAGAGCCTCTCCACTTCTGGAAACCTTCCAGCAACTCTGAATAATCCAATTTAGCATTCCTAATTAAATTTTACTGGTTATCAATAAGTACTTGTGAAAGTAGTAGTGTAGAAGTTAGTGATTATCTTTTAATGTGTTTTACATTTAATAGTCATAATGATAGAAGAAGTCGAGTGGTAAAGGGGGAGAAGGAAAGCAAGAGATGGAATGAGTTAACCCCTGAGATGATGTCAGAAGAAGAAAAAAATGAAGACAAGTTTGTGCGCCACCCACCTTCATTTCGTTCGGCTAAAGTCAAACAATTTATTGGAAAGTTAGAGCGCAGGCTTGAAAGAAAGCCAAGTTTGAGAGTTCGCCGAGTGGAAGGATCTCCACGATCAGTACCTATTCCAGTTGGTGCAAAAAAGTGGACATTTAAAAGTCCATCAAAGGAAATTACTCCAGTGAATGCCCAAGATTCAGATATATCTGAAGAACTTTTTTCTGAATGATGTTTATGATGTAGCTATAATATTCTTTCTCTTTCAATTAAAAAAAAATGTATTTTTCGATATTAAACTGCTAATATAATTTGATGGCTTAGCTATAAAGATTATATTATGTCAGATAGCAACAGATTAAGCTCATTGTTATACACTTACTATGCTGGTCCTTAAAACCGAGTTATAAGTTATCTTATAACAAGCTGATAGTGTTCCTATAAGATAGTATAAACCCATATAAGCTACTTTATAAGCAAGCGTATAGCAGCCTTAAACTAATGTAATAAGCATTGTTATCTGACTATGTAAGGGGTGCTTATAACATGCGTTTGGTACAGTGAACACAACAATGTTATTCTGACATGACATGGAATGAATGCAACTAAATGTGCTTAAATGAATAAAAAAAGGTAGAAGAATTAAGATATTCTATTATATTTTGGTAAGAAAAAAACAGCAAATGAGAAGTATATGACATAGCTCACTCAATGAGATCATCAGGAACTGCTACAGAAACTGAACACATTACCTCTCACTTATATTGCCATTGAAAAAAAGTTAATCAAATAGCGTGTGTTAGAAAAGTATGTTTGTTTATAGAAGTCAATGTGCTAGTTGTTAGCTTGTCATTTCAAATAACTATATTGCAATGGCATTATATGTGACACGGCATAGAAAAGGGTGGGACATGTACAAGTGCAAAATTTAAAAAAAATTATTTTTTTAAGTATGCCTTCATCCAATCCTATTTGGCTAAAACAACTGCATCGCAATAATAAAGTTACAGTGGTTAGTATTTTTTTTTGCACTAGGAATAGACAGGCTCTTCAAAAACCAGGAATTTATTTAAAAATTGAAAATCCCAATTACTGAACATTACTCTATTCGAACTATACAACAAGTGTACAAAGAATTTTAACTGTGGACATTCAAATTGCAGTTACGACATCCTAAAAACATGTATTTTTTTGTGAAATGCGATTGCAAATTTATTTCAGTTGAATTCCATATACTATAGTCCAGGAATGTAATACTGAATGTACTCTGTAAACAAATAATGGTGCTAGTTTCTGGTGTGCCATTTAATAAAATACTGGTGTAGGAACAAGGGGGCAACAGGGGCCAAGGTCCCCCATGTTTCAAGACAGGGGGGCAGGGCCCCCTTATGTTTACAGATCTGTGTACAGGGTGATTTTTTCTATTGAAACTAGCAAGAGATTTCAATAATAATGTTTGAGCAACCTCTTCTTTCCTTTGAGTGCCTAATTACATACAAGAAATGACGCTATTCTTGTGGCTAACCTAAACACATGAATTGTTGTGTACTTTGTCAACTAACAATGCATAGTCCACTTATAGCTATTAGAGCCACTAACAGCAATTCTTTTCTAGTGTCAGTATTAACATGTGTTGACCACATCAACATCTTCTGCTAGTGGATTGTAAGAGTCTTGAAAGACATAGTATACTGAGAATATGGACAACACTAATTAATAAAACAGCAATAACAAATATCTTGTTTACTGACATTAATATGAAATAATAAGAGAAATCAAATAAAAAAGTTGTTGTTCAAAATATGACACACAAGGGTTTCCAAAAATATAGCTATCTGTAGTATATTCTTTACTTACAAACAGTTACTAATTTAGGGCACACAGAAAATTAAAATTAATTGTCCAAAAGTGCTTCCCTCAATTCTATGAATGTTGTAGAAGGATTTTCTGCCACTTGATTTTGGGTTATAACTGATGAAATAGTTTTCCTTTCTTGGCTTTTTGCTTTCAGTATATTATTCATTCTCTTGCTGCATTTGAAGTTGTTTCTAATCAGGATAATCACATGATATGTCAGCACAATTAAGAAAACAATAATTGAGAGAGTTGTTGATGCTGTTAAATAATTACAATAATCCCGTTTATATTGCAGTGAAATAGACAAGACTCCCAGGTTTAGTAAATAGAATATTTCCAAAAGATCAACAAATTTGCTGCGATAAACTTTGCCGCAAAGGCATAGTTTCACTGTAAGTATTAATACAATGGCAATACTGATCCAGTATTGATTCTTGTACAAATCATAGCTAGTGCCAAATACTGCAAAGAGACAGCAACGAACTACCAGTCCCAGTCCTGTCCAGTAGCGATTGTGTTTAGAGTAAGGAGCGTGATAGGAATCCAATACAGTAGAGATAGCAGTGCTGTGAATCCATCGAAGACCTTTCCTAGAAGGCACGTATACAATATACTGTCCTAATAGAAGTAATAAGGTGTAAGGTAGAAAAAGGAATAAAAATAAAATAAGAGCCACAACAAACAAAGGCAAATGCTGAGAACTGAGGTATCCTATATTACCATCATAAACCCAAACTTGCTGATAAACTAGTGAATCAGAAACATTATCTGCACTTCCAACTTCTATGTATGTAAAACTGAGAGCAGTGACAATGACTTTCAAAAGTTTAGCATAAGAGAGCAAAAACAGAGTGGCCAAAACTTCTATGTTTCTTCTACCCATTATTTTCATCACAGAAGAAAAATATTTACTGAGGATAATAATTGTTGCAATTAGGAACCAAACATAAAAGGGGAAAGCAAATTGTAGCCATGTCTTCTCATAAATTCTCATTCCAGGGAAAAAACATACCTCAACGCCAAGATCAAGATTTATCCAAGCTATTACTGTGCGCAAAGCTTTGGAATAATTAGAACAAGTAGTCATCATGTCTAGAAGACCACTGAAAGAAACAATGTTGGCAAAAAATATTAGACCATTTGTAGTTCCACTTGATACAGTCATCTTTATCAGAAGTAAAAACATGACTAGAACTATACCTGCTAAGGCTATAACTATTATTAACCACACAAAATTGTATTTCTGTGATGTAGGACATTTCTTACAGTTGTTACTTCCTAACACTGTGCTGTATCCTTTTACACAACCCCCACAGAGAATGCCATCATGGTTGTTATGACAAATCAAACTGGAGCAAGTAGGACAGAGTGTTTTGTTGTCAGAGCAGTAGTTTAATGGACAAAGTTTGTTATATACTTTCAAAGAATTGTGATCATATCCGAACCATCCAATATCTGTTATGGTAATCAAATTGGTATTGATATCACATTCAACTTTTGGGAATCGTATTTGCAACCGTGGATCACACAGACATCGATCTCGATTCTTGTAGAATCCCAATGGACAACTTTTGTTAATAGCAACATTGACTTGAAGTGAATTCCACAACTCTTGATCACAAAAAATATCGGCAGTCAAACGTAAAGTACCAAAAGTTTCCTGTTCTGAAAAGGCATGAAATATAAGATTTTCATGACCATTTAACGTTAATGAGTTTTCACCTTCTCCAAGATGAATGTTTGTAGTTCCGATATAATTATTCTGTAAATCACAAGTAGCAGTTTTACCAATATTATTGACACATGTCACTCGGACTATAAATCTCTGACCTGGATAAACAGTCTCATTCATCCACCTTATGCCGCAATTTGAAGTATTATCATCATGGAAGCAAAGCTGAATTAGACTTGAAGAAAAAGCCAAATCAATTGCAGATACATCTTGTATTTGAAAGTTTTTGATAGATAAATTATTGTCGCTGTCACTATAGCAACAGGTGCGTATCATTCCTCCATAAATTATTGTACCTATATTGGCAGAATTATTGGAAGTGAAAATTATAGAGTTAGTGTCCCAGGATACTGAACAAGAGTTTATAGATTTGCAGACTTCGTTTAAGTCGTCAGAAAAAATGACGCCACCATATTTGCTTGCACTGTTGTTAACAAAGTGTGATTCGTTGTGAATATGCAAGCGACACATCTCTAAGTACAACCCACCTCCATTTTGCATAGCCTCGTTATCTTGCATTATGAGACTAAATGTATTAATGAAGCCATGGTTACAATGAATAGCACCCCCGATGTATGCATGATTACCAACAAACTTGCTATGAGTTAATGTTACACCCATACCTTCACCCATTATAGCCCCTCCGGATGTTACAGCTACATTGGCAATGAAATCACTGCGGATTATCTCCAGGCTACAATCATTAAATGAATAAACACATTTGTGGAAGATTGCTCCACCATAATGTGCTCCACACTTATAAAATAAACAATTTTCTATTGTCATTTCATTATTCAAGGTATCCATGTAAATGGCACCTCCTTTATACTCCGAACCTTTGATGTTGTCATGAGTTCTGTTGTACTCTGAAATGTAATCAAAGTTGCTCAATACAAACTGAGAGTTTTGTATAATCATTACGTCCACTTCATTAACGTAAAGATCTCCACCAAAATTTCCTGTATTTATGGCAAAGAAAGTATTGTTTATTGTAAAATGTATTTGCTCTTTTTTCCTATTATACAAAATATCTAGCCTACGCCATGAAGACTCCCAGGGAAAAGGATAAAAGTTGAAGGAGTCTATCAATCGAGAATTTTGGCTACTTAACTGTGATGTTTTTGATGTGTGATGGTAGATATAGACTGCCCCTCCACTATTAGCGCTGTTATTAAAAAATGTATTATTTTTCAAGTAAAAACTGACTTCACATTTTTTGAGGGTTTCGCTGTATATGCCACCTCCATTACTAGCAAAATTGTATACGAATTGGCTTTGTTCAATTATTATATTCATAGGTTTTATGTTTTTGTCTGACTCAATGTACACAGCTCCACCATATATGGAAGCCTCATTACCATCAAACAGTGTATCTATTATAAGTATCTCAGTAAAGTCTTTCATTGACAGTGCTCCCCCATTTTCGCCTCTGTTGATAATGAATTTAGTGTCCAGTATGGTAACATTTGAACCATACTTTAGCCCTTTACTTCTACTTACTGCTGAAATCCCACCTGCAGAGTTATTAATAAAACTGCAGTTGTTAATGAGAAGTTCTTTGACATTTTTTAGCATCACTGCTCTTGCTGTACTATTAATAAAAGTTGTATTTCTAATATCTGCACTAACTTGTGAATCTCCACCACCACTGATTGCATCGATTGAGGTATGGACACTATTGATAAAGTAGGTGCTATTAATGATAACACTTTTAATCATTGCAGAAGTACTCAGAACCTTGACCAGGGGTTCTAACTTAGCACAGTTATGAAACCTCATGAACTCTATCCTCACACTTCCCTTCACTGTAAATGAAATAGAAGCATCATTCCTACAATAGATATGTACTGGGTTGATTCCTATTGGCAGTATTTCAGTCATTATTTTGTCATTTACAATCTTGATGTCTTCTAGCACAAAATATTTTCCTGACCAGAAGTAAAACGTGGTTGTATTACTTGTAAAATGAAGGGAAATATTAGCCATTTCGTGTATTGAAATACAAGGTGGCGATTCTTCATTGCTCTGAACACACGACTGATTGACAACAATTATCTGGGCATCCACTGAGGTTAGCAAATGTGCTAATGTCGCTAGTAAAAGTATCATCTTGATCACCTAAGATAGTGTCACACTAACCAATGTTTTTATAGAAATCTTGATCTGTATAGCTTCCAGTAGTTTGTGTACTTCAATAGGTAGTTTTTATTCCCAACAACAAACAGTGTTATTATTTCATCAATATTTAGTTTGGGAATATGTAAAATGAATGGCTAAAACAAAATGTTTGCAAACACTTCCATCTTCACAAGAGCATAGTTAGAACAGAATAAGGTGAGCACTAAACCTAATTTTAAACACTAAGTAACAAAAAATTTTAGAATGTTACCAAAAATATCAATTCTAGTTTGGTGGATATTTCACAAGATTATAACTGACACAACATGGCTGAATTATAAATAATGAAAAAAAACTCCCACTTCCCAAGTACATGATTTACATGGTGTATGATATTACTCTTATTGAACCAATAATAAAGATAATGGGATGAGCTCTTCATTAGTACCAAAAATAGCCAAACTATTAGAATTAAAGTGGCTTATATGATGATTTCAAAACTATATGTGACTATTAGTATAATTATAGAATTCTACTTCAAGTTGACATCATCTTTATATTTGGGAAGTGTGTCAGTAAGACTAATATGCTCATCTTTCCACTGTGAAGCATAGAATATTGCTATTTCAATTAATAACTGGTGTGTTTGTGTATGTGACTCTAAGTTTAAAATAGCCTAGCTACTTGCATGAGTGATCCACTCTCCACACAAACCAGCTATAGAATTTAAATAGGAAATATACTCAATCATTCTGACTAACTGCTAGCAGGCAGACGAAAGAGACCACTAAATTCAGTGTTAAGATTTTCTGTATGTGCTGTTATTGTTTTCTCCATCCCCAGCGACTTTTGGAATGTTCTGAATGGTAGAGATTGTATAAAGTGTTTATTATTAATAGACACAAACAACTTGTGTTGCTTGAAAAAGAATTTTCAAAACAAGTATTGGAAGGAAAAAAAACACAAACATTGGGAGAGAGTTATGGGAACATGAACAAGCTAAGTATACATCACCATTTTTTCCACAAACTATTCACTCATGAGATTCAAATTGGATAGCGTCTCAGAGTTTGGATATCAAGGGATTTTATTACAAGTAAATTTGTGTTAGTTCTAGTTAGATGCTCTTTATGAAGGTATACTAATAGTCAATACAGTCAGGTTGGGAGTTCACTGTTATTTTTGCTAGTACACCATGCTTCTTCAACTTTCTAAAAACAATTCTCACTTATATAACATACATCTATCTCTTGTCAAAGAAACACAATTTAGAGCAACTTTTTTTTTTTGGAAATATGAGAACAAAATATTTATGATGATAATAGTGCTGCAGCACTCTATTTGCATCTGCAATAATGACCCCCTCAGTAAGAGTTGGACAGAACACTGCCATAGATACTACCAAACATTCAACAACATTATCTAGGAAATTCATAACACTAGCCATACACACTAAGGCCACTCCAAGTCAATCATTAGTTTCTGGTCCGCCGCCCGCTTGGAAATACACAACCTCCTAATTTTGACAACTTTGCTGACGTTGCAAAAATCACGTAAAAAGTCATGTTAAAGGAAGTATTTTTAATTAGCTTCAAATCATATTTTAACGAATTTTTTTTAATTGAGAAAATGTTAGGCCTACAATAATTTTTCAGGTTAAGTGCATGTTTACTGAGTAGCTTCTAGCAATCTATTGCCAGCAGATTTTATTCTTTGCTTCTCTTAAAAATCATTGTAGTATATCTAAATTAAAAAAAGTACATGTATTTTTATTATAAAAAGCTAATTACTATGTAGTTCTAGAAAAAGTCCTGAAGTCCTAATCACCGCCCGCCCGCGTGTCAATTGATCAAGGGAAAGGACCAGAAACTAATTACTGACTTGGAGTGGCCTAATGTGTAGTACAGGTTTTTTAATAATGAAGTTTATTGCAATGGTGTAGGAAGGGGAGGGGCACTAGGAATGGAGCCCATCCATAATTTTGGGGCTCAATCTAGCTACTGGATGATTATTCGCCCCTATACCGAAACATCTTATTCACTGCTGTACAGTGCTAATATAAAAGCAGAGATATATTTACCGTAAATATAGGGTGTATTATACCCTGATAAAAGTCAATTATTAAATTCACGATTTTGGCGGGGTCTGAGTAAAACACGGACCGGACCGGACCCCCACGGACCGGACTAAATTCGCGAAAAACTCGCGGACCGCCAACGCGCATGCCCGGACTTCGTGTAGTAATGAGTTGGAGAGAAAGATTGGTTTTACGTAACAAAGGTAAGAAAAATATAGTTACTCGTAGAGAGTGAATTAATTTGTTGTCAGTGATGCTTCCTCGACTACTCTTTATTAAGTTTGGTATCTAATCTTACGAAAATAGTTGACATACAACAATGCAATTGTGATATTAAGACTATCCTATTGCAGATAATAATAACAGTTATTATCATTGTATTAATAATAACAAATATTATTATCATCATCAGTTATTATTATTATTATTATTATTATTATTATTATTATTATTATTATTATTAATATTATTATTATCCTGTATTTTAAAACATAGATAATTTTTTTTTGAATTCTAACTAATTAAAAAGTGTACAGCAGTTTCCCCTCATATAATTTGTGCAGGTGGACACATCTGAAGTGACTTCTCATTAATTAAAGAGTGTTCGACAGTTTCTCCTCATATAATTTGTGATGGTGGTCGCACCTGAAGTGACTTCTCATTAATTAAAGATTGTACGACAGTTTCCCCTCATATAATTTGTGATGGTGGACGCATCTGGTGATTTCCCATCAATTAAAGAGTGTACGACAGTTTCCTCTCATATAATTTGTGATGGTGGACGCATCTGGTGATTTCCCATCAATTAAAGAGTGTACGACAGTTTCCTCTCATATAATTTGTGATGGTGGACGCATCTGAAGTGACTTCTCATCAATTAAAGAGTGTACGACAGTTTCCCCTCGTATAATTTGTGATGGTGGACGCATCTGAAGTGATTTCCCATCAATTAAAGAGTGTACGACAGTTTCCCCTCGTATAATTTGTGATGGTGGACACATCTGAAGTGACTTCTCATCAATTAAAGAGTGTACGACAGTTTCCCCTCTATAATTTGTGATGGTGGAGCAGCTGAAGTGATTTCCCATCAATTAAAGAGTGTACGACAGTTTCCCCTCATATAATTTGTGATGGTGGACGCATCTGAAGTGACTTCTCATCAATTAAAGAGTGTACGACAGTTTCCCCTCGTATAATTTATGCTGGTGGATGCATCTGAAGTGACTTCTCGCTAATTAATGTGTGTACGACAGTTTCCCCTTCATATATTATGTATGGTGAATTATGTATATGAATTTTTATTCAGTCATAAATACAGCATATTAAAGTCAATAAACAAAATTCAAAAATTAATGAGTGATTTGATTGACAGTTCATAAATCATTCTTTTCCTGATAGTGGAGATATCTCTCTGCATAATAATGACATAATAAATGCACACCACTAGCTAACAATAATAATAATTCAGTTACCTGATGAAATGAAAGAGATGTTCCTATTCCCTCATGCCTGGCATACTATATTAAATTCACATTTTGAGTTGAAACTAGCTATGCATAAGTGTAGCAGCTACTTAACAAATAATCATATTCAATAAACTTACCATGCAAGTAAATACACCACAATCATAACCATTATTCTGTACAGGTATGTTCTGAAATAAAGTAATTTTGATTAATAACACTCATAATAATATTTCAAAAGTTTTTTTTATATTAATACCTTTGGGGACCACAGTTTCCATGTTGAAAAATTATCGTCAGTATATCTTCTGGACAAATAGTCTCTAATTTACCAATTCAGTATATAAACTATTTGTATAGCTAGACAGATCATTACCTAATATTTTTTAAGCAGCTCTCATATTTCCTAACATGGAATCATAGCATTTGATTGTCTTCTCATGAGCATCCACAACAACTAGCCGCCAATGAGAAGATGTGATGATCGGTATCAACAGCTTGTGAAAGGACATGTCCATCTAATTAAAAAAAAAATGTTACAGGTTGAGTGAAGTGGAATGTTGAAAAATACCTTAATCCACTTTGACACAGCTTCATATCCACAGGTACAAAGTTTTTGGTAGAAGAAACACGATAGAGCTAATATAGAATTAGGGGACTTGGCATTGGACACCTTAGTTCTTAGTGTAGTGTAAATGTCAATGATCTGTACGTTGGATAAGCATCAGAAAAATTAAAAGTATTCATAAGATTTATACTGATACCTTGTCATTAAGCCAAGATGTCCCACTCAATGTCTTAAGGTCTCTTACATAAAGATCACATCCATCAAAAGTTAGAAGTTTGTGTTCATCGCTCTTTAGCAGCTCTGATTGAATCTGTAATATACTAGATAATGGCAAATTGCTATTATAATGCTACTTTATTACTCTGTTCTTCTGTTCAATTGTGAGCTCAAATAAAATTTGAAGTTCTTCTGGCACACTCTCCTCCTAAAAAGAATAGTCACTTAATAATAAAAAGTCATTTTATAATAGGAATGTTTACATACTTTGGTAGATTTATCCTTTTTTGGAGAAGCCACACCAACGCGACCTGATTAATATTTACTGTTTGCTAGATTAAGAAAAACTGAAGCATAAAATTCTAACCTGACTGACTCAGCTGTGTGCATTTTCGTTTGAGGCAGCTCTGCTTAAGCAAATTTGGACCACCAAATTTTGGCTTGTCCAAATAATAGACACAAAGAGCACAGTCCTTAGACTGACAACTTTCACAGCTACCACTTAAGTGGTCAATTTCCACACGTACCTAATTTGGTCACAGCAGCTTCTACTTTAGAGGTGGAATCTAACAGAGAAAATTCATCGGAGGTGTTCTTCACTTCTAATGGTTCGGCACTTGGTTTACTGTTGTCATTGTCATACTCGTCTGATATTTCTAGATAAAATAGCAATTTTTAACATAATTGTTAAGTATCCTGATTTCCCCAGTAGAACATTAGTCCAATTATCATTTATTAGAAATTTCCAGCACTATAAATTCTGGATGGGTTTATTGGAACTATCCCTGTGAGTGAATTGGGTCAGTCAAGGTTAACTAACCCAAGTAAAAAAATTTTCTTATAAGATCTTGTAAATGTAAGTTATCATATTCTGGCTAATTCCTAAGTCAGATTTGACATGATTTTCAAACATATACAGTCAGAATCTTTTTAGATTTACGGTCCTGTAATATCTTATTCGGAATCTTTTATTATCTTAGCAGATCTATAACATTTCTATCAGAATCTTTTAATTTCTGACTTCAAGATCTGTTAAAATCTTACCAGATCTGCTTATTTAGTTTATTATCAATCCTATTTAATCCAGTAAGATCTTTCATGATCTGAATACTTTTCCAATCAGATCTGCACAGTTCTTGTAACATAATCATGTATATCTAGTTGAATCAATCAATAATTTGTTATATTATTGAAGATCAGATAGGATCAAATACGATCTGATTGGTTTTATCTTCCTCTATTTGGACAGATATATTCAGCCATCTTACTTCAAAGATCTACTAGGATCTCTTCAGATTTCCTAATGGCCACAGAGAGATAGGGTCGTCAGGATTAACTGAGGACCCACACTATAAACTGAAATGGTATGATGGAAACTGGTAGAAGTAGTGGTGTTTTAGCTAGAATGGTAATATAATGCAAGATCAGAAGAAAATATTTGAATAAAAGAGACCCACATGTAATAGCTATGTGAGTGTAATTAAAAATAAGATAGGAGCAGCTGGTAAACATAACAAAATAAACATTAGAAAAATACACAGATAACTGAACTTAATAGCTAATGCAAATTGATCAACTTAATTGGAAATAAGAGCAACATGAGATGCACATAATATGTCAGTTCTAATAATGTAATGATCATTTCATTGCAATCCTCATTAGTTTACACAGTGTAGTAGTACAGTAGATTGGCAGTTATCCAAACACGTTGGGACAAAGAGAGGTGTTAGAATAACTGAAATGTTCAAATAACTGAAAATGTATTAGGGCGTGGTCAAGCGATATACGTTATGTCTTCATGTGTTACTCTATTAAATTTTTGGTGTTTGGTTAACTGAAATGTTCAAATAAGTGAAGTTTGGATTGCTGACATTCTACTGTACATTAATGATGTTATGCAAATGTATTCTCTGTGTAACAAAATAATGTTGCCAATGCAATCTGTGGTTTCTCTCTTACACTCTAACTTATTGTCCCTCCCATACACAAACCTGTTGGGATGCAGTTGAGTCTGGTGCAGGTATTACCTCATAATCACCAGGCCTTGGAGCTTTGCGTCCAGATTTTCTTTCTGATTGTCTACGCATATGTCTTCTCAGCTGCGTCAAATTAACTTTTTTTTGGACACCTGTATTAGCTAATCCAATACTTATTTGTGCTGCTATGATATGGTAGCACCTAGAAGTCGCAGGGCAAGAGCATGACTCACTTGGAAACAACTTCACAGCATGTGGCGTTCCATTTGTACCTTTGACTGTGAAAGTTCCGAGAGATGGATTGTGGCACACCAACTGATTTGCTACAAGTTGTCTGAAATTATTTAATGTTTTAGTTCATGCATTATTAATTAAATGATTGAGATATCTAATAGCACTGGAATGAAATATTGCTGATAAGTCTGAATGGACCATATTATTTTATGAACTAAGGAAGAGGGGAAAATATTATGGTAACAGATGAAGATTACTACACCTGTGGTAAAAAAATAATACATACCCATTTGGCCATTAGGTGAGACACATTGTATGAAAATTGTGCACACAGGGTGAGAACACAATAACTACAAGAACATGGCTGTGGGTCGGGCCTAAAGTCAAGACCGGGTGTGGCCGGACCACGCCCGCATCGAACCATTTAAACTTAACTATATTTTAGTCATGCATTTGTTTTATTGTGTGTATGTGTGTGCCTGTGCTGTAGTGCGAACTACTGGGTCTGGGTGGAACTCTGGTAGCAGCAACATTGCCGGCCAGTACATGAGTAACTTGTGAGGAGCTCCTCTGAGACTGTGCGCGGCAATACCTCCCTTACGAACCAGCTTCCCACAATGGCCCTATCTAAGAGAGGGAGGAGGGAGGGCAATTACTTTACAGACCTGTCCCTGCGGCCAAGCCCTTTTATGTGACCTTCTTGTTTAAGGTATTTTGTGCTTTATAACTAAGCAGTATCTGTACAGCACACACAGACATTTTACTGGAAATGTCAACACAAGATATACATTGTAGCTGTTCTCTTTCTTGACTTGACTATTCAACAATGGATTTTCAAGTAAAACAGTCAACATCCTCCGAACAAAATGAGAAATAAAAAACAACAATAGCAAGCTAGAGTCATGATTGAGGTTTTAATGACTTGAATTTCCAACTGTATTTGTTTAAATTCTTCCATGTTGACCTAACTGTGATGCTAAATTCCCTGCATATTACTGATATCTACAATCAATAATAAATTTCCTGCATTTAGCTTCTTTTTCTTTTGTTCTTTACTTTGGAGGATGTTTATTTGTTGCATAGAGTGTATGGTATGACCTATCTCAGCCAGAACTCCAATATGTCTGTAAGACCTATTGCCTCCCACAACATTCAGATCATGTTAGTCAAAGAGGTATGCAAACTAATTCCTCTATGATAATGGAAGATCGCTAACTACGAAGTTCTGTTTAGTGACAAGGTTGACAACTACAAAGCGAATGCAAAAAGTGAGGGTCAGAGTACAAAATGACATAGGCACGTCCACATATACATAAACAAACAATAAATAATTTTCAATTTTCGATGTGTTACTCCTAGTAATCTCTCGCCCACAATTAGTTAGTTCGCCAATCAATCAATACTAAATAATGATGAAAGTTTAAATCGGCCAAATTTATCATTGTTTATTGTAGTCTTTTCAAATTATTAATATGGTTATAATATTGTGCTCCCTTTAGAGCATCCTCATATTACATCCCATTAATTTATTGATAAATATGTACTAACCTTGCTCTGGCCTGCTGACTGCTACACGGAAGTTCATGATCCATGTTGTTGTTATCAGTTGTCACTTCATCTATATTACCAGTAAATAATAATTTTGACTTATGAACGTTCATAAATTTACCACAGCTTGGTAGAGACGTGGATTTGTCAGGTTTCTTCTTCAGCATAACCATCTCTACTATTTCTTCCTGAGAATAAATCTGGATGAAATGGAGATCTTGTGGAGACCTTGTCCATTTGGAAAACCTAGGACAAAGCTTATAATCTCCTACACCTGTTAAATGCAGGAAGTGCGAATAAAAACCTATTAATAGTAAATAATTATCTATTGGCAATGTGTTTAAATACAAGGAGCTGTACATAACAATATTCTATGATGAACTCATGTGGCTCCACCTATTGTATTACTTGACTCATTTCACTCCGTTATGAAACATCCTAGGACTTTCTCCAGCACAGTGATGGCTGTTTATTATACCATAACAGTCAAAAAGCAGTATGCATTGCGCCCCATAATTAAGATGCCCACACTGGCATCACATCTCATTTAACCTTTATAGCTATTGAAAATTTGAATAGAAAACCTATGCTACTTTGGATTTGAGAGAATGGAATTAAATACGTACATTGAATGTGGTCAAGTAGTGTAAAATGAGTATATATGTCACTTGACTTAGAAGAATCACCTTACAACACTGTGACCCAGGGCCGGCGCCTATGGTGCGGCTGGTACGGCTATGGCCGTACCACTTTTTTGGTCTCGCCGTACTATACTCGGAGTAAAAATAGAAAAGATGGAATGGGTTAGGTTACGGCACGCAAATTTTTCACTTGCGCGTGGGCGGAAAGAAATAAGACAGAGAATGTTTGGTAAAAGGAACTGGCTATATAACTAACCAGTGATGTGCTTGAGCACAAATGGCGAGCGAGCCTAAAGACTACACTATTTTTATATGAATGATTTTGAATTCTAACACTAAAGCTACTGAAAATAAGGTCGAGTTTTTAAATTACGCATACACTGTAAAGGGATTTCAGTACCATAGTAACAACTCGCTGCAAACTGTTTGAATTGAAGGAAAAACAACAACAAAACAATACACGCTATTTAAACGTTTTCTCTGTGATATTCTTTAGCTAAATAGTGGCTGTAGAGCACAATGTTTTGACACAACTGGACATACACCTACACAAGACTTACCTTCGCGGTTAGTCTAGTGGACAATGCATTTTCAAGTAAACACTGTTGCGTATGGCTTATAACCATGCCAAAGAGCGCATTGACTTACCACCCGACCCGACTAACACAAAAACGCGAGGGTCAAAGTACAAAAATGTCTAATGTAATATAAATCAACTTATACCATGGTTGCTGCGGTAACACCCATGGATTAAAAGTGATATTTTCCCGGTGATTTTTCCTGGTGATTTTTCCTGGGGCTATGATATTTTCCCGGTGGGGTGTCAAGCGAATTCTTCCGTGTTTCCGGCCCAAAATTAAAATTCAATTAAAATTCAATTGAAGCACGCCAGAAAGTTTACTTTAGCAAGTTTACTTTAGCAAGTTTGCTTTAGCATTGTAGCTGCCAGCTGTTATCTCCAGATCTAACTCTACCTGGGCTGCTCAGCAGTAAGCAGTAAAGCAGCTAGCTGTGGTAAATTCCTGTGGTATGAGAGCGGCAGGAGAGTTATATGTGGTAGGGCTGGTCCCATATAGGTGGATATGAGAGAGTAGTAGTAGCAGCAACTATGGTATAAAACAGTTGTGCCATGGCAACATCTGGGTTATGGAATATCACCGCCCTTATCCCTCGGGCTTCGCCCTCAGGATCTGGACTGTTATATTCCATAACCCCTCGTTGGCCATGGCATAACTATTACAAACATCCCCGATTTTCAATTGTGTTACCCCTGTAAGTGTCTCGCTCGCTACGTTTGCCAACTACAGATTCATTTTAAAGTAATTTTTTTGTTCACCATGCACTTAGCTAATCCGTAATTTTTCATAACACAATAATATGCAAATTTATTAATAAAAGTATATAAATCTTTTCTCATTGCTATCTCTCAATTAAAAAAATGTAGTTTGTATTGTTTCTGTCAAACTCTGCAAGGCTTAACTATACTTAATTAACCCCATTCTCAAAGAGTTAATGTGTTTGATAGCAAGACAGCATGGATACTAGTCTCGCGGGCCATACCCTTGCAGCTCTATAGTTTATAGTAATGGAATATTTATACAAACTTCAGAACTTAGTTGGCTTCTTCCACTACACTGCCTGACTGGTCGATTCAAAACCGCTGAGTTGACAAGCTTTCGAATTTAGTACCGCTATTAGTTAGATGATTGCGTAATAGGTTTATTGCGTTGTATGATGTCATGATTACATTCCACTGGAACGAATCGAGTATAGGCAGTTGTCCAGACCCTTCCTTTCCCTCCCCGTAGTGGTTATAGGGGATAAGGCAAGGGTATGGCGCGCGCGAGACTACATGGATACATACAGAATAATATAATGGTGACAAGTCCATATGAAAACCAAAATGTAATTGTGAATTTCCAACTCCCAGGTTTAGCAGGAGCATGTTCACAAGTCTAAAGTTCCTTCTGCTATAGTTCTTGAAGATTGGTTCCCTCAGCCAGATATTCTTAAAATGCTGAGACTCTGTGGATAGCTACATAATTGTAAAAGTGTTATAAACTGTTAATTTAATTAATGGGTAGAGCCGTACCACATTTTATTTGCTGGCTCCGGCTCTGACTTTAAAAAAACCATAGATGGTATTTGAAGGAGTTACAGACTCAGTATGATGTGCTTACCAATAAATCCTCTCTGAATTTCATTGTGAAAAAATTCTTGTACATGGTACAAGGTAAGCACAATAGTGTCCAACGAAACTTCCCTCCATCCTTGCAGTCTCTTCAAAGTAGCATTAAAACTCTCAGACATGTTGTTGGTGACACCAGAGAAAGGATGATAGATTTTTAGAGGCTCTAAAATGAACCTCCCAAGTGAAGTTTTCATCTACAGCAAAGTTAATTGTTTTACACAACACGGCAATGACATGTGTACATGTTGAAAGAAAGTTTTATATGTTAAAATGAATCGTGACCATACCAGTACCTCCTCCCTCTCCTGCAAACCCTTATGGGTGAACTGGCCACTAATCACCCCACCCCCCACCCCACCCAACTCCCCAACCTGTGCCTACAAAACAGCAAGGTCAGTCAGCCTGGCTCAGCTTTGAGTAGACTAGCTTCTGTGGCTCACCATTAGCTTTGAGTAGACTAACTCACCCTAGTGGCTAACCATCCCATGCAATGTACAAACCACCAGGCTCCCATAAGCTTGGCATGAAGTGTTGGTTCTTACTCCAGATCATCAACAACAAGCAGAATGCTAGCCAGGAGTTTAGCTCACTAGACATGCTAACCACTATCTACCGTTTAATAATATTCTCTTCATATAATATACTCTTCATAAATACACACACACAATCAATGCCTAATTAATTAATATCATATGGTACAACACATGCATAATAAGTATTGCATTGCATTGACCTTACTCACCTCAGAATGAATCATAGCCATGTAATACTGATGAAAAGATTGGCTCCAAGAACTCTCAAATTCCTTCAATTTTCTTTCATAACTGTCGCTGCTGCTCTGATTGAGAAGGTCCCGAATGTGGCTGATGTACACATGATTTCCATTGACGTAGCTCCATGGTTCCTCAACCATCTCTTAACAGCATTGATGGTATGGTTCCAGCAACGAACTCTCCTTACTTTTGGCAAATACTTTCCAATTGCCATACAATCAGTTTGGGACAACACCGAATTACAAATAACATGCAAACAATCTAACCAACATGAAATAGTTATTGATTATAATTATCTTCTGAAACTCTTTTTTTTTTAAATAAAAATAACTATAATTACAAGTAAATCTGTGTGTGTGTGTGTATGTATGTATGTATGTACGTATGTATGTATGTACGTATTAATGTATGTATGTATCATGAAAACCATTGTAGCTATTTGTGTGTGTGTATATGTGTCTGTGTGTGTGTGTGTGTGTGTGAGTGTGTGAACAGGTGAATGCATGGCTATCTGCAGGCCATTGACAATATTCTCACTCCTCATCTGTATTTGTATTTATACATTTACAAATCAAGAATTGAATAATAAAAGTATAAATAGGTTATAGGTATACTTGTATACATATACATGCTTGCACACACACACACACATGCAAAAACACGCATATATTTATTGTACATAGGATATTTTTCTTGGATTTCTTGCATCACGCGAGTATTAAAAATGTTCCTATATTGAATGCTGAATATTGAATGCTCCAACATGACCAAGAGTAGTTCTGGACAACTATATTTTTAGATGTATGGCCAAGTTACATCTAGACGACGAGTCTTTGAAGCACAATTTTTTTTACTGTTTTGGAAAAATGTCTAGTGTACAATAAACAATATATTAACCTCACGCTTAATGCATTTTCACTCGCCTTCAGTTCATGAAAATAAATAACTATGCTTTTGAAATATCTCTCCATAGTGTATACTGACTCACATAATAATTATACATACATACATACATAAATACATACATACATAAATACATACATACATACATACGTACATACTAAACAAGTCAATTGCTACAATGATTGGATTCAGAAAGGACCCCTGATGTAAAAACAGATGTTATATAGCTTTTTTATATAATGAAGTATTATATGCACGATTGTTACAATATCACTTCACATCTCACAATAGTATGTATATGTAAATAATCACTAGATACTAACATTTTACCACAAAAAGCTGTGATGGGGGACAAATGAGCAATAATCTAAGAGGAGGATTTTGGAAAGGAGTCCATAATGTGTGAAGTTTCAAAATAACTGTATACTGGCTGTATAAACTGAGAAAACTGCTGTCTATGTATGTTATCTTAGCATTTCAATCAATTTTTAGAACTTTTATTCTATAAACCTAAAATAGCTTACCTTATATATGCCAGATTCCTCATCAGTAACCAATGGTACTTCTGCTTGTCCATTTACTAAACGTGGAACACGTAAAGCAATTTCACGCATGAGCTCTTCGTGACATGATTGAAATTTTCTTTCATGTAATAGAAACAAACAGGGAATCACTGGTGAAGATGAAAAAATGGTATGTCTGAATAAAAAAGCAGATAAATAAAAATCACCGAGCTGGAAGGTCGTATCGTATGACAGAAGTTGAGGAGATTCTGATTCAACCTGAAGCAATGAATTTAGCTCTTCAGACAAACTGCTATGGCCACATACAATCAAAACATCAGGAAAAGTTTTTATTGAAATAACAAATGGACTGATGTCATATGCCAGTTCATGGAGATTGTAGAGAGCATCATGAGATAATCTAGACTTTTGACGCTCACTTTGTTGCATATTTGAAATTTGCTTAGTGTTGCGAGGCTTCATTGTCCAATCGCAGCTTTGAACATTGCTTGATGAAATTACATTTTTATACACATTTGCTGGGAATTCAGCCCTCTTCCTGAGTGAGTCTAGCACTGAAGGGCATGTACGGAAATAAGGCTGCTTATGAAGAGCATTTCCGTGTGGAAAATCAATTACAATTTCTTCATTACCTAAATAATGTACCAATACAACTGAAACTTTATCATCTTCAAGAAAATAAGCAAATTTTCTGAATCTAGAATCGCTTCCCGTAGGTAAAACACAAATAAAATAAAAATTTTTATGCTGGGATTTTTCTTGGGAATTAATTTTGTCCCATTTTGGAACCACGGATACCCATCACTTCTCCAATCTACCAGGAAAAAAATCAATCATTATAAAAATCAATTGGCTTTAGCTGTACTATTTGTACCTTTATTGCCCTGAGATAAGGAATACAGAAACAATTCTCCACCCTTAGGTCTCACAGCAACACTGTCTGAAATCAAATAGGTACTGCAGTTATTAAAATAACTTAATACTTCTTGTGTTGTGAGAATTCTGCAAATACGTGGCAGTGGCTTCCCCATTTCTTCTCGCTTTTCTCGGCGTAGCATCCGGACTACTGGATTAGCTGACTGCATGCACAATAGTGAGCAAGAGACGCCCCCTAGAACGTGTTTTGGACATGCGCGTTGGTGGTCCGCGAGATTTTCGCGAATTTAGCCCGGTCCGTAGGTCCGGTCCGGTCCGAATTTTAGTCTCACCCATTTTGGCGCACTGATTAGTCCGAATTACCCATTTGCCGACCCTTACCTCAATTCTTTACGTGGGACGCCCCCCACTAACAAAACAAGGTAAAGGTAAGCAACATCAGACAGTGCTACTGGTAGAGTGGTGCGTCATTATTTGGAGGGGATATGGAGAGGCCGGGTCAGTTCTTGTGGATCTTCTTCGATTTGGAAACCACTGGGCTCTATCCCCTAGAAGATCAAATAATAGAGGTGGGGGCGGTGGCTGTTATTCCCCAGCAATTGAAACTCCCAAATCTCAGTTTTTCGAAACTAGTGAAACCCACAAAGCATATATCAATAGGTGGTAAGTGAAAAGTATAGTTTGACCATTAAATTTATCATCAATTTCCCCTATGGACTAAAGCTTGCTTTCTCGTTTCTGTTAGTGGCATGCTCAAGCTTGCCCTCTCTAGTTTGTGGCCTGCTCAAGCTTGCCCTCTCTAGTTTGTATCATTTGTTCTTTCTAGTTTGTAGCATACTCAAGTATGCTCCCTCTAGTTAGTTTATTGCTTTGTCAGTGTTATATAATAACTAGGATATATGAAACATCTGTAGCAATTGGGATTCTATGATACAAATAAGTAAAAATATAAATACTTTACTGGAAATGTAGAGGAACTGTATGCATTAGTACAGCTGACGGAATTTGAAATTTGGTACAGTTACTATGAGAATGGTACAGTTTTAGTCGGATTTATCAGTGCAGAAACAACACTGATTTAAGTTCATACATTGTGTCATTCTTGTTTTGGATTTTTTTTGAAGCTTATTGACATATTTACTTGAAGTACCTTAGGCAAAGTGTAAAGAAATTTTATGTACATATTTTTTATTTGTATTCTCCAGCATCCATGGTTCATAATATCTATGAAGATGATCTTGTCAATGAGAAACCTTTCTCTGAAATATTCTCTGAATTCTTGCAGTGGATCAGTAGTATTGTAACGACAACTGAAAAACATACTGGCATCATACATACTCCAGGTATTAATTACTGCTTCTATTTTATATTGCATTTATTACCTCATAATATTTGCTTTTACGTAGTTTTAGTAGCCCACAATGGATTTAATTTTGACTTCCCTTGTCTGCTGTCTGAAATTTCCAGAGTAAGAGGAGATACTAGCATATTAGAAGACCACCAAATTCACTTTTCTGACTCGCTCCATCATTTTAGACAGGTAGTAAGATTTATGAAAAAAAACGAGAAGAATGCATAAGTAATAAACCTTTCAATCATTATAAAGAGGGTGTTGCCATTAAACTAGCATTGAAGGTTCTACACATGCTGTCGAACATGAAGCAGGCATATAACAAATTTGCTTCATTTTTAATAAAAGAATGAAGTGCTGTGTGCACTATGTGTACTGTTAGTAGCAGGCTATTAAAGTACATGAGGTGTCACCGATACATTATATATATTTTTTTTATTATTTATTCCTTGCTAGATATCTTCACAATAATACTTGACTGTGACATATCTCATATTATTCACTGCCTGAAAAGTGTCCATTGACAACCAAAACAAAATTGTAAATTAGTGTATAATGTGTTGATAACTAGTTTGTTAACTTTTACAGCCTTATAAAATTTTGTTAACTATAATTATTACGGATTTTGTTATAGTTGTAAATGGACTCTTTTCACCCTGTGATCATATTATGGGTGTTTTCTCACTCCGTGCAAGCTCATTACCCTGTGATACACTTTTTGTTGTAGCAAAAGGCCTAGCTTACTAGTTTTTGATGTTTTTACAGCTAGCTTTCTCTAGTGAAGTCTATTAACCAGGTTAAAGCAGCTGTTAAAGTATCAAGCTTGGGGTGTGGTGTGATACAGCCACACTTAAGCTTTTTGGTTATATTTAATTTGTGTGCTTGTACTGCATATTATACACCATGAGTAACCAACCCTAGTACAAACTACAGAAGTAAAAATGTTTAGCATAGAATGCACCTCTAAATGCACTGGTCAGAGTGAGGCAAGATATTTTACTCTCAGGCTTTATTTTCACTAACTTCTGGCGCTTGAAAATTCTTTAGCCTGTTCATGAAGTATTTAACCATATCACTCTTTTATATTAAATAATTAATTACATTTATTTATTACATAAAAAATTAATATTTGCTCTTATAACAACGGTATATCTGTAACTTGTCTTTGAGTGATTCTTGGTCAAATTACATGTTCATTAGAGCACATAATTATGTTGTAAAATATTCAGCTAAATTTTTTATATTAAATATGACATCGGTCATGGGCTAGACCAACAATGACTGTGGCCAATACTGCATTGCTTGTAGACATTTTGGATAAATAGATCACGAAGATGGTGATTGAAATATGTGTTCTATCAAGGCTATACAGGGGCTAATATCTTTTTAAAACAGGGGGGTGGCTCCATGTTTAGGTCAAAATCTAAGGCTTTGTATAATTATTAATTGATAGTAAAATGACATACATAGCTTTATAGCATGAAGTCTCATTAGGTGAGTTGCCTGTAACAGTACAGTATTTTTAATTGAGAATAACGGGTAAAACCGTTTGTTTGTGTTTTATTTTTATTGTTGGTTTTTGTTAGCCAACTTCCCCTATCCATTCCTTACCCTTGTTTCTACTATTTTTGTAGCTAAAGAAGACAGGAGAATTCTCAAAAATTCAAAATACGGGGCTGAGTGTGCAAGCTCTGTATGAAACTTTCTTCCCCAACATTGAGTACACAGGTATGTAGCTACGGCTGAAATTAAGTACCTCTATTTCGTGAACTGTCCGCTTACCGTCCAATAGACAGTGTTTTGCTTATCACCTGGGAAAGCAAACGACATTGTGATTGTGTACAGAAAGCTCTGGTCACTGCTTTCAGTTAATATGGTTTCTTGAAATTATGTCAGATTGATTAGCCTTCGGTGCTTATAAGCAGAATGCCTATCTGTAACACTCAGTAATAAAAATAAATACTGCATAGTAAAAGAGACCAAACTTATTTAGAGGCTGCCATTTCAGATATGTTACTAATTGCACCTTGAAGGTGATGATGTTCATCTCTGCAAAAATGTACAAATTATGAGGATATTTATTTTGTACCAGCTCTACCAATGGTTGTGGGTCCCCAGAGAAGAATGTAGTATACTGAGTGCCTTGTAAGTTGGCTCTGAGGAGAGCCTTCTGAGAGTAACTTAGAGCAGGAAGAAGCAAGACTAACAGTCCTTATTCCAAATACTGACTAACAAAACTAGTGCAGCACAGTATTGATAAACCCAGTGCGAAAATCATGTGAGGCATGTGTTCTGCGTAGTGCATGAATGATAGTGTTAATTAGTTTGAATGATCTGTCCGTTATGGTTTGTGAGTCTGTCAGACTTGCATTATTTTTTATGTAGTTGAGCACATGTTCTAAGTTGATACTCTCTCCCATCTTAAAACTTGAAAAGAATGATATACTGATGACAAAGTCTATACTTCATGTGATAGCTAGCAATGTCAGTTATCTCTAACTTTTCTCAGCTTTAGAACAGACTTCTAGTGATTTTACTGTTGTAAATTTTGTGGCTTACAAGAATCTACTAAATTAATATGCTTCAATTCTGTTGTTAAAATATTAGAAGCTATATACATGTTCGGGACCAGTCCCTCCAAGAGTTACATCATGAAGCCTAGCCCCTTCACTTAGCTAGCTTTAACCTTTTATTACATATCGTATTTCAACATTCATTTTATTTTTATATTTACTACGCATGCACTCGTACTCCGTTCCGACTTCGAACATCGACGAATTGCATTTAATTACTATTGTTACTCGTATTACTCTTAGTTACGTTTTTTTTATTCTCATTTCTTCTTATATCTCATAATCTTTGCTCTACAATTGTATTTTATATTACAATAAAAGTAAACCTACCACTTTCGGAGTTATTACTAGTAACTTGTTAGTTTACTCCCGAACAATACATTCTGACTAAAAACCCATCAACAGGCAGATACACTATATGTCATTCAAAACAAACACACTTCACTTTACTGGGCTGCTAAAAACTATACATTAGCTTCGGAGTACAGTTGAGCTTTGGATAAAATAATTAAATGTAACGTTTCATATCAAGGGGGAGTACCCTGACATCTTACCCAAGCCAGAGTCTCCCCTAAGCCAGAGTCTTATCTCTCCCAGACAAATTTTGGAATAGCTAAAGTAAAATCTATGAGTTCTAAGATATTGAACTAACTACCTGTGACCAAATTTTGATCAGTGTGAAGTTATGCCCATCAGAATTGTGCAAGTTAAAGTGTGTGGCTGAGTACTTGCACGCTTAATGTTGATCCCACTTCAGTGAAACATTACTTCTAGTTTTTTAACCCTTATTCAATACTTTTTCCCCACACATACACCACATAATTAATACACATAAATAAATATATTATTGTATAACTTCAGTATCAGGCTAATAATATGTATTGTTATTGTGGGTATGATGACGACAAGCAACAAAATGATGTAACCTTGTATTAATGTAGGCCATCGTGCGACTGTTGATGCAGAGTATATCCGAGATCTTCTCATTAATACTGAAATAAGTTCATCTTTGTCATCTATAGAAGTAAAATCTCTCAAGGATATGGAAATATTAACAGAACACAAACAGCAGAGATGTGACTTAAGGATGACATTTAGAGTGAAATATTATCAAGTAACTCGGCTTATTCATCTGGGTCTGACTTGTGACAGACTTCACAAGTTATTTGATGAATGTGAAAGTGATGAGTTTTGTTTCAAAACAAAACTCAAGCAATTAGGTGTGTATAGTGAGCCACTAAGGAACACAATAGCTGCTAAACTAGTTTCAGACTTATTATTTTGACTTGAATGCACATGTAAAACTGAAAGTTTGTTTTTTATCTCGCTATTATGCCAATGTTTTAACCATATTTTTTCTACTTAAATATTTTGTCAATATTTCACACAATTATACATTATGTGGTCTTACAATAATTTCATGCACATATTCATGCTGGTTTTCAGCTATACTTTATCTATATCAAATTTGAATTTGAATTATTAGTACAATAATGGGGAGGTTAGAAGGTTGAATGCCAAAGTTGCATTTTGTAACCTTACTGTATTTTATAATACTCAAATTTCTCCACATATCAGAGATGTCTCATACCATAAAACTAGCTGATTGGAAGTGCATTTTATCTAAACAAAAATGTAAAGGTACTTTATTCAGTATTTTATGTAGCTATTTCGGATTTGTTAGCATATAACTATTGTTTTAAATAAAAACTGAGTAAGAGAAATATAGAAGTTTCTGACCACGCTGATTAACTTAGTTATGAAGGTCATTATCAATTTATCAGTTTTCTGTAGAAATTTTTTAGTATTAAGGCTCTTTTACTTGTAACCAACAAAGTGCCAAAACTAAAGACAATAGCAATAAGCAATTTTATTGTTTCCCTTTGTAACTTGTAAACAGTGAAAGTAGCTAGATTGTCGTGTATATGTTATTTTTGTGGCACACTTGTGTAACTTCCGACAGTGTAGTAATTGTGTACAAGCAGCCTGAATTACAAAGAGTTGACGAACCTATACACCATTAAGAAAATTTAATATCTAAAATTAAGCTAGATTAAGTTTAACTACAAAAAAATGAAAACAAATAAAATTTGTCCGTTAATGCTAAATGAAGCCCATGCATCATGCGCACAAGGGTAAGGGTTAACAAAAGAACCTACAAATATTGCGACCATGTGCAAATTAGTCAAAGAAGCAGCCACACTCAGACACAATATCTTAGTTCTGAGACCTAGCAGCAACTGATAGTCACAGTTTGCAATTGCACCACCTCTGCATGCACTCAAATTACATAACTGAGAAAATAGCTTGAAATACTTTATCCTTATGGTGGATGTGATTTGAGCTGACAAAACTGGGAAACTAACACTGGTAATTGCCACTGACCTGCCAAGTCTCTCCCCCTCAAGGCCACAACACTCTCTCACCTCCAAGCACAACACTGCCTCACGCAAGGAGTATGTGCACACATGACCACAGGCTCACATTTTCAATATGTAAAAACAGTAGTGACAGAATTAACCTCAGATCAGATTATTTTATTGTCAGTTCTTAATTAAGATTCAAACTACTATATGGTTTCAGCTATACATTAGAACTGTACTGTCCCATCATTGCAGCCTTTCCAAATGGCTTCTTATTAATAGGCTTTAGTTGTTGTCTTTAACAATAAAGCATCAAAACAATATGTAATATACAATATAACTGCAATATATCTAATGGCAAATATTGTTAAAGAAATTGTAAAATATTTTTTTTACAGCATTAGTACATAGCTAACAATTGAAGAACATTAATCTTGCCAATGAATATTTAAATTCTTCCTGAACTTATATTGGATCAGTAGCATTGTGATGGTGGCTTCAGAAATACTCACTGGCACAAATTATACTTCTGGCATAAGTTACTACAGCTATACATTATTTTCTTTTATTACATTTTGTAACATTTGACTTTAGTTTTAGCATCCAACAATATATTTATTTTACATTCCCTTGTCAGCTGTCTGAAATTTCCAGAGGAAGAGTAGATACTATGCATATTAGTAGTATGATGTATGAAGTAAACTAGATTAAGGTATAAAATACAAAGTGTACAATTTAAATATTGAAAAGTGGCTACTGACAAATGATAGGAATTTCAATGTGGAATCTATGTTGTAGGTAAGACCATTATAATTAGTTATTAAAAATTTTTTCAAATTTACTAGTTTTTATGTTTACTGCTTTGCTGATGTCTTGTAACTACATTTTACACTCTGCAAATTTCTCTTAATAATTATTGGTGGTAACTAGTATGGTATGCTGAGATCTTATAGCTGTAATATTACCTCATGTTTCACCTGCTGATGTTAATAATCAATATCCAATAATAGCCTATTATAAGAGGAGTATACGCTATTGTAAATATTTTTGATGGGGTAAACTGATCATTATTCATACATTGTAATTTTGGCATTTAAATGCAAGTGTTGATGGGATTAATGCC
>WLWD01003446.1_pt1 | contig 45215 bp, 56 predicted proteins | sample 6712731 | NCBI WGS metagenome assembly WLWD01 (sample SAMN12718690, study PRJNA576275) | sponge metagenome | isolation source: marine sponge | host: Mycale hentscheli | place: New Zealand: South Island, Marlborough, Capsize Point | collected 2014-11-01 | reverse complement strand
TGCATATTGATATCTAACTTTAAATTGTGTATCGTCTACTATCTCATCTTGACTGCTTTTTGCATTTGGTCTTGCAGTTCCTGTTCTTGCAAAATTCCATATCTTAGATAATAAACTTTCCTCTTTTGTGTTTAGTTGGTCTATTTGATAGTCCAAAGCATCTTCTGCTTCATAATCAACTTTTCTTTCATCAATTAATTCCCATTCACTTAAATCTTCATCTTCTCCAAAAGATTCTAAAGTAACTTCTTCTAACTTAATACAATTAGGTACTTTCTTTCCATCTTTTTCTTTCATACCTCTTTGCTCGTAACCATCCCAACAAGGTGCTTTAAGTTCTTCGTGGCTTACGCAAGGCATAAAATATGTAACACCCTCTACCTCGTGTTCGTGATATCCACCACATCCCATTTCTTCAGCTACCTTTTCTGCTTCTTCTTTTGTTTTATAAGCCTGTTTTCCATCTATCTTTTTTAAGCTAAACTTCTGCATCTCAACTCCTGTTTCTTCTTCAATAGTTTCCTTATCTTGAATAGATTGGTCTACTTCAGTAAATTCTAAAGGTTGTAAGGTCGTAAAGTATAGATTTAAGCTAATATCATTGTAAGCTAGTATTTTGTCAAAGCTATCTATTAAAAGTTCCTGAAAAGGTCTAATAACAGTGTTATCCATTAATAAACTAGCAGTCTTAATTTCATCTGCATTGTTTCCTAATCCTGATTGGTCTTTTATACCTAATAACATAGGGCTTACAATCCTGTGAGCAACCATTATTTTTTTAGTTGATTCTTCAGAAAGGAATTGATATTGGTTATGTGCATCAGATAACTGAACAGGGGTTATTTCTGCTTGACTTTCTTTATTGTCGTTAAAAGCAAGTATGAATTTACCTGCATTGCTAGACCCTGAAAACTTTTCAGCAATCTTATTTTCTATTAATTGCCTTTCCTGTTGGTTTGGTGTACCATTGTTAAAGTTAATTAACATACTAGGACTGAGTCCGTTAAGGATATTATTTAAGTGATAGTTAGATACCTCTTCTTCAAGTTCTGCGTATTGCAATCCACCTTGATAATCCACAGGAGAATAGTAATAAAATCCTGCCTTGTAAGGTTGTATGTATAATATCTCAATATTTTCTTTAGACATACCAAATGCAGGTATTCTCAAAGGAACATCATTTCTTTTTATGTTTGCCCAATCTTTAAAATAATAATAAGCAGGAACATCACCCTCATCATTACATTTTTCTGCCCTTAAAGTTTCAATAGGTAAGTGTTCTAATTGTGCAATAGTCTTTCTATCCTTAGAATAGATAATTTGGACTGCACATTGTCCCATCAATTTTAAATCGTAGCATAATTTTCTAACTACATCTTTTTTAAACAAAGAAACCATTTGAGCATACTCATTTGGCTTAGCACTTGAATTAGTAGCATTTAATCCTTTTCCGTAAATAGCTTGACTAATTCCGTTTATAGCAGCATTATTTGTTGGACTACCATTATACCTATCAATTAAGTATTGAAAATAGTTATTATCAGCACCATATTCAATATAGTCTTTTCCTGATACTTCTTTAATTACAGGGCTTGTATAAGTGCTTAAATTCACAAAACCAAACTCTGATGTTTTTGATTTTTTTATAAACTGCCCTTTATTATTTCTTAATCTTGTTTTCATATTACTAAATAAGTATTATCATAACCATTATAATCTAAATATTCATTTGAATTTAAATTATAGTAATCATTATTTGATTGGTCAATATCTTGGTCTGTGCAGAAAATTCTATCTTTATAAATAACTTCTCCATTACTAATAAGTTTTAAATCGTAAAAATGATTCTCAACTAATATAGGGTCAAAGATATTATTAAAATTTAAGTAATTACCTAAATTCACTGCATTTGTAATACTATAAGTCTTTTCTACATTTGTGCTATCATCCCTTACTGATAAAGTAAAAGTAGATACATAACTCCTTGGTATAACTGATAGAGATTGAGCAGTTGCTGATGTTGTTAGTATAATCATTATTAATATAACGTAAAAAAATAAGTTATTTGTAAAATCATTAAAGCAAAAAAAAAGCACCCAATAAAGGATGCTTAATTTTTAACTAAATAATAAGATTATGCAGTTGGGTCAATCTGTGTTGCATCAGCACTTACTGCTGCATCTAAGAAATAAGGTGCAGTTTCCTCTAATCCCTCAAAGGTTAAAGTGAAACCTGAAAGGTCTCCTGCTGCTGCTCCTGTAACTACAGTCCCTCCTGTGCATTCCATTCCATTTTCAAATCCACATAGGAAGTTGTTTCCGTAATAATCTACTACTACGATATAAGGTCTAGATACTGCAAGTGTTTGCAATTCTGCCTGAGTTTTAGCATCTAAATATGTTAAAGTTAAATTTAAAGTCTGAGTATAAAAAGTAGTTCCGTTTTCTCTAGATGAGGTTACAGTTGTTTCTAAACTAGAATTTCCTTTTACATCATATTCAAACCAACTTGGTGCAGGACTACCATCTGTGATAGTTGCTTCCTTAGTTGTACTATCTACTGCTATCGAAGCTATTGTTCCATAGTCTGCAAATAATACTTTTTTTATGCCTCCAAAGGCACTTTTACAAGGTATTTTTCTCCCTGTTGTTAATGTACAAGCCATTGTTTTTTATGATTTTAAAAAAAAAGGGCAAGTAGATAAATTCTACCTACCCTATTTTATTGGTTATTAATTAATTATGCGTAAGATACGATGTCAGAAGCAATTCCGAATTGTACTCCTGAAGTAAATCTCATTACCATTCTAACATTGTTACTCGCGTCTAAATCTGCCATATCTAAAACCTTAACTTCTTGAGTTGAGTTTAGTAATCCTGTACCAAAGTATAGGTTGCTTTTCTGTGCAGCATACATTTTGTCATCAGATAATCCCGGTGATACAAATATCTTAACTCCGTTTACAGTTAAAGACCCATTGTTCCACCATTGAGTACCCATATTAGATACACCATTTGCTCCAAGTCCGTTAGCACCAAATCCTCCTAATGCTTGAACATAAAGTTTTGCAGCTTTAGATGAAATGTATAAGAATAAATCTTCTTTTCCATATAATGCAGCAGGAATAGCTTCAACAACGTCAGATAATTTTTCTACGATGTTAGCAGCAGTTAATGCAACAGATGTTAAAGCCTGACCTGCAGGTACATCTCCTGCAGTTACAGCAGCAGCGATTAATTTTTCAAATCCATCAAATGAATTTTTAGACCCTGCAGTAGTATCTCCTTGCCAAATGTTAAACTCAGTATTTTGTGCAACCTCTGAAGCAACGTGTGCTATCATAAAGTCTGCAAATTTTGGAGGTAAAGACTGACCTAAACCATAGCCCATTTGCTGAGATTCCCAATCGTTTACAAAGTCATACTTACATAATTGTAAATTTACTTGTAATTCAGTTGGTTGTAAAATTCTTTCAGTTAATGTTACAGTTGATGTTGGGTTAAAATCACACCCTGCAGCAGTTACGATTGCATCTGTCGCTAATTTTTTAATTACTTCTTTAAAAGCAATGTTAGATTTTACTGTGATTCCTCCATCATCAATAGTTGATGCACTCAATAAAGCAGCAGCGATATACTCGCCTGCAAATTGTCCTGCATAAGTCGTAGTGATGTTTGTTGTAGTAGCTAGTTCTACGTTTTTTAAATTACTCATTCTATTTTATTTATTTAATTTATTTAATACTCTATCTAATGTTGATGTAAATTTACCTTTCCCAAATTCTACTTTGTTTATTGTTTTGCTTTTAGATTCAGGATTGTGTTTAATTGGTTTTGCAGATGCTTCTGATAATTCAGCTTTAACCTCTGCAGGAATTTCTTCTGAAAATTCTTCTTTTACAGTTCTTGATTTTAAAGGTGCTTGGGTTTCTGTTGACATTTCTTCTTCTTGCATTTTACTTTCCTTGTCAGCCTTTAAGTCTGCAATCGCATCTTCTAGGTTTTGAATTCTTTTTTCCATTCCCTCCCAATCTGCAACATCTGCCATTTCTTCTTCTTTTTTTTCTTCTTCTTCAGCTAGGTCTTCAGTAATTTCTTCTCCCTCTTCTGTTTCCTTTGCAGGCACTTCATCAGATACTTCTCTAACATCTGCAATTTGTCCCTCTTCTTCAACTACAACTAATCTACCATCTTCAAGTAAATATTCTCCAACAGGCATTGCTACCTTTTCATCATCTGTTACTATAAAGATTTCTTTTCCTTTCTCAAATGATTCTGCACTTACTATTGTGCCATTCTCTAACTTGGTTTCTTCAAGTTTTACTTCAATATTTAGAAGTGTTTTAATTTGATTTAACATTTCGGTTGATTTCATATTATTTATATAACGATTATTAATTTAAATTTTGCATTTTCAGTTTGAGCCTGTAATATTTCCTATGCCCTGTGCACCAATAGACCCATCACAACAATCTCTAGAATATGTATTAGTGTCCCAACATAAACAAGCACGTGAACTTCCCTTAGGGCTTGTTCTACTGCCTATGTAAATGCCTTTGTTTTTTGGTCTATTTCTGTTCATCAGTTAAGATTTCAATTATTTTTAGTAATGTCTCTTTATCACTTTGACTTGACATATCTTCTTTAATTTCTTCTTTAGGTGATTCCATTTTGTCTGCAAAATAACCCTCAATAGAAAAACCTTTAACTTTATTTGTTCTAACATATTCATTCCAAATTTCTTCATTATTAACTTTTACTGCTCCCATCCAAGTTCCAACAGGCACATTTAATCCATACTTTCTAGACTTGTCTTGTACCTCATCTTCAACTATCCAACTTTCTACCAATGTCAAACCTTTTAAGTCTTTTGAGTGTTCTAAGGTTGAATTGTTTTGATACCCATTTCTTAAATACATTTGTGATGCTTTTGAAATAGTATCTTTTGAGAAAAATATGTAATAATCCCCTTGTTCGTTTTTTCTGTATATTGGTTTGTTAGGTATTAATAAAGCACCTAGTAAAATTCTTTTTTCTTTGTCTATTTCTGCTAGTTTTACTTCCTCACCTTTTAAGGCTACAAAGTCAGATTCTATTGCAGGACTTTCTACGATTGAAATTGCTTCAATTCCACTTTCTTCTTGTTCTTCGTCTAATATTAATTCAACTATTCTCATAATGTTATAACGTATTAAATTTTAAATTTTGCTTTTTTAACCTATTGAAGCATCATCAATAATATTTCTATCTAATTCTTGTGCTGATGTTACCTCACTAGAAACTACAAATGCTTGTATAGGTTGTTGAGTTTGTCCACCTATTGCACTTGCTAATTGATTTGTACCACTTGCCCCTACTATATTAAATGCAGGAGGTATTGATGGAGTTGGTGGTATTCCTGATGGTTTTGAGGGTGATGCTGAAGCACCTCTACCTGATGGGTCTTGCCTTTTTATTGTTGCAATATTTTTAACTGCAACTGCTGCTGCCAATCCTGCTGAAACAATAGGGTATGCAGGAAATACTGTTGTTATAGGAGATTTTTGTGCAGTACTATAAGCATTTTGAACACCCTCTACCCCACTGATTGTAGCACTAGCAATAGCGAATGCCTTTCCTACTTTAGAATCCTCTCCTGCTAATTGTGCAATTTGATTAAAAGTGTTTTTAGCATCTCCTAGAGTTTGCTTTGTTCTTATTTCTTTTAATTTCTTTTGCCTTTCTTCGTTTTTATCTTTTGCATCTGTAATTTTACCATCATAAAAAGCAATGATATTTGCCTTTTCTTCTTCTGTTGCTTTAAGCCTTTCAAGTTCTGCAATTTTTCTTTCTTTTTCTAATTCAATTTTTTGTATTTCAGTTTGTGCCTTTTCGTTTTCTTTTTGAATTTCTAAATCTTTGTTTATTTTATCAACTGCAGCCTGCCTATCTGCTTCTACTTTTTCAGCTTCTTGTATCTCTAAGGCTTTTGCATCTCTAATCGCTTTTAATTTCGCTGCTTCTTCAGCATTTAATGCTATAATTTGACTTGTAACTTCTTTTGCCTTTGTTAGTTTTGCAGTTTCTAAGTTTATAAGTTCTGCTTCTAGCCTTGCTTCTTCTTCTTTATCTTCTATTTTAGATTTCCCTAAAGCATTTTCCTTTTGTTTAGCTTCAAACCTTAATCTAGCTGCTTCAATTTCTTTATTTGTTATTTCTTCCTCTATTGCCCCTGCTTGTTTTAAAAATTCAATTCTTTCAAGTGTACTAAACTTTTCTTTATCAATAGCTTTTTCTAATAACTCTGCCCTATCCCTATTTGCTTTTGCTCTATCTACAATATTTTTTCTTTCTATCTTATCTGCCTTTGCTCTTTGGTCAGCTATTTGACCTGCAATTCTTCCCTCTTCTTTTATTTCTTTTACAAAACCTTTTACTGATTCAGTTGCTCCTTTTATTACATCATTGGCTTCTGAAAAGTTTTCTTTTATGTCAGCAACCCCTTGTTTTAATTCATCAAATGCCCCTGAAATATCCCCACTAAACAAAGCACCTAATGCCCTACCTAATGCTTTTACAGTATCAATAGTATTTTTTATAGGTAATCCTACTAAATCAAATAATTTTTTACCAAATGATTTTATAGATTTTATAGCTTCTGAATCCCCACTAAATAATCCTATAATAAGTTCTCCAAAGTCTGCTAATAAATCAACTAAATTGCCTGTAACCGACCCAATGATTCCCAATAACTTTGCGTATTTGTTTTGCCCCTCTTCTGATGATTTAAACGCAGCAGTAACTGAAGTTATAGCAATCAATAATGCACCTATCCCTGTCCCTATTATAGCAACCTTTAAAAGATTCATTCCCTTAGTTGCACCACCTAAACCACCTTTAAGGTTTTTTAATCCTGATACTAAGCCTCCTGTTTGCTTATCTACTAAACCTAAAGCACCACTATAATCGGCAGCATTCTCTGTTGCTTCCTTTAGTTCTTCATTTGCTTTTTTCCTATCCTTATTTAAGTCTTTTAAGGCAATCTTTTCGTCTTTTAAGGCTTCCTTTTTTTGTTTTAAAGCATCCTTTATTTTCTTTTGTGCAGCTAAGTCTGTTTTAGATGTTTTCTCTAACTGCTTTTCATATTGACGTATCTCTTTTTCTAAATCATCAATTAAACTTTCTTGTAATTTTAATGATTGATTTAATTCATCAACGTTTTTCTGTGCATCTTCGGTTGATAGCTTTAAAGTATATTCTTTTTCTATTGCCATTTGATAGTATTTTTAATATGTTTTAATCCTGACTTTAAATTTTTAGGCAAAGCATTTTTACCCTGTGCAATTTTTATGTTTTCCGTTTCCCCTTTTGCTATCTGCAATAAGTCTATTATATTTTTTATCATAATGTTGTGAATGAATATGGTGCTGATGGTGATGATGCATTTAATAGAACATCATAAGCAACAATAGTTACAGAATAAGTTGTCCCTGATGTTAAGCCTGTAATCGTATCTGAATAGGTTGTTTGCAATGGTTGTGCTAAAGACCCACCAACAGGGCTTCCATTGAAAGATATAACATAATAAGACATAGTAGTACCATCAGGTGACACAGATGGATTCCAATTAATAGTAACAGATGTTGTCCCTATATTAGTAGCATTAACCCCTCCTACTGTACTAGGTGGTGCTTCTGATGTTGTAGTTAATGTACTTTTAACATCATTTAATAATTCAAAGTCTGTTTTCCCTGTTGTTAAATTAGTTGTTAGAGAATTTATCTTATAATTATTTTGACCTATTTGTATAAGGTTATTTAACTGCAAATTATAATAAATCTTCATAGGTAGGTATGCAGTAACCTTTGTTAATCTTCTTCTATTATTAAATACGTTACTTATGTATGTTCTATAATCAGTATAAAATAAAGTATCTGTAAAATCTAAAGAATTACCTCCTGTTTCATTTGCTTGATATTCATTTATCTCATTACCAAAATGTATATTTTCTTTACTTGTAGATGATGATAAAGCTAAAGCATTAGATGGAATGTAGTAATCATCAATATCTAATTTTACTCCTGCATCAAAATCCCTTATCCTTATGTTTGTTCCATTTGATTGTCTAATAGGATAAAATAATAAAGGTGACCCAAAGTAAGGCTCTTGGTTATCATCTACAAAATAACCCCATTGAACAGTCGTTGCAGTTGCACCTTGCACATCATAAAGTCTTTCATATTGCAAATGCTCAAAAGGTACTTCTAGATTATAAGGTTTTGATGGTGCATCAAATATATCTCCATTTAAAGTATATTGTAAGCTACCCCATTCTGTGTTATTTAACTGCTCAAATTGTTTTGCTAAAAATGTTCCTAGTCCCTTGTATTTAAATTCTACACCTGAAAAAGGTAACGCAACATTAACTGCTGATTTTGTTGTATCTAAATACTTGTCAATATTTATAGGCTCTGATACAATATTTGAAAATTCAACACATTCAACTGACTCAACAGTTCCTCCGTCTGCAATTACCCTTTTCACGTATTGATTCCCTGTCCCTGCATCATAATAACTATCTAAAGTTCTAACAACAATAGTCCCTGTATTATCTACATAAGCAGTTAAATTAAACATCTTAAAAAGACCTGTCAAGAATTCTATAATAGTCATTTTAGGCATTTGCTCCTGTATATTAAACTCCTTAAAAGCAGTTGTGGTAAATGTTGAAGCAGTAAAAAATATCATTTGACCATTATTATTTGACCCACCGATAGTTCCTGTTGTCCAACTTACAGTCATTCTTATACTTTTTGCTGCAAAAGTCATAGTAGTAGATGATGCAATTTGAATAGAATAGGTGCTATTATTCCAAGGCACTAGTATAAGTTGCTGAGTGCCTGTTCCTGTTTTTTCTCCTACAACTATTGACCCATTTCTAATAACCCTAACAGTATAAACATCTGTCGTATTTGGTGGCACAACTTCTAAACTTAAAAAAGAAATACTATAAGGTGATGTAGCAGTTGTAGATACAATTCCATTAGTTGCATTGGCTACTGATGGTTGACAATTTGTACTTGGAACGCATATTGTATTGCCCAACTCTGTTACTTGTGTAAAATTTTGTAATACTTGAGTAGGTGCATCTACATCTCCTTTCTTTCTATGTAACCACATAAAAAGATTGTTAAACTTTTCATTTGTAGTATTATTAAAGAAATTATCTGAGAAAGTAATTGTTTCACCACCTGCAAATTCTTCTGCCTGAATAGCATCTAATATTGCTTGTACTTTTATAGCATATTTAAATTGAGTGTAATTAACTCCGTTTTGATTAATTGTCCCTGTTCCGTGATGTGCTATGTTGTTTGTTTGTTTTTCATTATCGTATTGTAGGTGTGACCCACTATCGTAAATTAATCTATTTGTATGTGTGATTAAAGGTACTATGATATTACCATTTTCTTGTGGATTCTGCATTGCAGTAGTAACATCATTAAAACTATAAATTTGATTTAATGATTGTGGATATTGTAATGCTGATAATTGAGTGCTACCTAGTAAATCTTTTAAGTTTACAGTATTTCCAAAGAATGTAATATTATAAGTATGAGGTACATTATTTTTTAACTTTACTCCATCTAGTTTTAACATACCCTCTTTAAAAGGTAAGTCGTTTAATTCTAACTTTGATGGTACTTTACTTCTAGCATCAAAAGTATCATCAATATCAAAATTATAATAATGAGTGAATATCTTATTGTTTACTTTAGAAGCAGGAACTGCAAATGTCTTAGTAAATTCTGTGAATATTTTACTAATATCTTTTACGTTTTGTAATGTCTGCGTAAAAGAAACTGATTCATCTTTGAATAAATCTACCCTTTGACCCTGTATGTAAAGTTGTAATTTTTGCATCTACCTGATGTTATTTATGTAATCGTATGCTTCCTCAAATTCCATTGTATATTCTATCAACCTATCATTTACAGATGTTTTAAAATTAACTGATGAGGTTTTAACTTTCACAGGAGTTAAAATATTAATCCTACTATCTTCCCTGCTTGGTATTTCCATCCATACATATTCTGATAATAATAATTGCTCAAAGTATTCGTTAGCAAATTCAGGATAATACCCACTACTTAAACTATGCGTTCTTTTCCCTTGTGTATTAAATACTTTATTGGGCGCATTTCTATTGGAGTAGGTTGCGTGATTATTTGTTGGGTATGTTATTGTATTAGATTTAAACCCCTCGTTCGTTCTACCTATTGCAGTTGTATTTTTTAAGAAAAACCAAAGTTCTTGTTGTGCGCCATACTTATTAATGAATATAACTTTTTTTCCATCACCATATTTAGTACAATCGATTCTTTTAATTGTTACAGTAATACCATTCCATACTACACTTGTTGGAGTACCACTAACTATAAGTGCTGATAAATTACCTGATAAATCAACATTTGGCAATATTGCAGCTTTTCCTGTTGGTGCTAATACTGTAATATTAGTTGAAGCAGTTGAATTAGTTTCATCTGCAATCAAAAATCTTGGTCGTGTTGGGTACACAACAGGGTTTACATTTTCTGTAAAAGTTCCGTATGCTTCAAACCCTCTATCTGTATAAGTAGTTGCAGTTCCTACTGCAGCACCTTGACCATTTAACCCTGCGTAATTTGTTATAGTTGTAACTATATCTACATATTGTGCGTGAAAATTACCTTTGTATTCTATTTCTAAATAATCCCTTGCAAGTTCTGATATATCAAAATTAACAGATGTACTCGCTTCTACATTTTTTGTTAATGTATATCTTAATGTTCCATCTACTGTAACTGTACACACAGAAGAAAGCACCCCTGACGATGGGATTTCTTTATGTTTAAATTGTGGGCTTCTTAATGCTATATCTGCCATTGTTTATTTTTTTTGTCCTAATATTATTGAATTATCTACATCTTTAACAAAACCTGCATACAATTCTTGTGATAGTTTTTCTATTCCTTTTTCAAATGGTTTAGTAAAGAATAAATTTGCTTTTAAACCTTTATTGTAAATACTTCTAGATATTAAATAAGTCATAGTCTGATAACTCATAAACCTACCTTTTTCATCTCTCCATTGAAACCTTTTCTTTCTAAGCCAACCATCTATTCCTTTTCTTAATCCGCCTTTTGGTCCTGTACCACTACCATATTGAAATTGAGATAATGCAGCCTGTGTTTCAGGATAGGTGCTTGTTTTACCTTTTACTCCCTTGTCTACGAACATTCCGTAGTCTTCCATTAAAAAGTCTACTAGGAATTCATCTGTGTTTTCTAGTATATCATAACTTAAAGAATTGTATAAGTTACCACCACCTTTATTTCCTCCGTACTTATTTACGTCTTTAGTTAAGTTTGTCCTAGCTTGTTTTATAACATACTTAGCATATTGCTTTAGAGCATCATTTAAATTCTTATAACCATTCATTAGCAAATGTAAATATCATTGTATATCTGAACATCCATTGTTGCAGTCCACCCTGCTAGTTGATTATCAAACCTATCATAGAAAGGTGTTAGACTTGGGCTTCCATTTAATTGATACATATCTGTATGTAGCTGACCCATTCTAAGTCTTTGTATAAGCCTATTTAAGACTGCTAGTTGATTGTTTAGAATATTTTGTATATCGTTATTATCTGTAAAAATATCTGTTGTTTGTAGCTTTGATTGGTTTACAATATCACAGGCTAGAATACTTATATTAAAATCTAGTGTTTGTTCATTTACTGTTACGTTGTTTACGATAATATGACTTAATGGAAATATATCTTGCTTACTTAAATTCACGTCAGTAATATCCCCTGTTGTAACAGTGTTTACATTTATATCTGCTAGTAGTTGTTCTTTTATGGTTTCTGTTAATTGATAGTAACCTCTTACACCTTGATTGCTCATTTATATCTTTTTTAATTTAAATGTAACACCCACCAACATCACTATTAAAATTATTGGCATTATGTTTAAATGTGATTCACCACATAACCCTAGTAAGTGTTTTATAAATTCTATCATTTGAATTTCTTTTTAATTTGTTTTGCTTCCATTTCGTTTTTGTCTTTCATAAAAGATAGCATTGTAAAGCATTTATGCATTCCTAGTTTAGTGATATCTTCAAATCGTGTAATGTCTCCGTTAGCGAGTCCAAAAATTGATTGATACCATCCCCACTTTCTTGAGAATTGAGATACTGAGTCAAGGCTTCTGTCTCCCCCTCCTCCAAATAATTCATCATAGTTTGCGACAATTCTAGACCTAAATTCCACAAAAAAAAAATTGATGATAGAACTGCATCCATAGGCATATCCAATAAATTAACAGAATTTTCTATTTCGTATTCTTCAATATTATATTTGTCTTTTAATCTTACTATAATTGGTCTGTATAAAACATTCATAGCTTTTTCCATATTATCCCAATCTCCTATAAAATTATCAAGGTCAATATATTCCCCTAGCAGTAAATCATCTAATTCAGGGTGAAAACCATACTCTACGCCATTTAATTTAAACTTTGATACTAGACTAGGCTTTTGATTAAATAAGTCGCTTAAAACGCTTATTATATCATTGGTGTCTTTTAACTTTAACCTGATAACATCTTTAAGTTCTATGTTACAGAAAATTTCAATCATCTTAGCATTTAGAAATCTATCTTCTGTTTCACTTTGTTGTATCTTTAAAAACCTTTTGTATTGTCTTAAAGTAATTTCACTTAATGAATTTGGTATTTTAATTTTAATTGCCATACTATTATAACGTATTTTATTTAGTTTTTTATTTCAATAAAGGTAATAAAAAAAAGGTAGCCATTTCTGACTACCCTTTAAACGATTATACTAAACTGTGAATCACTGTAGGCGCATAACCTTTTTGATGTAATATTACACTATATCATACTTGCTTCAAAACAAGTTCCTGAACAATAACCATCATCTGTTTCTAATGGCTTACCACATTCTGAACATTCATATTCTTTCTGCTCGTGTGGATTTAAACAATCGTACCATTCCATAATTTAAATATTAAAGATTAAACCTATTAATAATCTACCTATAAAATAGCTTGGTGTTATAATCAATACTAATGTTTGTAATTTTTTCATCTGTTCTGTTTTAAAAGGGAGGTTTTACCCTCCCATTGTTTTTATTTTTATGATAATTTTTTTATTATTCTTTTATTACTTGCTATGTAGTTATCAAGCCTATCAGTACTCCAATTAACTGCATCTAAAAACTTTAGGTTGTCATAAATCAAATCGTTTTCTTTTTGAGTAATATTTTCAGGTGTGTAGTGGTTTGCGTTCTTTTTCTTAAGTACAGTTGTCAATACCTCTACGTTCTTTGTCATTTTTTTTAATTCGTTTAATACTTGTAAATTTCTCATTTTGTTCTGTTTTAATAATTAATAATATTCAAATATAACATTATTTATTTAATTAACAAAATATTTAATAACTTTTTTTTATTTATTTTTAATGTAAAGTATATTTACCAAAGTTTGGTTTGCTTAATACTGAATAAGTAGCATATCTGATAGCGTCAATTAAGTGGTTATTTTTATCAATAGGCTTATTAATCATTTTACCACTTCTATCTTCTTGCCATTTATAGTTCCTAAATTCCTGTATAGCATTATGGCTATCCTTTAAGATATGTATTTTAAAGCGTTTTAATAAATCTATTCCTGCATTTATACTATCAGCACCTTTTAAACTTGGTCTGACATTCCAACCCATCCTACGCAGTTCTTCAATCAATCTAGGCTCTGCACTATCAAAATAAATAGTTTGTCTTTCTATTCCTACTTCTTTCCACTTCTTATGAATATCTATTGTAGTCATTTGGGTTTGGTACAAATGTTCTTTAACGTAAAGGTCATAATCTTTTCTAAATACAGAAACTAAACTCGTGGGGTCATTGGTATATCCTGCATCTGCGCCAAAGCTGATAAACTCAGCATCTTCAGGAATTTGATTTACCTCAACATAACTAAATATAGTTGATTTACTGATTCCCTTTATACCAAGTCCGTAGATTTGCCAATATTGTTCATCAGTATATTTTAGTCTTTCAATTTCTTCCTTAATGCTATCACTAAGGAAACTATTATCCAAATAAGTAGTAATGTTAAAATCGGCATCTTGTCTAGGTATTACCTTGTCATAAATCCAATGGTATTCATCTGATGGATTAAAGTCAAGAATTATTTTTTCATCTGTCCTAAATATTAATTGTTGCCAATCTTCATAATCTAACTCATTGGCTTCATTTATAAATAGTAAGTTTCTTTTTCTACCTCTAACTTTCTGTGGTTGGTCTAAAGAAATAAACTCTACTAGATTTCCATTAATCTTGTATTCGTGATTTGATTTATTATGATTAGCTTCAAAGTAGCAGTTATGTATTTTTAATATATCTAAAAAATCCCTCATATCTAAAAAATCCCTCATTACAGATGCCCTAACTGATGGGAATGTTTTTCTACATATTGTTATTGTCTTTCCTGTATTCTTTAATGAATAATGAAATATAATATAAAGCAAGATGTTGTACGTCTTGCCTGACCTTGTTCCACCCTGCTCTATTGATATCTTTTTATCAGACTTTAAAAGGTGTTTAAAAACTACGTTAGTCTTTATTTTCAATTATCTCAATTTCAAAATGTGATGGCATTCCGTCTGCCCCTGTTATTTCTTGCCTTTCTACATAACCCCTTTTCTTTCCTTTTGTCTTTAAATAGAATATAGTTGCTGCAGTTGAATCTGCTGCTATCTGTTTATGTAATTGACTTTCTGCAAAGTCTAAAGCTACATTCTCTATTTCCTGTACTGCTATTGCAAACATTTCATCTTCCTTTAGCCATTTGTAATATGTGCTTCTAGGTATATCTGCTTTCTTACAAGCTACTGTAACAACTCCTAGACTTTGCTCTAGTGCTGCTAATAGTGATTCTTTTTTAATATGTCTACTTTCGTTCATTATAGATTTAATTTTATTGTAAACTCATTCGCTTTCCTTTTAACATTTGAAATCATAGATGGGTATAATTTAATCAAATCTTTGATAGCTTTTTTTTCCATTTGAATAGTTCTATAATCTTTGCATCCACCATCTTTTCCCCAATGGTCATTTTCCCAATGCAAATATCTTATAGCTAAAATCCCACCTTTATCTTTTATATGTCGTAAGCAAATTTCATAATCTTCTTTAACAGGAAAATTCTCATCAAAATAATATTCCCCATCATTTATTATTCCCATTAACGATGCAGTAACATAACTTCTAGTTAGAATAGGTTTATAAGGATATGTTCCTCTAGGTGAACTTTCAGTTCTTGTACCCCAAATTTTATATCCCATTTGTTCACTCAAATCAAAAAACTTTAAAAATTCTTCCATCCAAAACCCCTCATCCCTAACTTCTATTTTTTTAGTATTTCTTTTATCTAGAAAATTATATCCAACATTCTTAGCATCATCATCTAACATCACCACCCATTTTTCATCTGTATTTTTTAATATCCAATTTCTAGTATTTGTAATACCTCTTACTTCTTTTGGCACACAAACAATATTTTTTATTAAATCTTTATACTGATGGTATTCACTTTCAGGAATAAAAAAAGTAGAATTAGGTAATATCTTATTTGTTGTGGTAAGCCCTGCTCTACCCTTACTTGGTACTGCTATCAGCATCTTTTATTCTTTTTTTAAATTCATCCCAATATAATACTCGCTCTAAACTAACTGCATCAAAACCACTTCCTTTTTTATATCCACCTCTACGCACCATTTTTAGTTTTAAAGTTTCCTTTAATTCTTCCCAATCAACAGAATTTGGCTCTGCCATTATAAGTATGTATTCTTTTGGTGGCTCTAATTGAACAGACTGTGGTAATTCAATATCATCATCTTCTTCTAAATCATCAATAGCATTATCAATATTTAAATCTAAACCCCAATCCTCTAATAAATCAGTATCCCAATCATTTGCTAAAATATCCCAATCCCATTCACCAAAACCTACATTGTCTTTAATTATAAATTCTTGTGCTTTTTTTTCATCCAAATCATCTGCCTGTATAATATAGACTTCTTTTAAGCCTATTTCCTTACAAGCCTTGTAACGCATATTACCACCTAGTATGATATTATCCTTATCAACTACTATTGGTCTAAGTGATAACATCTCAGGAAACTCTTTTACACTATTAACAAGTTTCTGAAACTTATGCTTGTTTATGAATCTAGGATTAGCATCATTTTCTTTTATTGATGATATGCTTACCTTTTGTATTTTAGCTTTAATCATTCTTAATATTTTTCTCTAAGGTACAAAAAAATTATTTTCTGTATATTTTTGTAATTACTAATTGAAATATTCCAAAGTAAATAACAATATCTTCTTCGTATATTTGTTCATCTTCAAAAGGGTAATGCCTTACACCAAACAAAACCCCTTTAAAAACCCCTGCTTTAATTTCATAACGTAATAATTCCATAGTAAATGTTTCTATTATAACGTAATAAAATACAAATCTGTTATTCCCAATCGTCAGGAAATAATATTTTACCTAGTTGCTTTCCAAATCCTGCAACAATTAATGCAATCATAATCCAACCTAATGCTTCAATCATAATTTATTTATTTTAGTTATTACCAATGCATCCCGTCCATTGACGTACTGCTTTCTATTACTTTACATTCATCTTTATTTTTCCAATTCCAACTTTGTTTCCACAGACTTACCTTTTCTATTATTTCATTTAATCTATCTTTTGGTATGTCGTGTAAAACATTCATAATTGGGTCGTTCTTTACTTTGTTTCTTAAATCTAAATACTTTCTTTCAAAGTTATCACATTTGCCCTGCAAGTAATGTATCTTATCTATTTCATCATAATTTAATTCACTTTTAAAATTAAAGGTATCTTCTATTTCTTGTAAAGATGAATTATACATTTTGTATGTTTCATAATTCTTAACTAAATGAATTACAGTTGCGTGATTCATAGTCTTACCCATTGATTCAAAATAGTATGCAATATTAGTCCACCTCATCCCTAGCTTTTCCCTAAGGATATAACAAACCAATGCTCTTAACTCTACATAGTTTCTTTGCCTAGTGTTTAAAAATATATCCACTCCTGTCATTTCAACTACTCCCTCTGCTACTTTTTTATAATTTCTATCCATTTTTATTTCTTAAAATTTGTATTTCTCGTTCTAAATAATCTTTTGCTTTTAATAAGTCTCCTAGTTCGTCTTTCTTTTTTCCTGCTCTAACAATATACTTCAAGATGTTACCCCTGTTAAAGTTAAGTGAGTAATCGTTACACACATCTATAATGTCGTAATCTTTTCCGTTATCGTAATGTACTTGTGTTGCTTTCATTCAGTTAATAGTTTTAAAAGGTTATAGCATTCAGTATATTTCTGTCTTGCTTTTCCTTTGTATTCTTGTTTAAATAATTGGTAAAGTTTTCTAGTATATTGGTATTTAGTTTGACAATCTGAATAATACTTTTCAGCAAACCTTTTTCCTTTTCCTTTAAAGTAATTTACATTGTCTGCAGTATCTCCCATAATCATCTGCTCATAAAAATTATACATAGCTTCATCTTCTGATATATCAAGTATTTCTTGGTGCTTGTAATGGTAATTATACATCATACAGGGAAACTGCTTGTAGTCTTTATCTATTGATACAATCATAACTTCATTTCTTCCTAGTTCTTCTGATAACTTTTTCCAATACCTTGCAACCATATCATCTGTTTCTACTCCATAACCTACAACACTATCGTAATGGCTTTTTACAAAATCGTGCATTTCGTGTAATAATGGTGGTAGTTCCTGCTTCTTTCTATTGGCTTTGTATTTCTTAGTTATTAGCTTTCTAAAGTTACCTCTAGACCCACTAAATGTAATTACCTTGTCTATATTATAAAGTTCTTCTAAGTGGTTTACAATAGCCATATACTGCTCATCAAACTTATTTCTAGCATCAGCTATGTCTGTGTAATACTTTTCATCTTCAGGGTGTTCTCTTTTCTTGTAACAACTTGCAAAAATCAAACTATCTGCATCTACTAATAATATCATAATATATCCTGTATTGCTCCCTCAATATACATTATTGCATTTTGACAAGTGTTATCTTCTGTTTCTCCATTTTCAATATCTTCTAAAGCATTTATGTAAATATACCTTATTTGTCTTTCTAACATAGGAAATTCTGCTATTGACTTCATACAATACCTAGCTAAATCCCCAATGTTTATAGTTGTTTTTTTCTGCTTCATAATTCTTTTAATTCTTCTTTAATTAAATCTAGATACATTTCCTGCATCTTTTTATTTTCCTTTATAACTTGGTTAATAATAAAAGGCAAGTCTTTAATTAATTGGTCTGTATTATACACCACCCATTTATCATCTCCATACCCTATATGCATTTCTCCGTCTGAGCAATAAAGATGATTTGTTTCGTGTATGTATGTAGTTTTACTGTCTGTCATATTGTGATAAATTTATTTGTAAATAATTTCTTAAATCTGAATTTTCTTTTATTCTGAACTTGATTGTAATATCAGTTATATTTTTATCCTTGTCTGTATGGGATTCGATTGTTCCTTTAACCTTATCCCATAGTGCCTGATTTACTTTCATTTTATTAAAGTTAAATCTAATTCTTTAGCTACATAGTTGATATGCTTTTGCGTAGTCATAGACCAATACCCTAATTGGTGTAATTTACTTCCGTCAATTCTTGCTACTATTGTTGAATAACTCCAAACGTTATTTCCTTGAATTGATAAATTTTGCTTGTACTTTGGTAATTTATACATCTGTTCTGTTTTTAATATATTTAAATTGTTAATTATTATTCTTCCCAATATGCAGTATAATAAGCATATTCTTGTGCTTCCCCCTCAGTCAATTCATAAATACTTTCATCTTCTTCATCTTCTTTATTTTCTAAATTTTCCAAAGCCATTATACAATGCTCTAATTTTTCTATATCATCCCAAAATACTTGACCATCTTGAAACTTAATATTTCCTAGAGTTGTTTTTAATCTTTCTTTTACTGATTTAATTGAATCTTCAACTAATAAATTTAAATGTTTTGTTGCCATCTGTTCTGTTTTTTAAATTAAACTTAAACAAATATAAACAAATTATTTAATTAACAAAAAAATTTAATAAGTTTTTTTTAAGAAATATTAATATTTATTATACTAGCATCGTTTTCTTCTAGCAAATAAACATCTTTAAGCAGTCTTTTTTTTGTCCACATTGTAGTATCAGGACAATATTTTTTTACAGGTATTGGCATCTGTAGATTATTTAGCCAATATAAGAAGTTGCCTTTTGGGTCATTAACAAAATATAATTTAATTACATCTTTATCTAATGACATCAAGGCATCATACTTGTCTTTCTCAAGCATTTTCTGTTCGTAATAAGTTTTACGAAACTTCATTTCAATAACGCAGTCTTTTCCCTTTGGTGTTTTACCGATTGCATCGTATCTAGTGAAACCATCACCACACCATTCTAAATCCCACCCATCTAGGTTAAGCAGAAATACAACTGCCTTTTCCCACTTGTTAATCTTTTTTAATCCCATTGTCCCAAATGATATTCAAGTCTTTAATCCATTGAACTATTGTTTTTGGGTTACAAGTACAGGGTTTATAAAATCTATGCTTGTTGTACTTTGCGTGGAGTTGACAAACCAATTCAAATTCCTCAGGGGATAGGTGCTGCTTTTTACCCATCCTGAATTTTCTCCAATCACTTCTATCTTCTTTTTCAAATTTTACCATCTTTTAATTTTTATATTATTAAGACTTTCACGTCTTTTATCACAGTTGCATTTTGTTCCTCTGTAAGTATGGTATTTTTCAACAAGGTATTTTATCCCTGTGTATTTAGTAATGTAGTAAATTAAATCTCCTAGTTTCATAAGTTTTGTCTTTTTTTATAATATGCCTTTGTATGCCCCATAACCTTATAATCCCAATTACTTAAATCATCATAATCTACAAAATAGAATTCTGCAGTAGTTTTATCTAAAATATAAATAAACCAATATTTATCTATTACATTTTTTCCTTTATGGTGTGCTTCATAGTTTACAAGCAAATGTGCTTTAGGAAAATGTATTGTAGATTTAACATCTATTCTTTTATTCCTAAAAACAAAGTCTGCACTTTTAGTTGGGTATGGTGAAAGTAATTTTTCCATACTAAAGTCAATGTTTTTATTTGTTAGATAATCCATTGCTATTAATTCACCTAATAACCCTGCTAAATCAACGTGTTTATTTTTTTCTCCTCTGTCGTATCTAGGATTCTTTTTTCTTAATTCTGTATTTAATACATTTCTTGCATTACCAATTTCGTCTGCTATTTTCCAAAATGATTTTGGATACCTATAAATCATATTAATTTTTTTAGTTTTGCTTTTACCTTTCTGTATGTGTTATAAAGTGAAAAATATTCTATGAATGAGTTTCTAGAAAAGTCAGCTATGCTTTCTCCCTCATTTATTATTTCAAATACTTTTCTGTCATACCAAAACATTGTATTTAATTCTGCTTTGATTTTTGCATAGGCTTCATCATAATCAACATCACAATCTAATTTAGAATAATTAGTGTCTTCAATATTAATCATTGTAATATTTTTGCCTTTGCGTTTTAAATCTATAAACAAAGTTTTTAGCACTTTGTAAATATAGTAGTAGTTAATATCATTATCGTAATAAATGATGTCTAAGCCATTTTCTATCTTAGGTAGTACTTTTATATACATTTCCTGTACAATGTCCTCAGCTATTGTTTTATCACATCCAAAAGAACTAACAACGTCAATCCACGTCTTATGCTTTTTAGCTAGTAATAATATAACTTCTTTATTTGACATTATTTCAATGGGTCGTATAGGTTTTCTACTATTTGTGGTAATCCAAAATCATTAACTTCAAAACTGAAAGTATCAAAAGAATATCCTCTAGACCTACCACACTTTACAGTAACCCAATCTTTATTCACAGTATTGGCTTCTAGTTGTATTACAGTTTCTGCTTTCTTTTCTAAGAAACTACCTAAATGCCCTGTGCCTAGTTTTGAACTACCAAAGTTTTGATGTATAACGTTTATTATGTGACATTTGTAGATTGATGACCATTCCATTAATTTCTGAACTAATTGATTGCTTTCAGAAATATTGTTAGCATCAGAACATAAGTCTGCAATACCATCAATAATTAATAAAGATGGTGTTTTAATTTTTTCTTTTAAGTAGTAATCTATAAATTCAATTCTCATTTTATAGTCTATTGACCTTAACCCAAAGGTATGATAAATTTCTGAATTAATATTTGAGTCCATTTTATGTACTCTTTCAAACACTTTTTGGCAATGCCACAACCCCTGCTCTGTGTCAATATGTATAAGGTGACCATCTTCATTTCTATGTCCTTTTATATTGCCTCCGAATGTATTTTGACCACTTAAATAGCAAGATGCTAATAGTGATATAAAAAATGTTTTCTTTGTTTTAGGTGGTGCAGTAACTACTGATAGATTGCCAAATGTTCCAATCGGAATAGGTACTATTAAATCCCCCTCAACTTTATTAGACTTTACTACCTTTTCGCCATATGATAAAGCAACAGGAGGATAATCTATTTTTTCTTTTGAATTTACAAAGCAGTCTTGTTCTATAAACTGCATTAACATATTGTGTTCTGTTTGTTTTTCTGTCATTTATATTCCCTTAAAGTTATAACTATTTTATAAATATATAAAAAAAAAGGTATAGATAATAAAACCTATACCCTTTTTATTAAAATTGGTTAGTTTTAGAATGGTAAATCTGCATCTGCAGTTGCTTCAACTTTAGCTTCTTCTTTTTCTGCTAAAGTAATATTTCCATCAGTCCAAACTACTTTTCCGTTTCCTAAGTAATTCTTCTGAACTTTTGCATCTCGTTCTTCTTTGGTTTGGCTATCCATAAAAGCAACATTGTTTCCATACCTAGTTTCATCTTGAACTGATATTGTAAAGTTATAATAGACTGCTCCGTCTTTACCCATTATAAATTTTTCCTTTGGTAATTTGTCTACTCTAATAGACCCTGTAATAAGTGTACTCATAATTTATTTATTTAGTTATTAATTATTTCTTTTTAAAGTCATCTGATTCATCTTCTCCAAATACTCCTAATTCATAGAAGCCTGTAAGTTTTAATACTGCTCTGCTTAATGCTCGTTTCTCTGCCATTTCAGCGACATACCAACTATTGCAGTTTCCATCTTTATAATTAGCGCCTTTCAATGCACTACCAAAAGTTTCTAGTATTGTATTTGGTTTGGTTGAAAGATATGCATTAGCTTTAAATACTGCAAAGTTAGTTTCACACTTTACAACCTCATAGGTTATAGTAATGTTTTCTTTTGCTTGTATTTTTTCAATACCTTGTCTTGTGATAATTACATAATGCTGATGCTTGTAAACATCATCCTTTTGTAAGTCGTACTTTTTGTAAAGTTCTAATAATTTTTCTCTGTTCATTTTATCTATTTTTAAAAATTTGTTTTGATACTTCTATTTGTGCTTCTAAAAATTCTATCTTTTTTAGTAATGCTTGTATTCTAAACTCATATTCCTCTATGATTGATTTAGATGTTTCTGTTGAATAATTTATTCCCATCAGTCTAAATTTAATAAAGTTGATTTTGCTATTTCTAGCCTTTTGTAAATAGCCATTTGAGTGAATGCATCACCATTTAATACTGCGTGATGTAATTGTTCTTCTAAGGTTTTAATTTCCTTACTTAAAGTTGTTCTTTGTGTTACCATTCTATTCTGTTTTATAGTGATAATAAAAAATTCAACTTGTTTTGTATTGGTGCTATTGTCTTGGTAGCTTTTACACATCTACCATTTAGTATAATGGCAAAAGTATTCGCTAAAAAAGACACTTCAATCAAGTCTTCTCTGCTATTTGTAAATTCTAAATCATTTTCTTCTAATAATTGTTTTGTAAGTTTCATTTTGTTCTGTTTTAATTATTAATATTAAACAAATATAAACAAAAAAGTTAATAAAAAAAAATAAAAGACAAAAAAAAAGGATTAGAAATTAATCTAACCCCTTTTCATAGGTAACAGAACAGAACAATCAAATGTAGTCAATTACATTGAATCTACAAAGTTTTTATATCTTTTAATCATATCTTCTATTTCAAAGTTTGATAGCTTTATTATTTGTTTTGCTTTAATGCTTAATCTTTCTGCAGTTCCCTGACCGTATTTAGCATCTAGATTTACAGAAAACTTGTATTGTTCTCCATATTTAAAGACATTGCATCCTGCACATTGTACTTGGCAATTTATTTCATCCCATCTAGTTGAATAATGTTTTCTAGATTGAAAATGTCCGTTCTGTAATTTCTTCCATTCATCTACCTTGCCACAAGTAAAGCAAGTTGCTTTTCCATTTACTGAATTTTTAAGTCTAATATATTGACTAAATACAGTATCTAGCTTTTTAACTAATTTACTTCTGCTTACTTTTTTATTCGATGGCATTATCTAGTATCTGTATAATGTGCCTGATTTCACTTCTTTCAAATTTACCCTCTACCTTTCCATTATATGTTTCTAGCTTAATTGAATACATATCTTTTTCTTCTTTCTTGTCTTCTTTATAAAGGTGGTTTACATCTAATTTGAATTGCATAATTTTAAAATTTTGATTAAAATGTTTTTTTATGTAGAATAAAAATAATAAATTTAAATTTTTTTATTTAAACATATATTCAAATATAAATAAATATATCTAAAAATATATTAAAATTAAATATAAAATAAATATAAAATAAATATAAAATAATAATATAATAAAAATAAAGACTTAGGAATTATAATCAATAACTACTTTCCTATTAATTTAATTTTTTCTTATTGCAGACCCAAAAAAGTAACCAAAAATTGATAATACAATTCCCTCACAAATTCCAATTAAATGAATCCAAACTTCCTTATTAGATTCAGGTATTTGTAAATAAACAATAGCATAAATAATAAAAGCAAAAGCACCTAAACCAATAACCCCTGTTAAATTAAACATAAAGTCAAACCCTCCTGCCTTAGCTTTTTCAACCTCACGTTTTCTTGCAGAATCTCTATCAGCAACTTCTAACTCATAAAGTTCAATAAGTTCATTATGTAATTGTATTTTGTCTTGACTTGTCAATTCAGGCTCGTTATCAATTAAATTTTTAACAACCCCTAAAACACCTTTTTCAGGAAGTATATCGCCAACAAAATTGGGTATTTTTTTTAAAATAAACTGACCAACCTTTGTGTCTTTAAATTTTTTATTTTTTTTCATTGCTTATTTTATTTACCATTGCCTGTATATCCTTTGGGTCTACATTTAAACTCATTGATAAACCACCTTGCCACACCCTTTTAAGTTTATTGTTTTCATCAAACAATATTATTGCAGGAACAGATTTTACTTGTTCTCTAAACTTCTTTGGTTGGTCATCGTAATTAACTTTTAAAACCCTTACGTTTTTAAGTGTGCTTAAATGTTTATAATCATTGCTTTTGTTCCAACTTGAATTAACATACAATAAAGTAACTTTTTGAGAATATAGGTTTACAGAAAATAAAAGTGATATTACAAGTAAAAAGGTTTTCATAATTATCTTTTTATAATTTGAAATAGTTTCTCATCAATCTTATCTAGCTTTTCACTATTCTTATTTACTTTTTCATTGATGTTTATTATCGTTGTACGAACTAATTCATCTTTTAATTCATACTCTGATTTCTTTATTTCAGGCTCAGGTAATTGCTTTGCTAATTCTATATCTGATTGTAAAGCGAAATAAACAGATGCTATGGAAACTGCACCAACAACAATAATACCGATAGTTTTTAAATCTAGTTGTACCTGAGTATCTTCTGATATTTTATTAACCATTTTTATTTTTATTTAGTAAATACCATTTTTGGATTGTATATCCTATTGTTATGCTTAAAAGAATTATTTTTAATCCTATATCTATATTGGTCATTGATATACCGAAGCTACTTAAATTTATTAATATTGTTTTGTAATCTGAAATCATTTCTTATCTATTGATTTTAACTTCTTAGAAGCCCAATTAATACCTGATGTTCCACCCCAACCTAACCAAGCAACATAACCATTGTCTTTCCAAGGTGTGCTTTTATTTTCAGGACTTACCTCTGCATTCTTTTTATGTCTTTGAAATGCTGACATTCTAGCAATAGTTTCCCTGCTGATATTTTCTCCCTTTGCTAATTGGTTTGCTCTAACCCATCCTGTTCTAGTCATTCCCTTAACTTCACTTCCGTATTTATCCCTCCACTTTAAAACTTTCTTAGCATTATTCTTTGCTGATTCAGGATAGTCGTTATAGGTTTCTAAATTAATCATATTACCCTGAAAAGATTTGTAACAAATTGCAATCGCTTGCGACTTATCGTGATACTGCATAAGTTGAGGCACACACCTCATCATATAATCCTTTTGCTTTTCTCCTATCTTTTTGTTTGGTATTGGCATATCAGTAATTTATGACCAAGTGTAATATACACCTTGCTTTTTAGTAACTAAAACTTGTTTTCTATTGCCTTTTGATTTATATGAAACGTGCAACCATTTTGGCTCTGCTCCAAACTCCCAAATTAGTTGGTCAAAATCTAAATTGTCTTTTATGTAGTGAAACATCTCTAGATTTGTTTTTCCACCCATTGAAGTAATATCTATTGCATTGCCTGTTAAATGACTAGAAACTTGCGACCCTTTTATAGCTGAATTTAATTCTTTAGACCTATAAAAACTATTTACTCGTATAGGTGCTTCAACCCAATCACGTAATGGCTCAAAAACTTTTTCAGCTACCAACTTCATATTCTCAATATCTTCATCAGATGGAACATTTTTTATTCCATACTGCTTAGCATAATTTGAATGAGTAGCTTCTTTAAAAGAAATGTGTTTACTTATTTTATTCGCTTTTGATTTTTTCATATTTTAAATTTTATTTTTCAACTTCCTCACCCCTTGGGTAACCAAAGAATGAATGCACAGATTTATCAGCAGGATATACTTCAAAACTTCCAAAGTCTAAAGTATCAGTACTCATAATATCATAAGCCCACCCATCGTAATATACAGGAGGTGTTAATTCGTGTCCTTGGTCATCATAAGTTGCAGGTATTTCAACTACCTTCCCTATATTAACTACTGCCTGAGTACCATTAATATACTGCATAGATGTAACACCCTCTTCGGTTACTTCTTTCCATACATCTTGACTAACCAAATAGTCAAACCCCTCTTGTTCTGTTGGAAAATTTGTTTTGTAAATATTCATTTTTTTATTTATTTATATTGTTGTTAATGCTTGTAATTCTGAATCGCTTAATGCAGTGTTGTATAATTTTAAATCTGCTATATTAAATACTCTATCAACACCACTATAAGATAAAGAGCCAGTAGTTAATGTGTCCCAATTAGACATACTTGCTGATATTGTATTTGTTCCTAATTTTACACCATTAGAATATCTTGTAAACTTTGTGCCATCGTAAGAAATAGCAAATTTACTGTCTGTTGTTGCATTATAACAATTGCCTAAAGTAACTGCTGAACTACCATTAAAATAATACCAAATTTTATTATAAATATGTACTCCACTTCCAGCATCATACGGACTTTCCCCAGCACCTAAAGTTATCATTATATTGGCAAATGTTGCTCCGTAGTTTACAAAATCTTTTGCATCAAAAAACAAAGTAAATTGATTTGTTGCTTGTAGTATTGGAGAATTAACTATTTTAGTATTATCATCCACCCTCGTTACTGAACTACCTTGTGTGTTTATCAGACTTGTGCTATAACTTCCTTCTTCTACTTGTGAGCCGAATAAATATAAACCACTTGTTCCATTTCCTTGATAACTTGACACATTATTACCTGTTGCTAATTGAATAATTAAATTACTTGAAAAATAATTATATAAACTACAACGATACCAACCATTTCCGTAATCCTCTATTGTTGCAGTTGAGCCACTTTGAATAGTACCTAGTGAGCCATCTCCAACATTAAAAAAACTATACCCACTATTATTGGATAATACACTTATCCATTGCCTTTCGTCTGCTTTGGCAAAGAATGAAGCAGTTTTACCTGCTCCTCCAACTGAATTAAAAATTCTATGAACACCATTTTGAGAATCTTCAACTACTTTATAAGCATTATTAGTTCCATCAGGCGCTGTAAAACCTTGTACTTCTTTAACAGATACGTTGTCTATTGTTCCTGTAAATCCACTTGGGCTTAAAAATAATCTTTTATCCCCACTTGAAGTATTAGTGAAAGATTCTGTGTATGTACCATTTGCATTTCTTGTTACTCCATCAACAGTTCCTGTACCTCCAAACCTCCATTGTATATTACCACCACTATAATTACTAATTTCATAAGTAACTGTGTACGTTATATTGCTTTGCATTGCTGCAATATCTTGATAGCAAACAGAACTTGATGAGGTTGCATTTATAGCATTACTTGAATAAGCCCATCCTGTCCCTAAAGCCCATCCACTTGCACTACCTGTAAAACTACCATTTGTAACTAACTCACTACCTGCAGTACTTGGGTCTCCTTGAATACTTACCCTATCTTTTGTCCAATAAGTACGAGGAAAGTCACTAGAATAAGTTATTACGTTAGTCCTTTGTGGCTCAAGTTTTAAAGCACCTTGTGTATTACCTAAAAAATCTATTCTAGGTATTCCATTGCTTACTGTTTCTATTAACCCTGCTTTGTTTACAACAGTTGCGTTACTTGCTCTTGTAAATGTAAATGGCAGAGGCTTGTAGTTATCATTCTCGTCATTGTAGGCTAAGGTACTACCCTCTTTTGTTGCCCATTGTCCTGCTCCGAATTTTAAAGTATTTGCCATATCTATATTATTGAATATTGTTGTGCGTTAGCCATATCTGAAAAAGATGTCCAAGAACTGATTTTTTCTAGTTCGCTATCTGTTAATGCTGAATTGTAAACTCTTACGTCTTTTGTATTTCCGTAGAAACTATTTCCTCCGTTTCCATCATAAAATGATAAATTAGATAATCCTAGTGGGGTGTTACCACTTGCGTCAGTCCCTATTTCAAATCCATTAACCCATAATGAAAAATCATTAACTTTCCATTTACAAGCTATCTTATTATAAAGTGTTGTGTCGGTTATTACTCTGTCGATTGCTACTTGAGAAACACTACCTCTAGCAACATCATATTCTATTTGATTTGATGAGTTATCAAATTTTAATTGTATTTTGTTGGCTGCAGTACCACTTGAAATAGATATTACCCTATTTGTTAAATCATCAGCTAAAGTACTTAGATTAAAAAACAACACACCCTCTGAATCGTTAAACGTAGCTGCATCTCCTGCTCCATTGCAAGTTTCTGCATTACGAGTTACTGTGCTTCCGTTGGTAGGGATATAGCTTGTTGGATATGAGCCTTGTTCTAATTGTGAACCAAACACATAAATACCACTTGTTCCATCTCCTTGATAATTTGAGGTATTGTCTTCAGTTGCTAAATACAAATAGGCTTTCTCTCTAGTTGCGTTAGAAGATGTATAGGTAGAAGATATTTTATACCAACCATTTGAAATCAAGTTTATTTCTCCAACTGCATTATCTTGAGTGCCAACAATTCCGTTTGATAAATCAAACCAAACACTACTTCCGTCATATCCGAGTATGAAACACCAATTTCTTGTGTCTGCTTTTACAAAAAAAGATGTTGTTATTTTGTTTCCAACACTACCACCTGAATTTGATGAACGAAAAGAATGCGATGAACTGCTTGTATCCTCAACTAACTTATAAGCATTATTAGTTCCATCGGGAGATATAAAACCTTGTACTTCTTTTACTGATACGTTGTCTATTGAGCCTACGAAACCTGATGAATTAGTTAAAAATTCTACATTTCCACTTGTTCCTTGACTAACCATTATGTATATTTCATAATCGCCATTTGCACCAACAAAATAAGAATTATTTATAAAACCTGAAATGTACAAAGCAACAGTTCCTGATGAATAACCTGATATTGTAAAGTTACATTTAAAGGTTTTTCCATTTGAATTACTAATTGCATTTGATTGATTTAAACTTTGAAATCCAACTGACGAATTACTTACTGCTTTACCACCACTAATACTCCAACCCGTACCTTTACTCCAATCACTATCTGTTGCAAAATCTCCATTTGTAATTAATTCACTACCTGCAGTACTTGGGTCTCCTTGAATAGTAGCACCACTCTTTGTCCAATAAGTGTTAAGAAAGTCACTAGAATAAGTTATTAGGTTTGTTCTCTGTGGCTCTAATAATAAACTAGGGCATCCATTTACAACACCATCAATCAAAGGATATTCAAGTCTAGGAACATTAATTGCCATTTCTTCTATTAATCCACTACTATTTACTCTTGTTGCAGTTGTCGCCCTTGTAAAGTCAAAGTCCCCAACTCCACTTTCAGGAAGTACACTATAAACCTTACTCGCTTTATACCCTGATGGTATCATTGCTAAACTTGGTGTTGCCATTTTTTAAATATCTTTAATTATTTTTTATTATCACAGAATATTAATTGAAATCTGCATTATTAACACATCCAATGGCTTCAATAGTACCACCATCTGCGATAACTCTAGCTTCATATTCTCTTGTCAATGGGTTACTAAAATCATAATAGATACTTCCCCATCCTACTCTTTCAGGACTACCCCACCAACTTGTATTATAGATTTCATTTGCCATTGCTTACTTTTTTTTTGTTTTTTTTCTTTAGAAAAACTTTTAACTTTTCAATATTCTTTTTCTTAGGTTTGTACGTCATAAAACCCACCCGTTAAATGTTGAATCATAACTAGGGTAAATATCATCATTCGTATTACTTGTATATTCAGGATATGTTGCCTGATTAAAACTCATAAAATCAATAAATCTTCTAGAATACCATTCTGCATTTGTTCTTGCCTTTTCTACTAAAAAATCTATTTCGTTTTTATCTACTGAAACTGAATTTTCTGATGTATGTTTAAATACCCCACCCTGTTTTACCTGATATGCAGCAAATGGATAGTAATTAGCCTGTGAATACCATATTAACATTGGTACAATATAGTCATCTAAAATTGTTTTCCATCTTGCATTAGCAGGCTCATCTATATTTGGTATTGCAGTAGCTAAACCATTATACAAATCTGTTCCCATTATTTGCTGAACATCTATTTCCTGTGCAATCTTTACAAATTGTATGAACTTGTCAGTGGAAATATTCCCATCCATTATGGAATTTCTGATAAGGTCTGTTCTGTTTATGAATAATTGTGTAGCCATCTATCTTCTTTTATTTGTTGGTAAAAATCCCTGATTAGGCATATTTTTTGGCTTTGTTCCGACTAAAGGATTATTTTTCTCAGGTCTAAACCCTTTTCTTATAGCTTCAGCAACACTAACTTTTGGAGCAAGTGGGCTATTAATATCAATACTTCCTTTTCCTTTCTTCATATACGTTTTACGCATCCAAAAATGATGGCAATTACCTCCACCTTTGTATAGCCAAATTGAGTACCCCTCTTGTTGTTTGCCTTTAGGTGCCCATCCATAATTCAAACTAACACTATTCATTTTTAATATATCTTCTTTTCGGTATATTTTTTTAGCCTGTACCATTCTATCGCAAAAATCTCTGCTATCTTCCTGAGTGGTTAAAGGTGCATATTGATATCTAACTTTAAATTGTGTATCGTCTACTATCTCATCTTGACTGCTTTTTGCATTTGGTCTTGCAGTTCCTGTTCTTGCAAAATTCCATATCTTAGATAATAAACTTTCCTCTTTTGTGTTTAGTTGGTCTATTTGATAGTCCAAAGCATCTTCTGCTTCATAATCAACTTTTCTTTCATCAATTAATTCCCATTCACTTAAATCTTCATCTTCTCCAAAAGATTCTAAAGTAACTTCTTCTAACTTAATACAATTAGGTACTTTCTTTCCATCTTTTTCTTTCATACCTCTTTGCTCGTAACCATCCCAACAAGGTGCTTTAAGTTCTTCGTGGCTTACGCAAGGCATAAAATATGTAACACCCTCTACCTCGTGTTCGTGATATCCACCACATCCCATTTCTTCAGCTACCTTTTCTGCTTCTTCTTTTGTTTTATAAGCCTGTTTTCCATCTATCTTTTTTAAGCTAAACTTCTGCATCTCAACTCCTGTTTCTTCTTCAATAGTTTCCTTATCTTGAATAGATTGGTCTACTTCAGTAAATTCTAAAGGTTGTAAGGTCGTAAAGTATAGATTTAAGCTAATATCATTGTAAGCTAGTATTTTGTCAAAGCTATCTATTAAAAGTTCCTGAAAAGGTCTAATAACAGTGTTATCCATTAATAAACTAGCAGTCTTAATTTCATCTGCATTGTTTCCTAATCCTGATTGGTCTTTTATACCTAATAACATAGGGCTTACAATCCTGTGAGCAACCATTATTTTTTTAGTTGATTCTTCAGAAAGGAATTGATATTGGTTATGTGCATCAGATAACTGAACAGGGGTTATTTCTGCTTGACTTTCTTTATTGTCGTTAAAAGCAAGTATGAATTTACCTGCATTGCTAGACCCTGAAAACTTTTCAGCAATCTTATTTTCTATTAATTGCCTTTCCTGTTGGTTTGGTGTACCATTGTTAAAGTTAATTAACATACTAGGACTGAGTCCGTTAAGGATATTATTTAAGTGATAGTTAGATACCTCTTCTTCAAGTTCTGCGTATTGCAATCCACCTTGATAATCCACAGGAGAATAGTAATAAAATCCTGCCTTGTAAGGTTGTATGTATAATATCTCAATATTTTCTTTAGACATACCAAATGCAGGTATTCTCAAAGGAACATCATTTCTTTTTATGTTTGCCCAATCTTTAAAATAATAATAAGCAGGAACATCACCCTCATCATTACATTTTTCTGCCCTTAAAGTTTCAATAGGTAAGTGTTCTAATTGTGCAATAGTCTTTCTATCCTTAGAATAGATAATTTGGACTGCACATTGTCCCATCAATTTTAAATCGTAGCATAATTTTCTAACTACATCTTTTTTAAACAAAGAAACCATTTGAGCATACTCATTTGGCTTAGCACTTGAATTAGTAGCATTTAATCCTTTTCCGTAAATAGCTTGACTGATTCCATTTATAGCAGCATTATTTGTTGGACTACCATTATACCTATCAATTAAGTATTGAAAATAGTTATTATCAGCACCATATTCAATATAGTCTTTTCCTGATACTTCTTTAATTACAGGGCTTGTATAAGTGCTTAAATTCACAAAACCAAACTCTGATGTTTTTGATTTTTTTATAAACTGCCCTTTATTATTTCTTAATCTTGTTTTCATATTACTAAATAAGTATTATCATAACCATTATAATCTAAATATTCATTTGAATTTAAATTATAGTAATCATTATTTGATTGGTCAATATCTTGGTCTGTGCAGAAAATTCTATCTTTATAAATAACTTCTCCATTACTAATAAGTTTTAAATCGTAAAAATGATTCTCAACTAATATAGGGTCAAAGATATTATTAAAATTTAAGTAATTACCTAAATTCACTGCATTTGTAATACTATAAGTCTTTTCTACATTTGTGCTATCATCCCTTACTGATAAAGTAAAAGTAGATACATAACTCCTTGGTATAACTGATAGAGATTGAGCAGTTGCTGATGTTGTTAGTATAATCATTATTAATATAACGTAAAAAAATAAGTTATTTGTAAAATCATTAAAGCAAAAAAAAAGCACCCAATAAAGGATGCTTAATTTTTAACTAAATAATAAGATTATGCAGTTGGGTCAATCTGTGTTGCATCAGCACTTACTGCTGCATCTAAGAAATAAGGTGCAGTTTCCTCTAATCCCTCAAAGGTTAAAGTGAAACCTGAAAGGTCTCCTGCTGCTGCTCCTGTAACTACAGTCCCTCCTGTGCATTCCATTCCATTTTCAAATCCACATAGGAAGTTGTTTCCGTAATAATCTACTACTACGATATAAGGTCTAGATACTGCAAGTGTTTGCAATTCTGCCTGAGTTTTAGCATCTAAATATGTTAAAGTTAAATTTAAAGTCTGAGTATAAAAAGTAGTTCCGTTTTCTCTAGATGAGGTTACAGTTGTTTCTAAACTAGAATTTCCTTTTACATCATATTCAAACCAACTTGGTGCAGGACTACCATCTGTGATAGTTGCTTCCTTAGTTGTACTATCTACTGCTATCGAAGCTATTGTTCCATAGTCTGCAAATAATACTTTTTTTATGCCTCCAAAGGCACTTTTACAAGGTATTTTTCTCCCTGTTGTTAATGTACAAGCCATTGTTTTTTATGATTTTAAAAAAAAAGGGCAAGTAGATAAATTCTACCTACCCTATTTTATTGGTTATTAATTAATTATGCGTAAGATACGATGTCAGAAGCAATTCCGAATTGTACTCCTGAAGTAAATCTCATTACCATTCTAACATTGTTACTCGCGTCTAAATCTGCCATATCTAAAACCTTAACTTCTTGAGTTGAGTTTAGTAATCCTGTACCAAAGTATAGGTTGCTTTTCTGTGCAGCATACATTTTGTCATCAGATAATCCCGGTGATACAAATATCTTAACTCCGTTTACAGTTAAAGACCCATTGTTCCACCATTGAGTACCCATATTAGATACACCATTTGCTCCAAGTCCGTTAGCACCAAATCCTCCTAATGCTTGAACATAAAGTTTTGCAGCTTTAGATGAAATGTATAAGAATAAATCTTCTTTTCCATATAATGCAGCAGGAATAGCTTCAACAACGTCAGATAATTTTTCTACGATGTTAGCAGCAGTTAATGCAACAGATGTTAAAGCCTGACCTGCAGGTACATCTCCTGCAGTTACAGCAGCAGCGATTAATTTTTCAAATCCATCAAATGAATTTTTAGACCCTGCAGTAGTATCTCCTTGCCAAATGTTAAACTCAGTATTTTGTGCAACCTCTGAAGCAACGTGTGCTATCATAAAGTCTGCAAATTTTGGAGGTAAAGACTGACCTAAACCATAGCCCATTTGCTGAGATTCCCAATCGTTTACAAAGTCATACTTACATAATTGTAAATTTACTTGTAATTCAGTTGGTTGTAAAATTCTTTCAGTTAATGTTACAGTTGATGTTGGGTTAAAATCACACCCTGCAGCAGTTACGATTGCATCTGTCGCTAATTTTTTAATTACTTCTTTAAAAGCAATGTTAGATTTTACTGTGATTCCTCCATCATCAATAGTTGATGCACTCAATAAAGCAGCAGCGATATACTCGCCTGCAAATTGTCCTGCATAAGTCGTAGTGATGTTTGTTGTAGTAGCTAGTTCTACGTTTTTTAAATTACTCATTCTATTTTATTTATTTAATTTATTTAATACTCTATCTAATGTTGATGTAAATTTACCTTTCCCAAATTCTACTTTGTTTATTGTTTTGCTTTTAGATTCAGGATTGTGTTTAATTGGTTTTGCAGATGCTTCTGATAATTCAGCTTTAACCTCTGCAGGAATTTCTTCTGAAAATTCTTCTTTTACAGTTCTTGATTTTAAAGGTGCTTGGGTTTCTGTTGACATTTCTTCTTCTTGCATTTTACTTTCCTTGTCAGCCTTTAAGTCTGCAATCGCATCTTCTAGGTTTTGAATTCTTTTTTCCATTCCCTCCCAATCTGCAACATCTGCCATTTCTTCTTCTTTTTTTTCTTCTTCTTCAGCTAGGTCTTCAGTAATTTCTTCTCCCTCTTCTGTTTCCTTTGCAGGCACTTCATCAGATACTTCTCTAACATCTGCAATTTGTCCCTCTTCTTCAACTACAACTAATCTACCATCTTCAAGTAAATATTCTCCAACAGGCATTGCTACCTTTTCATCATCTGTTACTATAAAGATTTCTTTTCCTTTCTCAAATGATTCTGCACTTACTATTGTGCCATTCTCTAACTTGGTTTCTTCAAGTTTTACTTCAATATTTAGAAGTGTTTTAATTTGATTTAACATTTCGGTTGATTTCATATTATTTATATAACGATTATTAATTTAAATTTTGCATTTTCAGTTTGAGCCTGTAATATTTCCTATGCCCTGTGCACCAATAGACCCATCACAACAATCTCTAGAATATGTATTAGTGTCCCAACATAAACAAGCACGTGAACTTCCCTTAGGGCTTGTTCTACTGCCTATGTAAATGCCTTTGTTTTTTGGTCTATTTCTGTTCATCAGTTAAGATTTCAATTATTTTTAGTAATGTCTCTTTATCACTTTGACTTGACATATCTTCTTTAATTTCTTCTTTAGGTGATTCCATTTTGTCTGCAAAATAACCCTCAATAGAAAAACCTTTAACTTTATTTGTTCTAACATATTCATTCCAAATTTCTTCATTATTAACTTTTACTGCTCCCATCCAAGTTCCAACAGGCACATTTAATCCATACTTTCTAGACTTGTCTTGTACCTCATCTTCAACTATCCAACTTTCTACCAATGTCAAACCTTTTAAGTCTTTTGAGTGTTCTAAGGTTGAATTGTTTTGATACCCATTTCTTAAATACATTTGTGATGCTTTTGAAATAGTATCTTTTGAGAAAAATATGTAATAATCCCCTTGTTCGTTTTTTCTGTATATTGGTTTGTTAGGTATTAATAAAGCACCTAGTAAAATTCTTTTTTCTTTGTCTATTTCTGCTAGTTTTACTTCCTCACCTTTTAAGGCTACAAAGTCAGATTCTATTGCAGGACTTTCTACGATTGAAATTGCTTCAATTCCACTTTCTTCTTGTTCTTCGTCTAATATTAATTCAACTATTCTCATAATGTTATAACGTATTAAATTTTAAATTTTGCTTTTTTAACCTATTGAAGCATCATCAATAATATTTCTATCTAATTCTTGTGCTGATGTTACCTCACTAGAAACTACAAATGCTTGTATAGGTTGTTGAGTTTGTCCACCTATTGCACTTGCTAATTGATTTGTACCACTTGCCCCTACTATATTAAATGCAGGAGGTATTGATGGAGTTGGTGGTATTCCTGATGGTTTTGAGGGTGATGCTGAAGCACCTCTACCTGATGGGTCTTGCCTTTTTATTGTTGCAATATTTTTAACTGCAACTGCTGCTGCCAATCCTGCTGAAACAATAGGGTATGCAGGAAATACTGTTGTTATAGGAGATTTTTGTGCAGTACTATAAGCATTTTGAACACCCTCTACCCCACTGATTGTAGCACTAGCAATAGCGAATGCCTTTCCTACTTTAGAATCCTCTCCTGCTAATTGTGCAATTTGATTAAAAGTGTTTTTAGCATCTCCTAGAGTTTGCTTTGTTCTTATTTCTTTTAATTTCTTTTGCCTTTCTTCGTTTTTATCTTTTGCATCTGTAATTTTACCATCATAAAAAGCAATGATATTTGCCTTTTCTTCTTCTGTTGCTTTAAGCCTTTCAAGTTCTGCAATTTTTCTTTCTTTTTCTAATTCAATTTTTTGTATTTCAGTTTGTGCCTTTTCGTTTTCTTTTTGAATTTCTAAATCTTTGTTTATTTTATCAACTGCAGCCTGCCTATCTGCTTCTACTTTTTCAGCTTCTTGTATCTCTAAGGCTTTTGCATCTCTAATCGCTTTTAATTTCGCTGCTTCTTCAGCATTTAATGCTATAATTTGACTTGTAACTTCTTTTGCCTTTGTTAGTTTTGCAGTTTCTAAGTTTATAAGTTCTGCTTCTAGCCTTGCTTCTTCTTCTTTATCTTCTATTTTAGATTTCCCTAAAGCATTTTCCTTTTGTTTAGCTTCAAACCTTAATCTAGCTGCTTCAATTTCTTTATTTGTTATTTCTTCCTCTATTGCCCCTGCTTGTTTTAAAAATTCAATTCTTTCAAGTGTACTAAACTTTTCTTTATCAATAGCTTTTTCTAATAACTCTGCCCTATCCCTATTTGCTTTTGCTCTATCTACAATATTTTTTCTTTCTATCTTATCTGCCTTTGCTCTTTGGTCAGCTATTTGACCTGCAATTCTTCCCTCTTCTTTTATTTCTTTTACAAAACCTTTTACTGATTCAGTTGCTCCTTTTATTACATCATTGGCTTCTGAAAAGTTTTCTTTTATGTCAGCAACCCCTTGTTTTAATTCATCAAATGCCCCTGAAATATCCCCACTAAACAAAGCACCTAATGCCCTACCTAATGCTTTTACAGTATCAATAGTATTTTTTATAGGTAATCCTACTAAATCAAATAATTTTTTACCAAATGATTTTATAGATTTTATAGCTTCTGAATCCCCACTAAATAATCCTATAATAAGTTCTCCAAAGTCTGCTAATAAATCAACTAAATTGCCTGTAACCGACCCAATGATTCCCAATAACTTTGCGTATTTGTTTTGCCCCTCTTCTGATGATTTAAACGCAGCAGTAACTGAAGTTATAGCAATCAATAATGCACCTATCCCTGTCCCTATTATAGCAACCTTTAAAAGATTCATTCCCTTAGTTGCACCACCTAAACCACCTTTAAGGTTTTTTAATCCTGATACTAAGCCTCCTGTTTGCTTATCTACTAAACCTAAAGCACCACTATAATCGGCAGCATTCTCTGTTGCTTCCTTTAGTTCTTCATTTGCTTTTTTCCTATCCTTATTTAAGTCTTTTAAGGCAATCTTTTCGTCTTTTAAGGCTTCCTTTTTTTGTTTTAAAGCATCCTTTATTTTCTTTTGTGCAGCTAAGTCTGTTTTAGATGTTTTCTCTAACTGCTTTTCATATTGACGTATCTCTTTTTCTAAATCATCAATTAAACTTTCTTGTAATTTTAATGATTGATTTAATTCATCAACGTTTTTCTGTGCATCTTCGGTTGATAGCTTTAAAGTATATTCTTTTTCTATTGCCATTTGATAGTATTTTTAATATGTTTTAATCCTGACTTTAAATTTTTAGGCAAAGCATTTTTACCCTGTGCAATTTTTATGTTTTCCGTTTCCCCTTTTGCTATCTGCAATAAGTCTATTATATTTTTTATCATAATGTTGTGAATGAATATGGTGCTGATGGTGATGATGCATTTAATAGAACATCATAAGCAACAATAGTTACAGAATAAGTTGTCCCTGATGTTAAGCCTGTAATCGTATCTGAATAGGTTGTTTGCAATGGTTGTGCTAAAGACCCACCAACAGGGCTTCCATTGAAAGATATAACATAATAAGACATAGTAGTACCATCAGGTGACACAGATGGATTCCAATTAATAGTAACAGATGTTGTCCCTATATTAGTAGCATTAACCCCTCCTACTGTACTAGGTGGTGCTTCTGATGTTGTAGTTAATGTACTTTTAACATCATTTAATAATTCAAAGTCTGTTTTCCCTGTTGTTAAATTAGTTGTTAGAGAATTTATCTTATAATTATTTTGACCTATTTGTATAAGGTTATTTAACTGCAAATTATAATAAATCTTCATAGGTAGGTATGCAGTAACCTTTGTTAATCTTCTTCTATTATTAAATACGTTACTTATGTATGTTCTATAATCAGTATAAAATAAAGTATCTGTAAAATCTAAAGAATTACCTCCTGTTTCATTTGCTTGATATTCATTTATCTCATTACCAAAATGTATATTTTCTTTACTTGTAGATGATGATAAAGCTAAAGCATTAGATGGAATGTAGTAATCATCAATATCTAATTTTACTCCTGCATCAAAATCCCTTATCCTTATGTTTGTTCCATTTGATTGTCTAATAGGATAAAATAATAAAGGTGACCCAAAGTAAGGCTCTTGGTTATCATCTACAAAATAACCCCATTGAACAGTCGTTGCAGTTGCACCTTGCACATCATAAAGTCTTTCATATTGCAAATGCTCAAAAGGTACTTCTAGATTATAAGGTTTTGATGGTGCATCAAATATATCTCCATTTAAAGTATATTGTAAGCTACCCCATTCTGTGTTATTTAACTGCTCAAATTGTTTTGCTAAAAATGTTCCTAGTCCCTTGTATTTAAATTCTACACCTGAAAAAGGTAACGCAACATTAACTGCTGATTTTGTTGTATCTAAATACTTGTCAATATTTATAGGCTCTGATACAATATTTGAAAATTCAACACATTCAACTGACTCAACAGTTCCTCCGTCTGCAATTACCCTTTTCACGTATTGATTCCCTGTCCCTGCATCATAATAACTATCTAAAGTTCTAACAACAATAGTCCCTGTATTATCTACATAAGCAGTTAAATTAAACATCTTAAAAAGACCTGTCAAGAATTCTATAATAGTCATTTTAGGCATTTGCTCCTGTATATTAAACTCCTTAAAAGCAGTTGTGGTAAATGTTGAAGCAGTAAAAAATATCATTTGACCATTATTATTTGACCCACCGATAGTTCCTGTTGTCCAACTTACAGTCATTCTTATACTTTTTGCTGCAAAAGTCATAGTAGTAGATGATGCAATTTGAATAGAATAGGTGCTATTATTCCAAGGCACTAGTATAAGTTGCTGAGTGCCTGTTCCTGTTTTTTCTCCTACAACTATTGACCCATTTCTAATAACCCTAACAGTATAAACATCTGTCGTATTTGGTGGCACAACTTCTAAACTTAAAAAAGAAATACTATAAGGTGATGTAGCAGTTGTAGATACAATTCCATTAGTTGCATTGGCTACTGATGGTTGACAATTTGTACTTGGAACGCATATTGTATTGCCCAACTCTGTTACTTGTGTAAAATTTTGTAATACTTGAGTAGGTGCATCTACATCTCCTTTCTTTCTATGTAACCACATAAAAAGATTGTTAAACTTTTCATTTGTAGTATTATTAAAGAAATTATCTGAGAAAGTAATTGTTTCACCACCTGCAAATTCTTCTGCCTGAATAGCATCTAATATTGCTTGTACTTTTATAGCATATTTAAATTGAGTGTAATTAACTCCGTTTTGATTAATTGTCCCTGTTCCGTGATGTGCTATGTTGTTTGTTTGTTTTTCATTATCGTATTGTAGGTGTGACCCACTATCGTAAATTAATCTATTTGTATGTGTGATTAAAGGTACTATGATATTACCATTTTCTTGTGGATTCTGCATTGCAGTAGTAACATCATTAAAACTATAAATTTGATTTAATGATTGTGGATATTGTAATGCTGATAATTGAGTGCTACCTAGTAAATCTTTTAAGTTTACAGTATTTCCAAAGAATGTAATATTATAAGTATGAGGTACATTATTTTTTAACTTTACTCCATCTAGTTTTAACATACCCTCTTTAAAAGGTAAGTCGTTTAATTCTAACTTTGATGGTACTTTACTTCTAGCATCAAAAGTATCATCAATATCAAAATTATAATAATGAGTGAATATCTTATTGTTTACTTTAGAAGCAGGAACTGCAAATGTCTTAGTAAATTCTGTGAATATTTTACTAATATCTTTTACGTTTTGTAATGTCTGCGTAAAAGAAACTGATTCATCTTTGAATAAATCTACCCTTTGACCCTGTATGTAAAGTTGTAATTTTTGCATCTACCTGATGTTATTTATGTAATCGTATGCTTCCTCAAATTCCATTGTATATTCTATCAACCTATCATTTACAGATGTTTTAAAATTAACTGATGAGGTTTTAACTTTCACAGGAGTTAAAATATTAATCCTACTATCTTCCCTGCTTGGTATTTCCATCCATACATATTCTGATAATAATAATTGCTCAAAGTATTCGTTAGCAAATTCAGGATAATACCCACTACTTAAACTATGCGTTCTTTTCCCTTGTGTATTAAATACTTTATTGGGCGCATTTCTATTGGAGTAGGTTGCGTGATTATTTGTTGGGTATGTTATTGTATTAGATTTAAACCCCTCGTTCGTTCTACCTATTGCAGTTGTATTTTTTAAGAAAAACCAAAGTTCTTGTTGTGCGCCATACTTGTTAATGAATATAACTTTTTTTCCATCACCATATTTAGTACAATCTATTCTTTTAATTGTTACAGTAATACCATTCCATACTACACTTGTTGGAGTACCACTAACTATAAGTGCTGATAAATTACCTGATAAATCAACATTTGGCAATATTGCAGCTTTTCCTGTTGGTGCTAATACTGTAATATTAGTTGAAGCAGTTGAATTAGTTTCATCTGCAATCAAAAATCTTGGTCGTGTTGGGTACACAACAGGGTTTACATTTTCTGTAAAAGTTCCGTATGCTTCAAACCCTCTATCTGTATAAGTAGTTGCAGTTCCTACTGCAGCACCTTGACCATTTAACCCTGCGTAATTTGTTATAGTTGTAACTATATCTACATATTGTGCGTGAAAATTACCTTTGTATTCTATTTCTAAATAATCCCTTGCAAGTTCTGATATATCAAAATTAACAGATGTACTCGCTTCTACATTTTTTGTTAATGTATATCTTAATGTTCCATCTACTGTAACTGTACACACAGAAGAAAGCACCCCTGACGATGGGATTTCTTTATGTTTAAATTGTGGGCTTCTTAATGCTATATCTGCCATTGTTTATTTTTTTTGTCCTAATATTATTGAATTATCTACATCTTTAACAAAACCTGCATACAATTCTTGTGATAGTTTTTCTATTCCTTTTTCAAATGGTTTAGTAAAGAATAAATTTGCTTTTAAACCTTTATTGTAAATACTTCTAGATATTAAATAAGTCATAGTCTGATAACTCATAAACCTACCTTTTTCATCTCTCCATTGAAACCTTTTCTTTCTAAGCCAACCATCTATTCCTTTTCTTAATCCGCCTTTTGGTCCTGTACCACTACCATATTGAAATTGAGATAATGCAGCCTGTGTTTCAGGATAGGTGCTTGTTTTACCTTTTACTCCCTTGTCTACGAACATTCCGTAGTCTTCCATTAAAAAGTCTACTAGGAATTCATCTGTGTTTTCTAGTATATCATAACTTAAAGAATTGTATAAGTTACCACCACCTTTATTTCCTCCGTACTTATTTACGTCTTTAGTTAAGTTTGTCCTAGCTTGTTTTATAACATACTTAGCATATTGCTTTAGAGCATCATTTAAATTCTTATAACCATTCATTAGCAAATGTAAATATCATTGTATATCTGAACATCCATTGTTGCAGTCCACCCTGCTAGTTGATTATCAAACCTATCATAGAAAGGTGTTAGACTTGGGCTTCCATTTAATTGATACATATCTGTATGTAGCTGACCCATTCTAAGTCTTTGTATAAGCCTATTTAAGACTGCTAGTTGATTGTTTAGAATATTTTGTATATCGTTATTATCTGTAAAAATATCTGTTGTTTGTAGCTTTGATTGGTTTACAATATCACAGGCTAGAATACTTATATTAAAATCTAGTGTTTGTTCATTTACTGTTACGTTGTTTACGATAATATGACTTAATGGAAATATATCTTGCTTACTTAAATTCACGTCAGTAATATCCCCTGTTGTAACAGTGTTTACATTTATATCTGCTAGTAGTTGTTCTTTTATGGTTTCTGTTAATTGATAGTAACCTCTTACACCTTGATTGCTCATTTATATCTTTTTTAATTTAAATGTAACACCCACCAACATCACTATTAAAATTATTGGCATTATGTTTAAATGTGATTCACCACATAACCCTAGTAAGTGTTTTATAAATTCTATCATTTGAATTTCTTTTTAATTTGTTTTGCTTCCATTTCGTTTTTGTCTTTCATAAAAGATAGCATTGTAAAGCATTTATGCATTCCTAGTTTAGTGATATCTTCAAATCGTGTAATGTCTCCGTTAGCGAGTCCAAAAATTGATTGATACCATCCCCACTTTCTTGAGAATTGAGATACTGAGTCAAGGCTTCTGTCTCCCCCTCCTCCAAATAATTCATCATAGTTTGCGACAATTCTAGACCTAAATTCCACAAAAAAAAAATTGATGATAAAACTGCATCCATAGGCATATCCAATAAATTAACAGAATTTTCTATTTGGTATTCTTCAATATTATATTTGTCTTTTAATCTTACTATAATTGGTCTGTATAAAACATTCATAGCTTTTTCCATATTATCCCAATCCCCTATAAAATTATCAAGGTCAATATATTCTCCTAGCAGTAAATCGTCTAATTCAGGGTGAAAGCCATACTCTATGCCATTTAATTTAAACTTTGATACTAGGCTAGGCTTTTGATTAAATAGGTCGCTTAAAACGTTTATTATATCATTGGTGTCTTTTAACTTTAACCTGATAACATCTTTAAGTTCTATGTTACAGAAAATTTCAATCATCTTAGCATTTAGAAATCTATCTTCTGTTTCACTTTGTTGTATCTTTAAAAACCTTTTGTATTGTCTTAAAGTAATTTCACTTAATGAATTTGGTATTTTAATTTTAATTGCCATACTATTATAACGTATTTTATTTAGTTTTTTATTTCAATAAAGGTAATAAAAAAAAGGTAGCCATTTCTGACTACCCTTTAAACGATTATACTAAACTGTGAATCACTGTAGGCGCATAACCTTTTTGATGTAATATTACACTATATCATACTTGCTTCAAAACAAGTTCCTGAACAATAACCATCATCTGTTTCTAATGGCTTACCACATTCTGAACATTCATATTCTTTCTGCTCGTGTGGATTTAAACAATCGTACCATTCCATAATTTAAATATTAAAGATTAAACCTATTAATAATCTACCTATAAAATAGCTTGGTGTTATAATCAATACTAATGTTTGTAATTTTTTCATCTGTTCTGTTTTAAAAGGGAGGTTTTACCCTCCCATTGTTTTTATTTTTATGATAATTTTTTTATTATTCTTTTATTACTTGCTATGTAGTTATCAAGCCTATCAGTACTCCAATTAACTGCATCTAAAAACTTTAGGTTGTCATAAATCAAATCGTTTTCTTTTTGAGTAATATTTTCAGGTGTGTAGTGGTTTGCGTTCTTTTTCTTAAGTACAGTTGTCAATACCTCTACGTTCTTTGTCATTTTTTTTAATTCGTTTAATACTTGTAAATTTCTCATTTTGTTCTGTTTTAATAATTAATAATATTCAAATATAACATTATTTATTTAATTAACAAAATATTTAATAACTTTTTTTTATTTATTTTTAATGTAAAGTATATTTACCAAAGTTTGGTTTGCTTAATACTGAATAAGTAGCATATCTGATAGCGTCAATTAAGTGGTTATTTTTATCAATAGGCTTATTAATCATTTTACCACTTCTATCTTCTTGCCATTTATAGTTCCTAAATTCCTGTATAGCATTATGGCTATCCTTTAAGATATGTATTTTAAAGCGTTTTAATAAATCTATTCCTGCATTTATACTATCAGCACCTTTTAAACTTGGTCTGACATTCCAACCCATCCTACGCAGTTCTTCAATCAATCTAGGCTCTGCACTATCAAAATAAATAGTTTGTCTTTCTATTCCTACTTCTTTCCACTTCTTATGAATATCTATTGTAGTCATTTGGGTTTGGTACAAATGTTCTTTAACGTAAAGGTCATAATCTTTTCTAAATACAGAAACTAAACTCGTGGGGTCATTGGTATATCCTGCATCTGCGCCAAAGCTGATAAACTCAGCATCTTCAGGAATTTGATTTACCTCAACATAACTAAATATAGTTGATTTACTGATTCCCTTTATACCAAGTCCGTAGATTTGCCAATATTGTTCATCAGTATATTTTAGTCTTTCAATTTCTTCCTTAATGCTATCACTAAGGAAACTATTATCCAAATAAGTAGTAATGTTAAAATCGGCATCTTGTCTAGGTATTACCTTGTCATAAATCCAATGGTATTCATCTGATGGATTAAAGTCAAGAATTATTTTTTCATCTGTCCTAAATATTAATTGTTGCCAATCTTCATAATCTAACTCATTGGCTTCATTTATAAATAGTAAGTTTCTTT
>WLWD01004050.1_pt1 | contig 45229 bp, 21 predicted proteins | sample 6712731 | NCBI WGS metagenome assembly WLWD01 (sample SAMN12718690, study PRJNA576275) | sponge metagenome | isolation source: marine sponge | host: Mycale hentscheli | place: New Zealand: South Island, Marlborough, Capsize Point | collected 2014-11-01 | reverse complement strand
CACCCAACCCGACCCTCGATCCTCCCCTGTTTAATACAGCCATGAAATAAAACTGTGTGATTACTTGAGTTGTCTCACTGGTCATATACCTAAAATAACATTGTGAAGATATCTAGATTGGAATAAATAATACTTATTACATTAGTCAGACAGTGATTATGATAAAATAATTTCAGAGTAGGCTAATATATTTTCATGAGCCTGAGGCCTAGTGATAACAAACTTGCTGCTTCAACTATAAAATTAAGGTGGAGTTCACACACATGAGAAAACAAGCTAGAATTTTTTTTATAATACGTTATTGTAATTTCTAAGAATATTGGTGTATATTGCTTTTCAGTATGCTCAGGAAAATACAGATTACATCAAAAACATTCTTCCAATTAGAAAGCAACATGTCCAAGCTAAATACACAGGTACTCTTTGACCTCAGTGACAACATCTTAATCATAGCATAAATTGCACATTATAAAAATAAACAATTTATATAGATACTGCCTGAATTTTTCCAGTGAAAAGACTAGAGAGAGTTAACATTATTGTTTTAGCTAAACGTGTTTCTGCTGTAACAGCTTTGAAATGCATATTTTTTAGAACCCAATTTGAGAGGATTTAAATCCGCATTTTTGAAATTTCAGGGTTGTTTCTCATTAAAAAAAAAATTGAAAATTTTGTGGCAAATGCAATTATGAAGATTATAATAATTTTCAGGAGGGCAAAACTAATTTCAGTGGGGTGACGCAAGTTCCCTAAGAAGCCTAAGAAATCAATGTTTGTAGCTGCTATATACACATGCAAAATATATTATAATGTGACATCATATGTATTATATATTATATCACTTTAATGTTGCAATAAATTTAATGTAGTATAAATCTGTGAATGAATTTACGGTAATACGGTCTTAACATTCACCCTCCCCTCCTCTCTATATTTTTCATTTCAGTATTTTTTATTCTCTCACTCCTCTGGTATAATGATTGAAACTCCCAACACTACTTGTTCAGCACATCAAAGCTTATTAGTAGAATTGAAATTGTTATATGCCAAAACTTTGGAACTAGAAGTGTCCTAACTTCAATAATAATCTAATTTACAAAGTCCTTTCAATATACACTGCCAATGTAGTGATGACTACATTTTGATATTTATTGTGGCAAAAATTAACGTTATTATAATACTATGGTTAATTAAATAATTTAACTACTAAAATAATTTGACAACACAATTGTTAGATGTATTCTCTCTCTTTCACAGGATTTCTTAAAACAATACAGAATTAAAAATATTTGGTTGCCACTGGGAATCTAACCAAGGACCGCTTGTATAACACACAAGCACTCTGCCACTGAGCTACGACAACCAGCCGGCAAACAACCCACTCCAATTTTGTATTTATACTGTTAAGGGTACTGCTATATGCTACAGTCTCACTCTCAACAAACCAACTGAAATTCTCTTTTTTCAAAGATTCTTATTATTCGTTGAATATTTTACTCCTCTAATTTATAAATAAACACAGGTAACAAGCTTATGATTATCATTTTATTAAGTAATATACATCAAGAAAAATTAACTAAAGTTTGAATTGACTAATAGAATACTTACAGGAAGACGCAGTAATGACCAAGTTAAGAAGTGCCAGCTCTTTGGTATGTTTCTTTCTTTTTTTTAATTATTAACAATCTAATCACAAATATATTAATATTTTTCATAATCATTTCTATCTAGGTTAATTTTTTTTGTAACAATCAAGTTAACTTAAACTCAATACAGTGAGTATAAAATACAGTGTTAAATTTTCACATCATGTCATCAGAGTAACTGCAGCAAAACTTTATTGCAAACTTTTTCCTTTTGTTTGCACCTCCTATGTGTACTTAATTATTCTGTGATATGCTTAAAGTTCATAAACTCTTATAATGGAATGAATTTAATTTGAGAAATTGCTGTAATGTTTAAACTTATTATGGCCTGAAAGTTCTTTGAATTTAGGTACCTCAATAATTATATTCATCTAACTACTCCAAATTGGGTGGATTGTTATGGGTGTGACTATTTCAAGATAAATCACTCCTTATATTGTGACTATATCGGCTACCAATTTTAATTATCAAAAATGCAACAAAAAGAATTAAGCTTCAATTTATTAATTTATTTAATCCAGTATGATGACAGTATTGTCTCAGATTTCCACTATTGATACATTAAACGATTATACATTCTAAATTATTTACAAACATCATATAAATAAAAAAATCATGTCATTATTCAATTATTTTGAGTTATTAAGGTAGCAATCAATTCTTTGTATCTAATACGAAATATAACACAATCGATATTTGATAATAGCCAGTTACAAATATTTATTTTGAAAAAATATAACTTAACTTTTTTCTTTTTAAAACCTGCCACTATTATATGTTCGCTATAATTATAAAAACTTTGTGGATAAGTATAACAATGTCGGATTTGGTAACTAAAAATAATTTGGTATGAAGCATTGTGAATAAATAGCAAGTGTTCATCCATAGCAAGTAAAAATATCACAGGTCATTTTTTTATAGTGGATGAATGTTGACATCATTGCGTAAATCAAAGATTTCAGAATTGTATGTGGCATTTATTCACATTACCAGTCAGTTCCGATATATTTTACACCGAAAGCAATTACAGCCAGAAACTGCAATATTTATATTCAGTTATTACTTATTACTTAGACTAATGAAAGTCTAAAATTTGATTGGACTCTAAGTTTTTACATGACAAGGTTCACGAAATCATTTTGATTTTTAATAGAAGTATTGTGTTCCTTTTGTATAAATAATAGTGCATAAATTGAACGTTAAATGCTATAATTATAAAAATATCATACATTGATATAAAGTGATGTAAAAAAATTTCTATAATATATATTTTGCTTTGTTTTTTTATTAAACAAAAATGAGACAGCAATTATTTTATTGTTAATATCAAACTAAGAAAAATAATTGAAATTAAAATCATTGTAGATTTAATTGTCTCCTTTTCTTGCCATATTTTCTTTCTCCAATCCTACATATTCTTCTGTCAATTTTTCTGAATTAAAAAATTAAATTGCAAGGTGTTAAAATTTAGACTACAGGGTTTGAACTACATATTGAAGAGATCATGTTACCTATTGTTGATATTTCTACTTGTACTTTGTGTACCCAGTCCACTTTACTGGGTGGTCATTATCTAGATACAACAATTAATAACGCTATAAGGATAAATGATATATTTCATGAAATTCATACTTTATGGTAAGCTATTTTATGTAATAGTTAGAGCATACGTGCTTAGGTACTGGTGGATTTAGTGCACTGAAGCCCTCGGGCCTATGGCCCTTGGGCTTCAGTGCACTAAATCCTATTTTAGAACCCGTTTACCCAAAGCCGGCCCAGTTTTTCCACTAGCAATTTGGTTTATCAGCATTTTCGCACAAATATGGCGGTGTCAAGCGAATTTCCGGCCCAAAATTAAAATTCAATTAAAATTCAATTGAAGCACACCTGGCAGGTTTACTTTAGCATTGTAGCTGCCAGCTGTTATCTCCAGATCTAACTCTACCCTGGGCTGCTCTGCTCTGTGGTAAACAGTTAAGCAGCTAGCTATGGTAAATTCCTGCGTATGAGCGTCAGCAGGAGAGTAGTCCGAACTAGGGCTGGTCCCTAGGGCTGGTCCCGTATAGGTCGGATATGAGAGGGTAGTAGACCCTCACATATCATATCCAGGCCTCACACAGCTTTATCCGGCCTATTCTATTAAACTAAAACTCAAAAATAGCAATACCCCAAGGGTGGTTAGTATGCACAGTTTATATACTTAAAGGCAAAAAATAGTGCACACTTACCAAGTTAGTACACCTAGTAACAATATAGCAACGGGTTCTAAAACTTATTAGTCATCTATCACACAACTCTGCACATTGCGTGCATTTGGAGAATTATTGACAATACTAGAGATGATTGTAAAATTTTATAACATTCATAACACATGCCACTCATTTGCACATTGTAAATTTAACCAATTTGAAAGTTCAAGCTATTTTACTTTTAATGGCAGAGCAACGATTGTCTGGACATAAAAAGCAACTATTACTTGATTATACATGACAAAAAAAATATGTACCTTACATTATATGTAATTGCCTGCACTAATTATATTCTAGCAATACCGAATCAGTTTTAATTTAACTTAATTAACTTTGTATATACTTAATTAACATTTACCTTCACTGGATTTGGAGAAATTATATCATATTTTTCTTGCATAATAATTTTACAAACACTGTGTTGTATTATAAAATAATGTGTATTGGTCTAAAGAGAGCACAAAGTAGAATATGAATACTAGCTACTATATACAGTACATGTTTTCTTAACTCAACTTACTATGATCATTATGTATGTATGTACTATTAATAAATTTTATTAAATATAATCATTGCATATACTACCACTGCTTGCAGGCATATGATTTACTTAAGTGTACTGCTGGAAAATCTGTAGTGTGCTTGAGAGGAAACTATGTAGTAAACTCTTATTCTGGAACAAAAAGTACACTGGATTGGTAAAACATGAGTAAACATAGGAAGTTGTACATGTGTGGTTTGTAGTTTGTTCCAGAATTAGAGTTTACCACATGGTAAACTATGCAGTAAATTTACAGTAAACTTCAGTAAAACAAGGACTGGCAAGCAGTGTACTTACCTCACAATCTGTTTTGTCAAAATGTCGTCTTGAAGAATTGGTTGTTGTTGTTATGTTTTTGAAGTTTCTGATATATTGTTTCCTATTTGCATTGTAATTATTACTAATATACTACTATATTTATAACATTCATACCTCTTGTCTTTCTGTTGCACTATAATTTAAAATAATCATTAAAATTTAAATATTTTGCACAGTTCTAAGCAATAATAATCAATGTACCATGTTTTCTTTGTTCTCTTATTCACTGTTAACATAATAAAATGTATATTTAGTGTTATTAAGAACAAATATGTTAACTCACACATGTATAGGATTCCAATGAAGGAGCCAGAAGAAAATATGATTCTAGTAATTATTGACCCCACTATTACAGGAATTATCCAAAATATTGGTTGAGGTTCCGTACCTAAATAATTATAATAACTGATATAAATGCTAGAAGCACTACAAGTAGTACATACTTTGTTTGTATTCCATATTGGTTATATTTGATGTATCATTAATTTGAAGAAATTGTAGAAAGACATTCTTTTGAAATTATATCACTTCCTTTGAGTTATAGACTACATCTTGAATAATTGTAATCTATTGCTATAATTTACATATATTTTATTTTAACCTGATCATTATCATATATTTCATTACTTACTCAAGTTGAAAGTAAAGTTGGTTTCACTGTAAAAATAATATATCAGATAAGGCAATTCTGATTGGTCAAGTGTAATGTGTTGATCATAATATCAGTCAGATTTCTTATTAGACGGACCTAAAGTGTCTTCTTGATGCATGCCACTACAAGTAGAAATCTGACTAATATTTATATCATTGTTGATCCATTGAAGATACAATGTTAATGTTTGGAGATCTAAATTATATAGGACAAAGAAGTTGAAACATATATACACAATATTAGCAATACCTATTATATTAAATATTATAATAATACATACTAGCATAATGTGTATGATTAGTGTTATTGATAACTGTTGATTAAAATAAAATAACATTGGGATAAATAAAGTGAACTGGGCTGTTTAGCAGAAGACTCTGCTTAATCTATGTGCAATATTTGTTGACAATGAAAGTGGCAGAATGTAACCATCACTATAGTCTGATAAAGTTGAAATAAATTAATAATGCTGAATATTGGTGGTAGCATAATTATTATGTAATCACAAGCAAACTGTCAGCATGTGAACATTCATACTGTAATGTAATATAATTTAGTATTCACCTTCCCTATATAATTATGAAGTCCAGTGGTTGAAATTGATTACCACACTGAAGGGTAGTTCAATTAAAGTCAACAGGTACATGAAAATATGAAAGTAACACTGATACTAGTGTTGGTGATAACCATTTGATACATTATTGTATGTGCTCCAAGTAATATTTCTACTGATGGAACATGATGATCAAAAGTGAATGGAACAATTCTTTGAGGAGTCTTATAATTTTTCCATTTAGAACATTTATGGTAGCATCACTGCATTGAATAATGGCAGTTTCATCATCACAAAGTGTGGTCCTGACTGGAGTAATATCTAAAACCAAACACCATGGTGAGTACAAACACATATTGAGTGATCAATACAACATGTAGCATGGCATGTCTTGAGGATTATTACTAGTAGAATGACATGAAAACTAAACATCTCAATCCGCTGCAATCAACTTGAAATTTGCTATTAGAAGGTTGTATCTAAAATTACGTCCCTTGAAGTAGGCTATCTTCAGTTTATGCTGAATAGTCTCCTTTACAGTTTAGAAGTACTGCAGAATGGGAGCAGCGATTCATCGGATTAACTTCCAATAATTATACGTTTGTACAGTCTAATCGCCAACGTGTAGCTTCCGGTAATTCCTATTGTTGCGCGCTCATTACCCGCCATCCCGTTGGAGCAGAAAGTATGGCTGACAGTGTATCTGAGGTCTCTTGAGTTTTAGGGCGGTGTCCGTATACTTTTGACTGTAACTTGTGTTTCCTTGGATCTACTAGAGGTAAGTACGCGTTTTACTATTATAAGTAGAAAAACGTTCATGTTAGTATTATAGACCGCTTGAAGTATTTCAATTCAGGCTTATATTGTTAGTTGCCATGTACTTTAACTCAAGCTGTGATGCCCTAACATAAGGGACACAATATTTTTTGTAAGCATTTCATTGCACAATGTTTAGGCTACCACCTAATATATGTTTTATTTAAAAAACGTCACTTTCCAGTAAATGGCCTACTTTTACAAATTCAGTCTGAAAACCACAACATCTAATACAATATAACTAATACACACATATGTTCAATTGCAAGTTTGATCATCATTGTCTTCACCAAAAAATGATGTCATGATATTGTCTATTTCTTCAGTGACCTCAATCTCACTTTCACTGTCATCAGCAGGGGCGGATCTAGAAATTTTGAAAAGGGGTTTCTTTTTTTTTTGCTAGTGTATTATTGTCACCATTCTGGCGGCTCTAGAAATTTTAAAAGGGGGTTTGTTTTTTTTATTTGCTAATCAGTTAAATCATACACACTCAGAGATTTTTATGCCTAAATAAGTAATAGTAGAAAATTTTACAGTTTCTTGAAAGAATCATGAAGAAAGAACTGATGACTGTTACTATTGTTAAGTGCTTTGATTAATGCTGGTAGTGAAAAGTGATGCTATGATACATTGATGAATTAAAATGTTTATATTATTATAATGAAGAACAATATTATGATATCATGATTGTTGAAGTCTATGATGTGAAATCAATTTTAAATATAAGTGAAGTTTACATTAGCTATGTATTAAAGTGATATAAGTAATGAAGAATTGATGACTTTTAAAGTATATTTCAAGGTTATGATTTAGCTAGTTACAAAACAATTCTTCTATTACACACCAACTTAAATCTATCAACAATCACATCAAAATCGATTGGCATGTCATTATGAATACTCATCATGACCAAGGATGACAACCGCTCCTGTCTCATGGTACTCCTCAGTGCAGTTTTTATTTTTGCTAATGTGCTATTAGCGCGCTCATTCTCGCAAGATGTCACAGGTAGAGTGCATGCTATTCTTAACAACACATATGTGTTCGGGAAAAATTCCTTATCACACATGGCTAAGGCTAACTTTAAAGTGGATGGACGATTTTCAGAGCTTTGCTGTTCATATTTCCTTCTCCATCGAAAAATCTCTGTACCTACAAGTGCAGGTTGAGGTAGATCACCTCTATATCTATCAACTAGTCTATCAAAATTTAATGAAGTTGCTGATTGTTCACATAATAGTGAAGGAACTAAGGTAAGAAGCTCAGATACAAATATTTGATGCTCTCCAAATCGTTCCTGCATTTGTTGGATCAGATGATCTAGCAAAGGCAGTGCAGTCATTCTTATATAATATGTTTCAGCAGAATCATACTCCACATTTTCTCGGCCTTGCTGACGACCAACAGTTCTAGGAACTTCTGGCGAAACACCAATGTCATTAGCCAAAGCTTCTGCTTGTTCATACCAGTCATGAAGGAGCTGATCATTTGAGCGCATGGCTTTCAAGTCAGATATAACATGCTGAACTTTCATATAAGCATATGCAAGATCATTGGTTTTGTATTGAAGTTTTATACTAATTGGTTTAATTACTGACATGCAATGCATAGTAACTATGAAAGCATAAATAAAACCAAAGCTATTATAGATTTTCAGCAAACCGGTTGCAGTCACTATAGTGCTAGCATCCCAGTCCATACTACCATATGTAGTATCACGAGTGGTTATAGCTTCCATTACAGCATGAAGATATTTAAACAAGTCAAAAAAACTCTCATATGCTTCATGACGGTATATCCAGCGAGTTCTACACAAATCTTTTACTCTAACTAACTTCGTACGTTTATCAATTACACGTTCAAGAAACATTTGCCTTTTTGCACTATTTTTAAAGAAATAAGAAGATTCTGTGATAGCACTGTTCATATTTCGAATAGGTTGTAAACTACAAGCCTGTACAATGCACAAGTTCAAAACATGTGAACTACAGTGTACGTAGGTAGCCAAACTGTTTTCTGCTAATAGCAAGCCTTGCACACCACGTTGAGCTGCCATATTAGAGGCTCCATCATACCCTTGTCCTCTACAATATTGAAAATCCAAACCGTACTTCAATAAAGTTTCTTTGATCTTAGCAGCCAAAGCTTCACCAGTTACTCTCTCAGTAGTTACAAAGTCTAAAAACTCTTCTCTTATGCAATCTTTACTATCTACAAATCTTATAACGATGGAAACTTGCTCTTTATTAGATATGTCACGTACTTCATCACATAATACAGAATAAAACTTGGCTTCTTTTATTTCACTAATTATATTATCTCTAAAATAATCTCCTAATATTTCAATTAGCTGATTTTGAATAGTTTTACTGGTGTAAATGGCATTCCGTCCAGATTATTTGAAATGCTTTTCAAGAACAGTGTCTCCTGATCGTATAGCATACTGAAGTAAGGCCAAAAAGGTGCCTTTGTTACTGCTTGGATCAACTGTGCTATCGTCTCTATGCCCACGAAGTGCTATACTTTGTGTACCACACAAATGAATGGCATCTGGAATATCTTTAATTATAGAACGATTTTTAGTTATTTCTTTTAATCTACTATTTACAAGCAGATTATCCACAGCTAATTGTGGTCTGAACTGTGAATTTTTTAAAGCTTCTGCCTGGGTGACTGCCAGCTGGTGATAATTGGTAGAAATATGCTTGGAAAATTTACTTGTTTTTGCTGTCCAATAATTAAATTTCTTGCATACCAACTGACCTAAATTATCCTTATTGGCAAAAAGCACACAAGGTAGACAAAATATACCATCTTCTGCTTTGCTATATACAAACCAAGGATTCTTCTCTAAATATGACAATTGACAAGACCTCTGACACCCATCTAAGTATCTACTAGTGTGGGCGTGGTAGCCACCACACCCACATGAACTGTCACATGAACTATATTTTAGTGTTAGCATGAGTTATAATTAGAATCAGTTGTGTTGCATTATGTGTGTATCCTGTATTATTATTATTTTGTGCAAGTCATATAGCTAGTGTTAATTGAACTGTGTGCGTGCTTGTGCGTGCTAAGTGTGATGCATATGTTGCAAGACAGGAAGTTTAGATCGTTTTGTGTCAAATGTAGGTGTGGTTCACGTGGTATAAAATGTCTTGTGCCACGTGTCAGTAGTCAGTCTTTGTCAGTCTTGTCTTTGTGCAAGTTTCATCCGTGTCGTCTTTGTGTAGGGATACGTCCCTAATAGCCTTAACCCCCTGTAACCACTATACGTAGTCCGGGAACGGGAAGGGTAGCTAAAACGGCATCATTGACATTGACTCTGGTGGCAGCCTACTAACTGTCGTTGTGCGTAGCCCCACAACTAGGAAACTTAAAATCGCTATTAGGCTTAAAGTGTTTAGTTAAGATAGAGTACTTTAATGTTGAGGAAAAACACCTTATAGAGGTTTGAGGGGTTGACTGTAGAAGCAACCCAATATCGTCACATAGTTGCTCACTCATGCCACTACATAACGAAGTACTAGAAACCGCAGGCGCTAGCGCAAGAGTACCTGGGACAGGAGCAGTTTGAGGAGAAAGAACACCACAAAAAGAGGTAGGAGAAGCAGGAGGGGGTGAAATTGGTGTATCGGCAGGGGAATGAAGACTCAAGCATGGAGAAGTAGGTGCAGAATCAGGGAGATCAATGAATTCTCCTTCTTCTATTCTAGGTCTCTTTGTAGATAAAGCATTATCAGGAGAAGAGTCTGCAGAAATTTCAGCTCCAGAACTCTTCCTAAAATTGGCATGACTACTTAATACATTGCAACGAGGCTATCTAATTTAACACTAACTTGTGAAAGAAGGAGGTCAACTTTCTCTGAGACATGGCCAACAGATACAGCCCCTGATACTTCCACTAACCAAACCACACAAACACTCTGACAACCAAAGACACTTCAATGAAGCCTTACAAATGCACGATCAGCTGGTTGCTGTGTGCGTTTATTAGAAAACCCAGCTAAATACTGGGCGTGTTCAATAGACGGACCGCCCCAATTTTGGTTTAATTGATCGCGGAGAAGTCGCGATATTGTTTCTCTGTGGAGTTCCATTGTGCCAGTTTGGGGGGAGTTCAGTTGTGGTTGTAAATTAGGTAAGTATTGAGCTGAAAAAGGGGGTTTCGTCCCTAACGATACCCCCTGGATCCGCCACTGATCAGTGGACTCATCAGGTAGTGTCTCCATCAAGTCTTTAATCTCAATCTCATCGTCACCTTCACTCTCCGTTTGTTCTCTGGTGGATGTCACATTGTTGCAGCCAATGCATCTGCAGCCTGGACCACAGCAATTGTTGTGCTTGCGGCAACTGCACCGTCTTGTGTGGCAGCCAGTTCCACACCTGCATCCATTCAGAACGGCATCAACTTTTTGCTTTGCTCGGGCAATATTCTCAGTAGTGTCCCACAAAACTTCCAACTGATCTTCCTTCTTGAGCCAGCCATATTTTGTAAGTTCTGTAGTAATAGTCAAAAGAAAATATTAACATTAAAAGAGATACTTCATGAGTACCTGCTTCATGGGTATGAATATTATGAAATTACAGAGCAAGAGTCATAGGCGGCGGCGCCGGTCCAATTTTGCTAAACGTTATGCCACACCCACTTTTAAATTGCAATCTCATGGGTAGTGATCAATGCTAATCACATTCATAGCCCAATGGCTGGACCGCTAAAAATTTGCCGGTGCCACCCCTGAGCTGAGAGTGTGTGTGTTTTGGATGTTAAGGATAAATCGGGTGTAACACCAGCAAAAAAATATTTGGTCTAAAATGACATTAGCAACCCAATCTGCTGGGATGATGTAGCATTTCATTAAAGCAAACTGTATAAAATACCTCTGAGTTTGATCTAATTTAGCAAAAGGCCCAAGAAAAACCCAAATAGTATTGTTTTCTATGAGACTTGCATCGTCAAGTGTAATTCAAAGCATTATGCATACCTGGTAGTTGAATTTCATTGTTGGTGGAAGAATTCCAGAGTCCCAATACCCATAGACAACGATACCAGTGAAATCTTAGTGCTTCCGCAGTGGGTACATTGTTAGCTTTACTGTCTGCTCTGAGCCACACACTATTCCTAATTAAATCCAGCCATTTAGTGTGAGTGTCCTGACTAACTATGTAAGTCCTCGTATATTCGAGTATCTGGAACAATGTGAAACCTATGAGAACGCTATAGAGATGCTTAAGGCTCTATATATAAAGCCCACCAATGAGATATTTGCTTGGCATTTGCTTGCGACCCGTCGGCAGCGAAGTCAATCTCTATGGCTCAGTCCTCTCTCTCTGCTCAGACCCTGGGACATTGTAACGCTGACTTAATGGTAAATGAGAGAATGTATCATAAACTCTGCTTGTCAATCCTTCCTGGATTGTGTTCGGATCTACTCCTTGGATTTGATTTTCAGAGTCAACACCAAAGTGTGAACTTCCAGCATGACGGTCCGAATACTCCTCTTGTTATCTGTGGCCTCAGCACTCTCAAGGTGGAAACCCCCGACCTCTTCTCCAATCTAACCCCCGATGTCCACTCTATAGCTCCAAGTCCCGTAGATATTGCCAAGAAGACCGAGACTTTATTGAGTCGGAAGTGAGCCAGTTACTAAGGGAGGGTATTATTGGACCTAGTAACTCACCCTGGCGGGCTCAAGTAGTTGTTACTCGTAATGAAAATAACAAACGAAGGATGGTTGTCGATTATTCACAAACATTGAACAGGTTTACCTTATTGGATGCTTATCCCCTACCTCGCATTGACGACACCATTAAAGCAATAGCCCAATACCAAGTGTTCAGTACCATCGATTTACGCAGTGCTTACCATCAAGTGAAAATCAAGGAGAGCGACAAGCCCTATACAGCTTTCCAAGCTGGCCATGCCTTGTACCAGTTCACTCGAATACCATTTGGTGTGGAGTTGCATGTTTCCAGAGAATTATGGCTTCTATTATAGAAGAAGAAAACCTGAAAGGTACCATTGCCATAGTTGCCAACTATCCCGGTTTTGCCGGGATTATCCCGATTTTTTTAGCCTTTCCCGGTTTCCCGTTTTTTTTTAGCCTTTCCCGGTTTTTTTTAGCCTTTCCCGAATCCCCAGTTTGCAATCAAGAATGGCTGAAGTCTTCTCAAGGAGGTTAGTGATTATTCAGTGATATTCAGGATCCAGAGTTGGAACACAAGTAGCTATAAATAGCCAGGCTGTTTTGGTAGACTGTTGGACGTCAGTGGTGTTCTCAAGCGAAAAATAGACCTGGAAAGTATCAAATAGAACAAAGAAATGACACAGAACTTCACTTATTACTCCTTTCTGATCAAGATTATTAGCTAAATTCAGTTGTTTCTGTTGTTTACTTCCGCTTGTCAAAATATAGTGTATGTATGTCCATTCCTGTTTGACTCACAACCATTACTGACATCTCTGTAGGTGTCTTTCACGGTAATACCATAGCTAGCTTTCTGAACCTAAGAAACGCAAAGTAGCGTGCCGAAGCTTAGCAACGACTTAGCAGATTTTCTCGTAGCCCTGGCATTATCTCCTATAATCACAGACTGGAACACTCGGGCTCTTAATTTCTTTCAGCAATATTCATGCTATCTTAATGATATTCATGATGGTTAATTAGTGGGCATGGCCTATCCCGATTTTTCATTTTAGAAAGTTGGCAACTATGCATTGCATACATGGACAATGTGACTATCTGTGGAAGGAATCAAGAAGAACATGATGAGAACCTTCAGAGATTTCAAGAAGTGGCCACAGCCCGCCAGATCACATACAAGGACAGTAAAAGTGTTTTCTCTACCAGGAGATTAGCAATTCTGGGCTACATCATTGAGAACGGACAAATCCGACCAGACCCCGACCGACTACTGCCTTTAATGGAACTTCCTGTCCCAAGGGATTCGAAGAGTCTACGTCAAGTTCTAGGATTTTTCTCCCATTATTTACAGTGGATCCAACGTTATTCTGAGAAGATACGACCCTTAACTCAAGCATCGACATTTCCTGTGTCAGAAGAGGCGAAGTCAGCTTTCACGAGTCTCAAAAATGACATTAAACAAGCTGTTGTTCATGCTATCGATGAGGACTCCCCTTTTGAGGTTGAGACAGATGCCTCAGATTTTGCCATTGCAGCCACTCTTAGTCAGAAAGGACGCCCCGTGGCCTTCTTTTCATGCACTTTGCAGGGTCCTGAAGTGAATCACGCCTCAGTTGAAAAGGAGGCCAAACCTATTATTGAAGCTGTTCGACATTGGTGGCATTATCTCACTGGCAGACACTCTCTTATAATAACTGATCAGCGCTCCGTCGCCTACATGTTTGACTGCAAACAGAGAGGTAAAATTAAGAATGAGAAGATTATGAGATGGCGGACCGAACTCTCTTGTTATAGCTTCGATATAGTCTATTGCCCAGGTTCCGAGAATTTTCCTGCTGATACATTGTCAAGGGCATTCTGTGCCGCGGTTCTGCAGTCACTTAGTGACTTAGCCCGGCTGCATAACTCCCTCTGTCACCCCGGAATAACTCGTATGTACCATTTTGTGAAGAGTCGGAATTTTCCTTTTTCTATTGAGGATATTAGACAGGTTAACAAATCATGTCGTACATGTGCTGAAGTCAAACCTCAATTTCATTCACCTACTCCGGCCCACCTGATTAAAGCCACTCAACCCTTTTAGAGACTCAACATGGACTTTAAAGGGCCTCTTAAGTCTACTAATCAATACATTTATTTCCTTAACGTTGTGGATGAGTACAGTCGATTTCCTAAAGATGTCAGTACCCAGTCTGTTATTCGGTGCTTTTGTGAGCTTTTTTCAGTCTTTGTCATGCCTGCATACGTCCATTCGGACAGGGGCTCTTCATTTATGAGTGACCAACTCCATCAATTCATTTTGTCTAGAGGGGTTGCATCTAGCCGCACAACCCCATACAACCCGGCAGGCAATGGGCAAGTGGAGCGGTATAACGGCATTGTATGGAAAGCAATTGTCATGGCCCTAAGAACCCGAGGCCTCCCTACCGCTCACTGGCAGGAAGTGCTCCCGGACGCGCTCCACTCTATACGATCTCTCCTATGTACGACAACCAACTCTACTCCCCATGAGAGGCTCTTCAGTTTTGAGAGACGATCTTCAGCAGGACGATCTGTGCCCACATGGTTTATGTCTCCTGGCCCCGTTCTCCTCAAACACCATGTCCGTAGCAGTAAAAGTGATCCGTTAGTAGACGAGGTACAACTCCTGCATGCCAACCCTCAGTATGCATATGTCCGGCATAGCGATGGTCGAGAAACTACTGTCTCCATACATCACCTGGCCCCTATTGGGAGAATTGCTGAACCCTCGTCTCAGGATGACCCGCCGAGTGGGGGCCAAAGTGGCGAGCCTGCTGATCAGTCTGGACGGGAACCTATAATGGCATGACCGAAAATTTGACAATAGCATAACTTCATCTTTGGCCATCAATTTGGCAAGTATTTGAGCTGCATAGCATAGGTTGAGTTCAAAGTAATCTGTTGCACTGATATGACCAAAATTTAATTTAATGGAATCAATTTGAGTTGCAATGAGGGCACCAGCTGCGTCCAATGTGGGATTAGAACTCTGCTCACCTACCTTTGCTTGAGCTAACTGCTTTTTTATTCCATTAAACAATTTATAACATGACATGCACATTTTACTTGAAGCTGTTAGTGTAGACTTTTCCACACTGATCACATTTAAGTAGGAATTTAAGACTTCTGGCGATGAGCAATGCCTAAAATAGTTTTTCTCTACTTGCTTAGGTTTGCAATTGCAAGATTCACATGGTTGTGGGGCCTTTACTCTGGTGCGAACAAGACAGTAGTGATCCTGGCAGAGAGGTGTGCTTCCGTCACTGTCTACTGACATGCTCGTGTTTGTGACTACCTTCTCTCTTACTATTTACTCTATTTCCTGTCTGCTAGCAATGTTGCTGTGTCTATAGTCACCCTTGGTGCAGGTGAGTATACCACATATGACTGTGGTGGGTGGCTTTTCCTCCCAACGTGGGTGGAAATTAGGATTGTTTTTATTCCTTGAAGCTTGTTTGTAACAAGCATGACATATGCATGCCAAGATGGTTTGGGTTGCTCTAATAAGTGCTGCAACATTGCAATCAGATTTGACAGCAAGATGTACATATTTTGTACTCTCTTTTCCGCACAAGTGACACGGACCACATTTACCATCGTGTATGCTAATTTGTGCCATAGTGCTATACACATACCACCACAATATAGATACGAGGTCAGGTGGAGAGACGATTTGGGGGAGGAGAAAGGTGCACAATTGGAACGGACACTGCAACTTCACGAGAGGAAAAAGGCTGCTGGAAGATTGAAAAGGAATGTTCTAGAGATATACATTTATTGGGTTTAGCTGAAAATGTGCTTGCAAGTATATTGTGATAAAAAAATAACTGAATTTATTGTTGAATTTTTTCAAGTTAATATTGATTGATGTATAATTGTATTTCGTGCATCTGGCATACTTGCTTGTAGTAATATCGTGGTACTGTTTTTACTTGTATTTTGTACTATACTATCTTTTAATTCAAGATACTACTTATTTTACTTCAACATTACCGACTACTAATGAAAGTGTCGTAGTCTTCAACGTTACTTCTACTATAGAAATTAATATAACAAGCGTATCTTCAACACTGCATGAAGCGTGGACTACACATAAATTAGTAGTAATAATAAGTACAGTATTGGCAGCTGTTGTCGGGGCTTGTCCAGTTTGTATTTTCTTCAGTTGTCTTCTCATAATCCAGTATGTAAGTAAAAACTATTGTATATTTAGTATAGTTTTATTACTTAATATCATTGAAATTATTTAGTCTCGAAAATATGTCAAGTATCTTGTTGTAGTATATTTTCAGCTTAAATTTAATTGGTCACACTTATTTATATTATTATTATAATAATGTGATATTTTAATTGTACCTGATATAGAATACAGGGGCGTTGAAATGTTTGCTACTGAGCAGCCATGGCCGCACAAATTTTTTAATAAAAAGAGGTGTGTCTATTATTTTTCTACTCTTTACCTGAACTTGTGTCCGCTAAAGAACTTGGGCGGTTGAAATCAAGTGGTCTAAATGACTTTTGCCGGGAATAGATGGCTACTATTAAACCTATTGGATGATTTTTATGAAATTCTAGACTAGCCTGGTCCTTTGTTCATTTTTCCAAAGCAATCTATTGTAAAACAAATGTAGTTCAGAAATCTTCCAGCAATGTTAGTCTGCAAAATGATCATTTTTTGCCATTCTCCCATTCAGTTATTTGCCACATGTACTTGAAGGAAAAAAAACTAAGACTGCAACAAATGGCAGTCTAATTATGAAGGATTCAGTTTTTATCAAGTTTTTTTTATATGTCTAAGTCGCTTAGCTATAATTATATCTACACTCTACATAATAGCTGTACTTATAATTAACGTTATATATTTGTGATTGTTATAAAAATCATTTTCTTGTAATATAATAAAATATGGCTTGAACTGAATTGTTTGGTGTGATTACAGTGGCATTTCAATTTATTAGATACACGGAGCATAAAGTTAAACTCTTTGGTTCATTTGATAGGAAAACCATTGTTTTGTCTTTCTATTAAAAAGCATTACTTGAATAAATGAGTTGGTGTGGTTAGTTGGTGTTTTTTATGATGGCTGCACCAATAAGATCTTGCTTCCTAATCCCCCATAATATTTGTTATCTATAATTCATGAATGCTATTAAAATTATTTCAATTAGTTGGAGGTCAATTCAGAAGATAACATTAATATCAAAGTTTGCAGAACGACCTTTAGTAAGTACATTTTTTGCTAATATTTGCTCATTTTGTATAACAATTTCATAATGTATTTCTATTTCATACTATAACAATACTATATCAACATTAAAACTGTTTAAGTTAAAGCAGGGAAGTAGCTAACAAGATAAATATCTAATTGAACTTTTCTTGTTGTTACTGTAGTATATGGACTCCTTTAGATGCTATAAGTAAAGTCTAAATTAGTCCTTTTCTTGCAAATATATTATATTGCAGAAAATTTACATTGTCATCTTGTGTCTTTTTTTAAATTTTTTAACTTTATCTATTCTTGTTACTTACCTGTATTTTATTTGTTATTAATTTTGCATTTTTTTTTCTTTTTTTTTTCCATCCACTTAATTTATAGAAAAGAACAGAAAAGTAGAATACTCAATCTCATCAGTTACTATAGTTTAATGGTGAGTATGCTCACATTCTACATAATTACTTGTGAAGTTTAATTTTATTATTGCATTAAAGCTTTTGGTGCCAAAACTTGTTATGGGCTACATTATTACGGTATATGGTATAATTGGTAAAGTAATTAGAAGAAACTGTTTAACAATTTAGTAATGATTGGATGTATTCTCTCTCTTTCATGACTATTTAAACAATACAGAATAAAAAATATTTGGTCGCCAATGGTAATCAAACCCAGGACCAATTGCTTCATGCACAAGTGCTCTGCTACTTAGCTACGACAAACAGCCTGAAAAAAACATTTCAATTCTGTATTTATACTGTAAAGGGGTACTGCTGCTAAGCTACAGTATCAATCTCGCCAGATTAACAAAATCTCTGTTATTCTTCAAAGCTTCTATTTATATTATTAATTCTGTATTGTTAAAAAAAACATCTTTGTAAGAGAGAATATATCTAGTGAGTAAAAGAAGGCTGAGATAGAAATTGTGAAGTTTATAGTGTTAATCAAAATCTACAGTCCAGACAATTAACCTACTTGTTGCCATTTAGGTAAACCAAAACTCATACCCCAGGTTTGTTAGATAACCTTAATGATGCCATCATAAAAATATTCCAACTTAACTTACTAACTTTTGAACTAACTTATGGAGGCTGCAGTATTTGAGTGAGGCAACACAAATGAAAATAAACGATAATATACAACTATTTTCCTGAGATGCTTCAAATCACGATACTGCGGTGGTGGCGGAAAAGTTAATAACCCATAGTTGACACTTTTTCCTTAAACCTATGCAAAACAAATAATTACATGGGAAATTGTTTTTATGCATTATGGAGTTCTTATACATTACAAAACAGAAGTTTAAAGGATACTGGCTCAAAGAATTGTGAATGATTACATTATTAGTAGTATTAATTAGCTAAAGTGTTTGTGTGTATACACATGTGTGTGTTAGGCACAAGTGCATATGTATGTGTCCAGTGGCACGTGTAATAGATGTTTGATTTAGGGAGTCCACGTATGTATGGCTGTGTGTACATTTGTTTGTGTGTGACATCAACATGGGTAGTAAGTAACTAGCAGATTTTTAAGTTAACTTCCTATCCTTCCGGTGTTAACAATAGTAGATGTGTGCTTATGATCTTTACATACCTACAAATCCACAAATGTGAATTTGTATGTTAATTATTTGTCATGTTAATTATTCGTCATGTTACTACACATCATTATTATTTTAAGAAATAAATAAATATGCTTTTCCAAGTGGAATGATCACAATTACATAATTTTTGTTTGAGGAGAAGATTAATTGAAAGCTAAGATATTCTAGGCATACATACACATGCAGGTACATATACACATATATAATGAATAACAAGATTAATTGAAAGCTAAGATATTCTAGGCATACATACACATGCAGGTACATATACACATATTATATAATGAATAACAACTCTCATATGCATGAATAAGTATATGCACACATACACAAAGAATACACATGTAGAAAACTTAACACTACTTGTTAGTCACATGGGAGTACTAAAAACAAGAATGAGAACACCTGTTGATTGAGTCTTCTTGACTACTCAAGAGCTTAATAGTGTATGTTATTCAACATTATTGTCTAGTATACTTAAAATACAATGCTAAATGACAAATTCAAATTTTGTGTAACCATGCACAGTTCAATCTGGCACAAATCATCACATGAGAATGTTTGCAAAAGATAACATTATTCGCAATGCATAGAAACCCATGGTTTGAAACGGTTAGGTCAGCTATCGTTATGAAACTTGAATAGTTCAATGGAATGCCAAATGAATGCATAACTGCAAAAAAAATTGATTGATCCCAGAATTGCACCTGATAAACTTGTTCACAATATTTCTCCTAAAGATATAGTAAAGTCTTAACATAGTGCAGTGTTCAGTGATGAAGTGAGTTGAACAGAATTTTCTTAAAGGCTCCATCTGTTATTGCTTGTGGTATTCATGAGTGCTTTGAGTAACCTCAAATCTGCACTGCTTAGGAAATTCAGAGTTATGTCATATGGTTGCACTGCGCTGTAGTATATAAATTCTCTAGAAAGAGTAAAAGCGAGACTACAGTTGTATCAATATGCAATTAATTAGCAACTTCTTTTACCACATGAAAATTGAAGTTTTCATTGTGGTAATTTTTTAGCTTAGTAGTTGTAATGCACAATACTTTCAAATAACTGTACTTACACAAGACTTAACTTCATGGTTAGTCTAGTGGACAATGAATTTTCAAGTAAATAATGTTACGTAGGGCTTAAAACTATGACAAATATTATCACCACCCCTTACTGGAATAGAAATGGAACCCTTTACTTATGGCGCTTTATCAACGAGGTTCAGTTAATAAATAAATTTTGAATACACACACTGACAAATTAATGTTATAACTATTATTATTGTGTATTATGATTCTTCTTATTGTTATTACTATTATTACATATAATATATATATATTCTAACATTAATAGTAAAGGTATTAAGAATATATCTGATGAGAACTTGTCATTTTGGTTTTTTTCGACCTTCCTCTTGCTATCTTAATTAATACTAGATATAATTATATCCATCCCTATTAATAACTAGTTGTACAACAATAAATTTCATAATGTAAAAAAAATTTATGGGTGCTCTTTAGAGGTTCAAAAAAAAACAACTGATCAATTGTTTTTGAAATAATATGGACTGAAACCAAAGTTATTTTGAAGTGAATTTTGTATTATCCATATCGGAAAGGAGTGGTCAGCCCTAAGTGAAAAATGCTACCGCACTCACTGATATAATTATTTAAAAAGGGAAACTTATTGTATTAAAAATAATTAGCATTGATGTCTAATTTAGTAATAAGCATATACATAAAAAAGATTTTCAATAACTTCACTCATTAATTTAAAGCTGTTGAGATATGTCGGTACATTTTATTTATTATTGAGCTATCATAAGCTATATTATTTATTAAAATTGAAATTTTTACATAATTAAAATCACATATCAAGAGAAGACTCCATTTCTAGTATATATATTTCTTATGATTATATACATGTTTAATTTGGAAAATTGTAATCACAAGTGTTTTTATTGTAGGTTTTTGATTATGTAACCAGGATTCAATCTGCTTCAAAGACAATTGTAGTTTTGACATAACTTGATTTAAAAAATTTATGTGGACTTTCATTCAACCAAACAGATTAAGCACAATTGTGTTTACAACAACATCATTATAAAATCTTTAGTTTTTTTCTAGTCTAGTATCCGTTCTAATATTCATGTGTTTTGTCCTTGCTTGATTGGTGATAATTAAAACATAATGTACTACATATGATAATATTCAAGTGGTTTTCTGTAATATTGTAATTGGTATTATTGGACCTCACTTCTTACTGGTTTCTAAATTCCTGCATTTAATAATAACATAGTGGTATGCACCTAGTATGGCTAGGTGTCAAATTTTAATGTTATAATTAACAGGTAATTGTTGCTTACCTATGCACTGAATGAAATGGCATCACATTGGTTGGGTATGGGGTCCACTAGTCAGACTTTGAATAAGTTTCTTACTCTCAATTTACAAATTGATTGAAGTAGTTTGAAGTATGTTAGAATATATATTGCTGTATTTCTCACTATATTATTTTATTTTCATACTAAGTTGTATTATGAACACTATTACATAAATTAATTAAAAGGCAAGTTCTCATCTGTCTCGTCTTTACTAATTGTAGCAATAGTATCAAGCCTGATGTATAGTCACTGTATACAATTGTATAGAAATATCACTAAATCTTGGATGACAAAATAGCATTTATTCTGCTTAAAGGATATAATAATAATTTTATTTAGGCAATCAATAAAAAAATTACTGGCAAATCTAATTTTATGCCGGTCAAGCAGAGAATATCCTCTCTTTGTTTATGCAATGTCTTTGATAAAAAAGATATTCCTGACCACTATTATGCACATACCTTTCTAATGTCAGCCACAAACCTACATTATTTACAACAAAGAAACCTTTGCTCGTCCACAATGATGTGCTCAGAGAGAAAACAATTGGTCAACTATTACTGCTTTGAAGTAACAAATATTAGAACACTCAAAGGCTAAAACTAGATACTATTAATATGGACTCATCAACAGATTAAACTAAAGTACATAAAACTATATTGAGATTCAATAAAAACAAAACAATCCTATATTATCAAGCTGAGCGAGGGAGATACTATTAGTGGTGGATAATGCAAAATCTGGTATATGTTAAATGTATGCGTGTGTACGGATAGTAAGTATGTAGGTTTCCTTATTTCTCCTAGAAAAACGGCTTTTTTAAGTTTGACCCAAGTTTCTTCTGAGCATTAAGCAAGTCTTACTAGAAACTTTGGCTCAAATTTGTGAGAGAATTCCCACAAAACGTTCGTTTTTCAAGTCATTAAAATTTGCTGCGACTAGTAACTATGTAATAGTTAGAGCATACACGCTTAGGTACTGGTGGATTTAGTGCACAAAGCCCTCGGGCCTACGGCCCTTGGGCTTCAGTGCACTGAATCCACCAGTACCTACCTAAGCGCATGCTCTAACTATTTTAGAACCCGTTTATCCAAAGCCGCCCAGTTTCCACTAGCAACTTGGTTTATCAGCATTTTCGAGCACAAATGGCGGGGGTTTCCGGCCCCAAATTAAAATTCAATTAAAATTCAATTGAAGCACACCTGGCAAGTCTCCTTTAGCATTGTAGCTGCCAGCTGTTATCTCCAGATCTAACTCTACCCTGGGCTGCTCTGCTCTGCTGGTAAACAGTTAAGCAGCTAGCTATGGTAAATTCCTGTGGTATGAGGGGCAGCAGGAGAGTTATCGAACTAGGGCTGGTCCCATATAGGTGGATATGAGAGGGTAGTAGACCCTCACATATGATATCCGGGCCTCACATATCATATCCGGGCCTCACACCGCTTTATCCAGCCTATTCTATTAAACTAAAACTCAAAAATAGCAATACCCCAAGGGTGGTTAGTATGCACAGTTTATATACCTAAAGGCAAAAAATAGTGCACACTTACCAAGTTAGTACACCTAGTAACAATATAGCAACGGGTTCTAAGGTGGTATAGAAAACCCTTTATCAGACGTAATTTCAAAACTTCGTCTTTTTTGGGGCAGCTAAAGTGCCGCTTGCTCATTAGTGGGAGCGGGATAGTTCGACACAAGATTTCGACTTGTAGGCGTAGGGCTGAAGAATATAGCGGTAGCAATCCCGACGGAAAGAACTGAAGAGCATGTTCAAAAGTTACCTATAATTGAGGTAGTCAGAATGTCTCTTAATTAGTGGGGACTCAGTTTATCATTTGTACTTTGACCCTCGCGTATTTTTGTGTTGGCTCGTCCTCCGACCCGCAATTATAACATAACAACTTACCTTGTGTTTGTTGTCAAAAAGCTACAGGTAATTCAAATAGTCACATACTACAGAATAAACCAATGCTGGGGGAATTGAGGTAAGAATGTAGTTACGTATTTGTTAACTAAAATATATACTAGTCATAAAGGCTACGTACTTATACTATTAGAAATGGACTTACAGATGCTTTTGAAGTGTTTTTTTTTTGTTTTGTTTTTACGCACAGGTTCGCTCGTCCTATGTGCTTAAGCACATCACCCTCAGGTGCATACGAGAGGGTTATAGTAGTGCGTTTGTCTCTGTCTGCTCGTATGTCTGTCTGTCGATTCCATTAATAGTGGATAACTAACCTTTAAAACGAGTATGACCTGACGTAGTAGGATACTTTTAGTCCCTTAAATTAACCACTTTCTCAAAATTTGAGCTAGTTTCCCAGTAAATGCTTAGAATTTTAATAATGGGCTGAGTGGTGCTCTAGTTATAATTGCATCAAGTATTTTAAAGTTAATCACATTAAAAAGTTGACAGTTTATAAACTACTAAAGCAAGTAAGTGATTCTACACCATAAAAAGCTTAATGCTAGAGTCATTGCTCATTAGTTCAGAATAATGTTAGTCCAACTTTAATATTCACAAATGCACATCAGAAATTCACAGCTTCATTTAGTTCCCCTTACTGCTGACAGATGTTCTGCTAGTGATTATTTGCAAGAATCCTCATTAGTGTATACTTAAGTTGTATCAGTGGCACTAAATAGTCGAATCTTGCCTCCTATATTATTATAATTAGCTACGTGTAATTTATTAATACTGTGTATGTAAATAATACTAAAAGAGGTATAGGAATATTATTTATGCAAATCTCTCAAGTAGAGCAAGCTGTTATAAGTTCAAATATGCAAGCTAAAAAATGTATCATTATATAATATTATAATTATATTAAGTGTAAGCCATACTTTGCTAAGTAAATAAGAAGTGACATAATTAATTGAGGGTTTGTTGCTATAGTCGATAGAGCAAGTTATGTGATAATAAATGTTGGATATGCAGAGTGTAATAATACCAATCACTAGTACACACTGTTAGTGTCCATTGACTGAAGTCTACACATGCAGAGCTAGAGCACAAGGTGCTAAAATCTGATACATAGTGCTGATTAATTTCTGATCCTTCATCACATTCTTGTCAACAATTCTACTATACACTTGTTGTATTTGTAATTAAAAGTGTAGAATTATTTGTGTTTATCGATGAATTTCTTTTGCAGTTTCACTGTTTGTGGCTAGTAGTATCCATTCCCAAAAGTAATTAAACTGACTGTTTGTTTATCTCGTGTAAGGATCATAGTAATTCGTATTTCACTTTCACTTTCTTTACAACCTTGTGTTATTGTAAAATTGGCAGGAATAGTTTGTTTGATTAGAATTACGTGCAAGATCATTAAAGTTGTACTATCACCTTATGTATTATTATTTTCTATCTTAATTTTCAAAACAATTATGCACTATCTTAATTTATTTTTATATAAATAGAACAAAGTACAGTAATTAAACTGACACAAGAACAAAGCTAACGATTGTACTTATCTTCTGTGGGAAAATATATTTTTCTGCTAGAAATGGATGAGGATATGATGGCATTATAGATTTGGCATAATGATTTTCCCTATTCCAAAATTATAGATCGTTTTACGCATGAATAGTATATAGTTATTATCATTAAATTATAGTTCTGGTATAATTAGTAGTGGTGACTTGCTTTTAAGGAGAACATTTTCTATGTGTTATATTTTTTTACAAACTTTAACAATTTCTGTCATGTATTGATCTTTTAAATACAACATTTGATCATGAAGTCATTGATGTATATTGTAATAGTTTAAAGTGGCCTTCCAATATAGTGAGAACAAGACTAGTATCCCAAAACTTTTGTACTCCCAAGTATAAACTATTCTTCAAAGATTGTTAAATGCTATAATGCTAGTCTTCTTTTTCGTTGTAATGTTTTCAGATAGTTTTGAGTGCCTTTTGCTTTTAATATTTCCTAATATCTCAGTTGTTAGTAAATATTATTGTTTCATAGTCATTATTGTATCTTTTTAAATGGAAATTGAAAATATTTTAGTAAAACTTTGTATACCCAATTTATGCTATGTATGTTGTACAACGAACAGTGATATATCTAATTAATAGTTTATATACTTATGCTTGTATATATCCTATATTTTTATTAATTACAGTGGAGACAATATCAAGATTACAAGACTGTTGTGACAGACTTTATTATTTAATACGATTATTTTTATGGTTTCTGTACTACTAGTAAAAACATTAAAATTAAGTATGACACTTATGCTTTACATATCTTAGTCTGCAACACTAAAGTGGAGTTATGGCATAGAAGAACTAATACATTACATGTTTAAATAATATGTGCAATGGCAGAACAGAACACATACAAGTGAATAAAATGTTGGTATACCAAAAGATAAAGCAGGACTACTCCAGTGTTTATAAATACAGAAGTGATAGTGAAGTGTTTCCTCTAGTTTCTCCTGTATCACGGGCAGAATTAGTTGCAATATGCAATGTCTTTCTATCTTTTGAATCACATATCTCTGGCAGTTTGATATGACATCTTGAATCATCACACAGTGGTTGACTGGTAGTGGTGAGGACTTCCCGTTCCTTAGTATAATGAGGTAATGGAGGAGCTTCATTATCTACTCATAGAGTGTAGTAAGAATCATGGAGGCAGAAAGTATTGCTATATAATTTAATATACCTGATGATATGTCATCATTGTTGCTTGGATTGATTAAGTTTTTCAATGTAGGAGCTGCCAGACATTTCTCTGTCAAGTCTACCTCGTTAATAGTTGAATATTGTGCAGGAGCAGTTTGAAGTAATGTAGGCTGCTAGTAGATGTACAATTATATATTATGGTCAATTATTAGAGAAGCTATTCTAATTTTAAATAGGTAAAACTAATTAAGTTATTCATCTGATTACATTTACATAATCTGTTGTTGCTTTTTTTTTTTACTTTATCACTAACATGACAGAAGCAGTAAATTAGTTTTGACACCTATGAGTTATCATCATCAGTGAATAGTACAAATAAGTGAAAGAGGCAAGGACAACTCGAACTAAAATGCACAGATATGTGCTAGATGTGGATTTAAAAGCAAATGTCTAGTGGCAAAATAATGTAATATGTTAGTTGCTAGCTATTCTGCTATTGTTTTTGTTTTTTGTTTCTTGATTGGGAAATCATAGACATTTTGATAAGGAGAATATATTAGTTCATCCAATAACAAATTAATTCTTTAGAACAGAATAGTGTAATGAATGAACTTTTGTGTTTCAGTTGCGAATAATTATTTGTTGGACAGACATAGAGTACATTAGACTAGTTAACAGCATCAATATGCATTGACATCAAGACTTCCAATCACTTCAGTAGTTGCAGAGCATGCATAAAGAGCAGGTCACAACATTAATTGTAACGATATTAAGGTATTATCTGTTTACTAAAAAACAAAAAACAATTTTGTGCATAGAATCCTGGTTACTTACAATGCTGGATTCAAGAATGAACAGGAATCAGGGCACATTATCATGTAACTATGGTGATAGCTTTATTCAGAAACTAAAAAAAAGAAGAGAGAAAAACAAGCATGCATTAACAACAAAACTGCTGGACATCTCACAGCCAACTCATTAATTAACAATAGCATATTTTCACATTTTTACAGCCAATTATGATGTTAGTTAAAACTTAATCAAACATTTTGAAATCCTGTTTAGGGGTCAACTGAGTTTGAAGTTATAACCAATTTTGCCTAAATACATTTGCTTCTGCATCTACCCTCTTGCACAAACATGTTTGCTATAGTTTAATTCCCTAGGTGTTTCACTTTGTACTATTTAATAATATTGACTTCTGTATTGCTTCAGTTTTTTTGAACTCTATAATTATAGTGAAATGGTTAAAAAAAAATATGGTTATTTATCTGATTACATTAATAAACATTATCCAGACATGTAATACCTGTTCCTTTTTTAAAGATGCAATTTGGGCGTAGTCCTCTGAAATATAATATTGCTTCTCTGTAGGTCGACGTAGGGATGAATACTGTGTGACGCAATTCTTTAATTGGGAATAAATTATGTATTGTTAGCACTATATATGCATAATGCAATAGAAGAAGCAAATTTATTACAAGATTAGTACTTTGAGAAAAAACACAAAATTGCATTATTGGCAATGTTTTAGTAACTTCTTTGACATCGATTACCATTTCATACATTTACTTACCAATGACGTTTCATCTCTATTATTTGCACTGGCAACAGTGACCGTGGTATGCTTGTGAGATAACTCTTCGTAAAAGTCTTCATTCTATAAAATGCATTCACTTTACTTAATAAACTAATGATTACAATGTGTCATGATTTACCTTTTTTCCAGGTTTTTCTTTTTCTCTTATTTAAAGTAATTACAAATCATTAATACTATCTAATTTTAGATTCTTACCTTTGCATTTTCTTGTTTATACTACTACCTAAAAGAAACAAAAAAAATACTGTAACTACAAGTATTAGTTATTATTACAACTCACATTTCCAAACTATAATTGCTGTAATAAGTGTAATCATTGCAATTAATATTCCAAAAAAGAACACAACTGATGATACAGTAATGTAAATGAGAGGATTACTACTCTCAATAATCATTTCTTGTAAAGTTTTGTAATTGTTGGTAGTTGTGTATGTTGTATCCCCAAACATGATGTCATCAAAATGTTGTGAAGTTGAATTTACTACACTTACATTTCCTGTGAAACATTAAGGTGTTAGTTTTACTCATTATCATGTTATATTATTATTATGTTTTGTTTTACCTTCATTTGAACAATTCACAGTTGCATTCCAACTTCCATTGGTACATATGACCTGTACAGGTGGCACATCTATGTCCTCACAGTAGTTGTATATAGTCCATATTCCATTGTCAAATCTATATAGTCTTCTTGTTGTTACGTTGTCACTCATAATGCATGGAGCTGTGGAATTAATTGGAAGGGAATATGAAGTTTTTTTAAAAAATAAAGTGCACGATATGCAACCTGACAATAAACTGCTATACCACGTTCTATTGGTAATAATATTAGGAGTAACTTCACTTAAAACCGTATTACAGTAGTTTATTGCTTAAAATACTTAAATAATGGTGACATTACCATGTTTGTTTAGTGATTTCTTACTTTATACTGAAGCAGTGGGGAACAACTGAAGTAACGTTATTCATATTATATTGTTTTGCAGTAGACAAAATTGATGGTAAATATATTCAGTGTAGTTGTAGATTATTGAAGATGTATTGGAGACTTTTCTAGCTAATAGCTATGTGTTTACTAACTCATATTCTAATAGGAACATTTAATTACACCTGGTATGTTATATTTATGTTATAGCAATTGTTACTTACTTAATTATCATAATTTATCTTTATTAGTGGACAATTATGCATTAACTGACAAGAATAAAATTCACAGATGAGTGTGTTAAAATTGTATAGCTAAACATTAATTCTTTGCTAAAAAGTATTAATTTTTGTTTGCTATTGTAATAATGCTTGTAAGATAGGTTGCCTGATAAAAGGTTGTTGTGGCATGTGCAATTGCAGCCAACTTAATTAGGCAAGTTTTTATCACTTACCTAGTGTGATATTGGACAGTAAATGATATACGCTGTCATTTTCAATTTGATAGGAGATATGCATGACATAATCACTGAAATCAATTAAATTACTCCAATTTAAGTGAGTTAAAATGCTTCCAAAAATTGTCATCTCTAAAGTCAAATTTGCAGTCTTCACTTCCAAGTGATATGTTATGTTTTTGCAAGGTGAATTGATCTGTACTAGTCCATTAAGTGATAGTTGTAGAATAGGTTGAGGATCTTTAAATTATTACAAAAATACAATTATTGTAGTTATTTAATTTGACTGTTAAAGGTACTAATCTTACGTGTCATAATCAATTGAATAGACTCTTCATTACATCCTATAGTGGATCCAATCAAAGGAATGGGAGTGGGTATTGTTAACTGCACAGCAATGAATGACTCATTTTTATAGACAATTCGGAGTACCAGTTCCACAGATTTGATCACAAATGGCTGTTCAATAACTTCACTGTGTATGTTATAGCCATTAAAATATGTTGAAAATCCTATACCAGGCCATATCTCTCAGTTGACAAAAATACCAGAACATATAAAAACTGCTGGTTCATTTGGGCAGTTGACACTGCCATTACCACTAACTTGAACTAATTGTCCTACAATTTGAAAGTTTTAAAACATTAAGTAGCAAGGCTTAGTTGTACACTTACCAAACACAGATAAGAATTGATGACAAAGAAGGTATATATAGACTAAATGTGTCATACTTTATGACGCCCTCCTTGAAAATCTGCTACTATGATCTGTTGTTAAATAGCCAATATAACAAGGAAGGAAGTATTAAGCATTTTCTGTCTTCATTTGAGTACTACTTTGAAGAATGTAAGCATAATTAGAGTATATTCTAAAATTAATGTATGAATTAGAAAATAAGCACAAACATAGCTGTAATTGTGCTTTAAGGTTATGTTAAATCATTTTAGTGTCACAGTGTTTTGAATCATATCTGCCTGTCAAATTTTATCCAATATTTAAAGCGTGTAAAGTATAAGCTAATCTTTGAGGCCACATACTATATATGTATATATGTATGAATTTATTTATTCCATGCTAGATATCTTCAGGATATTAGTTTAGGTAGTAACCCTGAGATAACTCACACTATCACACTGTGTTTACCCACTGTGTTAGCTCAGGCTGTATTTCTGCTAGCTCAGATAGCAATTAATTATAGCAACTGGCCTAGATTGCTATATTTTTGCATTTTACAGGTACCTTACTTTATTGTTGTAGCCTTCCAAACCAGGTAATTCCAGCTGCTACAATATTAGCTGGAGTTGAGGGGAGACCCTTAGAGAGTTTTACATCCAACTTAACACCATGACTTACTGACCCTAGTACAAAATATTGTAGTGAAGGTATCTAGCATAGAATAAACCACATATTTCACACTCAGGCTTTGTTTTCACTTGCACCTGGTTCTTGACAATAAATTAGCCTGCTTGTGAAATATTTCACCATACCACATGGCACTCTGACTCATGTAATAAATACAATAAACCTTAAAGCATTTGTAACCATAAATAACTATACTTTAAGCTAAAATTTAAGCCATGAGAGCCACAGGGTTGGCTTATTAAATAGAGTATGTTCTGTTCTTTACACTGAATGTTATTCAGCAATACAGTAGTGATAACAAGCACTTGATAATTTAAAATATATAATAGGATGCCAAGGCAGCAGAGATGTAACTTACCATAAATTTGTTATTCACTAGTGAGTTAGTTGTTTATTGTAAACATAACCTTTTACTATGATTGTTATCATAGCCATGTAAGTTTAGACAGAATGTCAGGGTAGTGGTGCCAGTGTGACCAGTTTGCAGTTCACTACTTACTACTAGTCAACACACTCACACTGGCAGAAGTGACTCTATAGTACGCTGCCACCAGAATCTGAACTGACTGATCTCTCAATCCCCAACTAGCTAGCCTAACTCCCACTATATTACCAGTGAAGTTAGTTAAATGAAAGATTAATTATAAGAAAAGGAATGACACAAAACGAATCACTATTAGCCAAGTCAGAACAGAACCAAGTACAAAAAACATAGCTTTTGTAGTCAATCACTGACTTAATGACACACTGAGGAAACAGATTGCACATAGCCGAATAATGTGATGAATGACAAGTGTTAATTAGTATGCATGTACTGAATAAGTGTTTGTTATGCAATGCACCCAGAACTTGAAATATCTTTTGTCTTCTCCTCTCTCCCTGACTACAAGTGGGGGAGGGCCCCACCAGGGTTATTCCCTTTGTCTATCAAGAAGGGTTAGTAAATATAAACAAATTATAAAAAACACTCTATAATAGTTGATGTTGATTGTAGATATTTGATTTCTAACTTCAAGGTAGCGTCTTGATGAAACAAGTTTGAAATTTGAGTAGTTAATATTTTCCCCAAATTGAGAAGATATTACAGCATTTTCAAACTAGAAAATTGTAATTATTGTACATCATAATAATAATATAGAGTGATGATAATAGAATTAGTCTCACCGAAAACTTTAAGGATATTGCCACATAAGTAATACATGTTCAGGTAGCTCCCTGAACCGGCTGTGTCGAAACCTCTGCTGCAGGCAGCCCCTCCCCCTTACCTCTATAACTGGAGACAGTAAGTCCTGCACTCAGAAACGACAAACATTTCCATAGTAACCTTTTAATGTTTCATTCATAGTTACAATAATGCATACATTCCATCAGTCTCTATCCATTAGCTAGCACACCTCACTCTCTATATAAACAGACAATATTTATCATTCTTGGCTCTAAAAGTAATATTTGTAACTGGAGACTTTGTCAGTAACGGAATTTATCACCGAGTTGCTCCTTCGTAGCAGCTCCCATCTTGCTGGTAACTAGAGAGTCGTCGTCCAAGCTAGCCACCAACTAACACAACCTCACTCAACCTCGGGTCAGCTTGGGCTTCGGTTATCAGCTGGATACTGGCGTCAACTGGTCGTGCCTTGGCTGTTGTACTCTCCTCCTTGGCTTGGACACGGTCGGGTTGAATTAGCCAGTAATTAAAAAAAGTTAATAATGAGGACAGAACAGCTTAAAAAGTATGAAGAAACTCTGTTTTAATTTACACTTTCTGTGGCTCAAGCAGATAAATTTTTCCAATTTTTAGGATAGTAGTTCACACAGGCATAACCACAGGTGTAATATCAAAACCAAATATATTTTTGAGGGACTGTAATTTGTGAAGATGAATAAAGATATGTATACTACTTTAGATGTCCAATTTTCACACATATTCTCTCTATTCTTTAACAGACCCCAAATAATTATGTAGTACATCAGCACATTTGGTCCACTTGTATATCTTTATTACAATGATCTAAACATGTTTTTGTTTGCTTAAAATTTATAGTCTGTAACATAGTAAGGATTGTGCAAATTGTTAATTAATAACACTGTACAGTAAGCTATGAATGAGACACTACTAAAATGACAGGCTATTCAATAACTGATTTCAGTAACACATAGTAAGGCTGATATAATATAGTTGTAGTACTAATACAAAGTTGGCTACAAAGATGTATGTGTCTTTGTGGTCTTTTTCAATGTGCTGCTATGATGCAGTTATATATGCTTCATTAGGTGATAATTCAATAGAAGTCACTGAGTTCTTCACCTCTACTTCTTCATAGAAGGGCACTGTTGTAGGTATTACATCATTATCTCCACTAATTGTCTGATTCTTTCTTTTTGTGTTAGCAAACCTTATTCCACTCCAGAATCCTATGAAAAAGAAAAGAAGGAAACATCCTATTATAGTGAATATTACTATTAATATAAACTCCGTTATAGAGAAATCTAAAGGGTGTGAAGAATGTTGAGATTCCGTGGAAACCTAAGTGAACACAAAAAAGTTCTTTATAAAGATAAAATAGAAGTATATGTTACCTACAGACATATGGGAACCAACTGGACCTGCAGTATTATAACAATTTTTAATAGAAAATATATTTCAGCTATTTATCTAACCTTCTGTTGGACTTCTGCATATATTTATTGCATTATTAGTCCACTCTCTATCTGCTTTACATTTCAACTTGTAAAGTGATTTGTTATTTTCTGAACTACACGTAATGATTGCAGTAAATTCTCCAGAAATATTGGAAATGTATTGTACCCTAGTAAACCTATATTGCAGAAGAGGACACATTCCTAAAATAACATAGTGAGGTTAATGCAGTGTCTAATAAAAGGCTTACAATTTTGTATGTGATTATTGTATTATTCTTTATTAGCACAACTCTATTCTATGTTCACTTAATTATTCTAAACAGCTATAAATTGATTGATTACCAATTATAAAAGTTGTATTGACAGTATCTGCACATGATCCACTAGACACAGTAATATTGTACTGTGTAGAGTAGTCTAGAGCTAGTGTGACAGATGTAGTATCAGTTATGACATGAGGTCCATGGAGTGGAGGAGGAGAGACAGTCACTTCATAGAGTGTCCTGTTAGTCACATCTACTGGACTCCATGTCACTAGGAAGATATTGTTTTGGTGGGTAGTGAGAATGAGTTCTGTAGGGACTAATTATATACCATATCAATAATGGTTGTACAGATTAGTGCAAAAAGATAACAATACAATTGCGAAATAAAGAGATGCATCGAAAAAATGACCCTTTTTTGGAATTTGGACATGCACAGTATGTTAGTACCACTTGAAAGCACAGCGCGACACCGAACTGTGTTGATAATTATTAGAGGTGACAAAAATTTGACAAGTGCAGAGTTAATCAGGGTAATTATCAACTGACCTGACCTGACCTGACCTGTTCCTACTCCCCTGACTTTGACTTTATCATACTTTAAAAGGAGAATTTAATGTAGAGCTGAAGAGCCAAACTCACTTATTCCTTACTACTCCTATATATGTGGTGAGTAAAACAACAACTGGTAATTACATATTGGTTACGAAGTGTAGCTATGCATATTTTATCCAATTTTTGTGCTCAAGATCACCACCAGACATAATACATAATTAGTTTTTGATCCTTAGCATTTGAGATGGTAATAACTTTGCTTCACTTGCCTCTGTATTGAAAGTCCATAAACATATATTTATGACCACACTGAAGTGTAGTTCCATTGAAGTCAACCAGCTCATAAAATGTGAAAGTAGTTACTCTGATACTGTAGTCAGTGATGTTCTTTTCATAAATAATAGTGTAAGTCCCTAGTTGTAATCCAATAGATGGAGTTAAGGGATTAAATAATATTGATATAGAATTTTGATGAGGCCTTATAATATTTCCATCAATATTACTTTCATTGTCATTACAGGTAATGACAGCAGCATCATTGTTACAAAATGGAGTCTTGACCTCAACCGTTTCTAAAGAAAACAAATATTACTGTACTGAGCAGCGTACTATCTTTTAATTTTAATCACAAACTGTTTATACGAGAGCACCTGTGATATTGTCATCATTAACTTGAAATCCTTATAGTTCTATTTAATGTATACGCTGAACTGTGTGATTGGGATTTAGCTTATCAGAGTTTATGATAACATTATTAGGAATAGTTTCAACTTTTCAACTGAGAGATAGAGTAAACAATTGGGGAAACACTTTGGTACTCATGAGTACAGGTAGGTACAGGTCATAAAGTACTCATGAAAATGCTCAAATCCTTTTGGTAAATGATTTAAAATACACTGTATTTATGCACTGCCTAATTTTACTAATACTTCTAAGTACTTTTGAAGTACATGTAACTAGTATCGTAATGCATAATTACTTTGTTCAGCAAGAAGTAATGTGTTGCTCCAACTGCTAATATGTCATAAGCCTCTTACCAGCTCCACTAAGATATCAGGTGGCCTCCATTTATATGCAAGACAGTGACAAGTGGAAACTAATTTTTATCCATATTAGACAGAAAGAATTAATTGTAATTGACTTCTGAAAGTATTGTTCCCTGACATAACTTCCAACAAGTCAATGAAATGCATACTGTGTTTAGCCCGGTTAAAAACAACAACTAATCATTATGTTTACTGTAATTGGTACTTAAGTACAAGACCAATGTTTGTGTACTGTTCAAGAAGCCAACACAAATTTGAGGTATTTGTAGTGATTTTCAACCACTACAAATTTATAAGTACTCGTAGAGTACACAAATACTTTTCAAAGTATTTCACCTTATGGCTTTTGTCAGATAAAAGTTTGTTGTAGCATGTTTAAGTGCAACAAATATTACCTAGACACATTTTTGTTACTAACCTAGAGTAATATCTGATAATGGATGATAAAAACTGATATTTTCAACTTGATAAGAAAGATGAATAATGTAATCACTGAAATCAATTGAACTACTCCGATTGATATATGTTGTAATGTTTTCAATAAACATCATCTCTGATGTAACATTTGCAGATGTCACTTCCAAGTGATATCTTATATTTTTGCAAGGTGAAGTGAGTTGTACTAGTCCATTATGTGATACTTGTAGAATAGGCTGAGGATCTTTAAATATTACAAAAACAAACACAATACATCTATCATGGTGTCTAATTTGATTGTTATAATTACTAATCTTACGTGTCATGATCAATTGAATAGACTGTTCATTGCAAGCTATAATGGATCCAATCAAAGGAATAGGAGTAGGTATTGCTAACTGCACAGCAATGAATGATTCATTTTTATAGACAGTTCGGAATACCACTTCCACAGATTTGATCACAAATGTCTGTTCAATAACTTCACTGTGTATGTTATAGCCATTAGAATATGTTGGAAATCCAATACCAGGCTGTATCTCCCAGTTGACAAAATTACCAGAACATATAAAAACTGCTGGTTCATTTGGGCAGTTGACATTGCTGACTTGAACTAGTCTTCCTACAATTTGAAATCATTAAAAAAAAAAAGAAGCAATTCTTAGTTGTAACTTACCAAATACAGATAAGAATTGGTGACAAAGAATGTAATAGACAACATGTGCCATACTTTATGACACCCTCCTTTAAACCTGTTAATATGATATCTCTCACTAAATAGCCATTGTAACAAGGAAGGAAGTTGTATGTCTTCCTGTCTCCATTACAGTGCATAAGGTTATTGGCAAGCGTAGCGAGACGCTTACAGTGGTAACATAGTTGAAAATCGGGGATAATTGTTTATTGGCGAGCGAGCGGAGGGAGACAGTATTAGGGGTGGATAATGCTAAATCGGGTATATGTTACATATGTATGTGTGTATGGTACGTATGCCCCTTAACTGCTAAAACATAGTAACAATAGTGTCATTATATGTTACCTAATTCAGCGAAGCGAGCGGAGCTGACTCACTAATGAGTTCGCGATATATATATTTAGGTCAAGGAATTGTTTTTGTTCTTGCACATTTTCTCCTACGCGCTTGCGCGGGCCCGGTGACCTTCTTAGCAACATTTTTTTGTTTACCCGCGGTACGAAGTAGCGATGCCCAGTGAAACAAATTCTGGAAAGAGAGACAAAACGTTAGAAACGCTCCGTCAAGAGCTTTGAGGGCGTTAGAAACTCCAGAATAAAAATTAGTAAGGAGAGAGATAAGAAATGAAAAAGACAGGGCAAGGAGGAGTAGAGCTATAACGAAACAGAAACAGGTAGCAAAGTAAAGAATCTTTCTTTTTGTAAAGCCATTAAATGTTCCTAATTTATTTATTAGACTATTCCTGAGGATTACGGTACCAGGAGCCTTCATCATAGAAAAAAGCTACCAATATTGTTTTCTCACTTTGACAGTATTTTGTAGCCACACCAAGCATGCATGAAATAGCTGCAATTACCGGGAAATATGCATCGCTTGCTTTGCTATTTTGTGCTATTAGAGCGCATCACTAGTATTATTGGCGAGCGAGCGTAGCGAGCGAGACACTTACAGGGGTAACAGAATCGAAAACCGGGGATGTCAGTTTATTTATTTATTTGTATATATGTATGGACGTACGTAAGGCATTTTTGTACTTTGACCTTCGCGTTTTTGTGTTAGTTCGGTTGTCGACCCCGTCCCAAATTGCACTAAACAGAATCCTCTGGTTTACCGATCAGTACCCGTATCACCCTAGAAATTGAATTGTTTACCATTTTGAATTATTTTGCCGGTGCAGTTCAAACTTGACAACTTAAGGGACTTCCATTTCTATTCGAGTTAGTGGCGGTGGTAAGTCAATGCGCTCTTTGTCATGGTTATAAGCCGTGCGCACAGTATTTACCTGAAAATACATCGTCCACTAGACTTCTGCGAAGGTAAGTCTGTGTAGGTGCATGTCCAGCTGTGTCAAAGCATTGTGTGTTACAACCACTACTTAGCTAAAGAATATCACAAAGAAAACTTTTAAATATCGTGTATTGTTTTGTTGTTGTTGTTTTTTCCTTCAATTCAAGCAGTTGCAGAGAGTTGTTACTATGGCACTGAAATCCCTTTACCCTGTATGCTAAATTAAAAAACTGGACCTTATTTTCAGTAGCTTCAGTGTTAGAAGTCAATAAAAATAGTATAGTCTTTAGGCTCGCTCGCCATTTGTGCTCAAGCACACCACTAGTTAGCAGGCTCGCTTGCCATTTGTGCTCAAGCACACCACTAGTTGGCGAGCGAGCGTAGCGGGCGAGACACTTACTAACAGGGGTAACACAATTGAAAATCAGATATGTTTGTTGGCGAGAAAGCTAAGCGAGCTAGACGGTATTAGGGGTAGACAATGCAAAATCGAGTATATGTTATATTTGGCGAGCGAGCGAAGCGAGCCAGACACTATCAGGGGTAACTCAATCGAAATTTCGCTATATTTATTTATCTGTTTATGGGGTACGTGAGACCTCTGTTTCCGCCCGCGCTTCTAATTACGTAAGTTAGGTAAAGCGTTCACAGTTCCAGTATTTTTCAATTAACGAGCGCGGAGAATCCTGCTGCAGACGCAACTTTGTTTCAACCAAAAAGTTTACAGCTACTCTCTTCTTGAAACAATTGTGAAGTCTTTGCCAAGCTGCGCTTCTTTGCCACTGCTTTCGAAGTTTATTCAGATAATTCTGTTAGTTTAGTCTGGGATCAGAGACTTTAGATTCTCTGATGTTAACTGAGAATGGAAAGGGTTACACTGTGTACTACAGTTAGATGTAATTTCTGTCCTATTTTTCTGTAAAAAGAGTCTGCTCGCTCGCCATGCATTTGCGCTATTCGAGCGCACCACTAGTTGGCGAGCGAGCGAAGCGAGCGAGACACTCTCAGGGGTAACGCAATCGAGATTTCGCTATATTTATTTATTTATCTGTTTATGGGGTAAGTGAAACCTCTGTTTTCGCCCGCACTTCTAATTACGTAAGTTAGGTAAAGCGTTCACAGTTCCAGTATTTTTCAATTAACGAGCTCTGAGAATCCTTAGTGGCGGTGGTAAGTCAATGCGCTCTTTGTCATGGCTATAAGCCGTGCGCAACAGTATTTACTTGAAAATACATTGTCCACTAGACTACTGCGAAGGTAAGTCTGTGTAGGTGCATGTCCAGTTGTGTCAAAGCAGCATTGTGTGTTACAACCATAACTTAGCTAAAGAATATCACAAAGAAAACGTTTAAATAACGTGTATTGTTTTGTTGTTGATTTTTTCCTTCAATTCAAGCAGTTGCAGAGAGTTGTTACTATGGCACTGAAATCCCTTTACCGTGTATGCGAAATAAAAAAAACTGGACCTTATTTTCAGTAGCTTCAGTGTCAGAAGTCAAAATCAAAATAGTATAGTCTTTAGGCTCGCTCGCCATTTGTGCTCAAGCACATCACTAGTTGGCGAGCGAGCGAAGCGAGCGAGACAGTATTAGGGGTGGATAATGCAAAATCGGGTATATGTTATATGTATAATATGTATGTGGGATGGTACGTATGCCCTTTAAACGCTCGCGCGGGGAACTCTTTTCTCCAAAAAACACGGCTTTTTAGGCTTGACCCCAGTTTATTCTGAAGCTACAGCATTAAGCAAGCTTTACTTTATACTTAAGCTCCAAAGTGTGATAAAATTCCTGCGAAAATACTTGCTTTTCAAGAAACAAAAAGTTGATTCGCCCGGTTACTATGGCATTGAAGACCCTTTTCCAGACTCAATTTCAAAACTTCGCCGTTTTATGGGGGGATACGGAGTGCCGGTTGATGGTTGTCAAGAGCCGTTGGTAGTCAGAATGCCGTAGTATTAATGCTAAGGAAGCTACTAGTTCTCGAGGGAAGCTGAGGTAAGTACGTAATTCCATATTTGTTAGCTAAATATTCAAAATTAACTCTGGCCTTTCTTTTTTGTAGCTAAGAGCTTGTCAACAGTGACTGGTAAATTCAAATAGTCAGATTGGCTCAAATTTGGTACAACAAAAGTTACCACTGCTCAAGAAAATGAGGTAAGAAAGTAATTTTGTATTTGTGTGCTAAAATTGATTGTCTTTTGTTTTTGTAGGTGAGAGCTTGTTGTCAAGAATTCAAGGTATTTCAGATGGTCAAAGTAACTTCAATTTGATACTACAGAAGTTATCAATACTCAAGAATGATGTAAGTAGTAATTCCATATTTGTTGGCTAAAATTACAAGCAATAACACAGGTTTATTTTTTATCGTAGCTGAGAGCTTGTTCAAGAGTTACTGGTGATTGATATTATCAAAATGGTTGATGTTTGATACTACAAAAGTTACCATTAATCAGGTAAGAGAGTGATTTTGTATTTGTTTGCTGAAATCAAAGGTCATAACTGCTATTATAATGTTTGCATGAAGTAAGCTAAAAATAGTAACATTTTATGTTACCTAACTATCAGGCTCGCTCGTCATTTGTGCTCAAGCACACCACTAGTTTATTTATTTATCTGTTGATGGGGTAAGTGAGACCTCTGTTTTCGCCCGCGCTTCTAATTACGTAAGTTAGGTAAAGCGTTCACAGTTCCAGTATTTTTCAATTAACGAGCGCGGAGAATCCTGCTGCAGACGCAACTTTGTTTCAACCAAAAAGTTTACAGCTACTCTCTTCTTGAAACAATTGTGAAGTCTTTGCCAAGCTGCGCTTATTTGCCACTGCTTTCGAAGTTTATTCAGGTAATTCTGTTATTGTTAACTCTTCATGCCTAATCATTGCTATTATTTAGCGATTTCCTTCACAAATAATCATTACCTATACTTATATTTTTCTGTCAAAAGAGTCTGCTCGCTCGCCATGCATTTGCGCTATTCGAGCGCACCACTAGTATTATATACATGTATATGGATTGTACGTATGCCCCTTTAAAAGCGCTTGCGGGTACCGTTTTTTCTCATAAAAACACGGCCTTTTGTGCTTGACTCCACTTTCTTCTGATACTACAGCATTAAGAAAGTCTTACTTGAAACATTGGCTCCAAATTGTGGGATAATTCCTGCGTAACGCTTTTTTTTCAAGACCCAATAAGTTACTGCGACTGGTTACTATGCCATTGAAAACCCTTTACCAGACTTAAGTTCAAAACTTCGTCGTTTTTTGGGGCTACTAAAATGCCACTCTTTGGTTGTCGTCAAGTGCCACTGGTAGCCAGAATGGCTAAATGATAATACTAAGGAAGCCACCATTACTTGGAAGAAGCTGATGTAAGTACGTAGTTCCATAGTTGTTAGCTAAAATTAAAACAATAACTCTGGCTATTATGTTTTGTTAGAGCTGCAAGCTTATTCACTGATTACTGGTGACTGAGGTAGTCAGAAAGGCTGAAATTGGGTACAACAGAAGTTACCACTGTCAGAATACCTTATAACAATGCTGAGGAAGCTACTATTACTAGAAGAAAACTGAGGTAAGTACTTAATTCCATATTTGTAAGTTGAAATTACAAAAATAACTGTGGCCTTTTTTTTTTATCGATGAAAGCTTGTTGTCAAGAGAGACAGGTAATTCAGACAGTCAGAATGAGTTGAATTTAATAATAAATAAGGCTCACTCGCCATTTGTGCTCAAACAAATCACTAGTGTTAAATCATTTTATCTGTCTCATTGTGTGAAATCATATCTGCCAGTCAAGTTGTATCAAATATTTAAGGCATATATATATAAATAATGTGTATGTATTTATGTATATATAATTTGTACCGGATATCTTCATAATGTTATTTTTTGGCATGTGACCCTTAAGATAACTCAGGTTATCACGCAGCATTATCTCACCAAAGCTGTACTGCTGTACTTCACAAGCTCATTACCATTTTGATACCACTAGCAGGCCTGTAGCCAGAAGTTCGCATTGGGGGGTTCGGATTTTAAGACGCGAAAAGCCACACCTACTTTTGTTCCCTCGTTAATTCTTCTACAATACTAAAAAAAAAAAGGTATGTGCACTAGGTATTCTACTTCAAAACTATAATTCATTAAACACTGTTGATATTCGAGAGAAAAGCGGTATTATTCTCGTGTAACCAGGCTTCTATGAGCTGTATATAAACAGTGCAACATTAATACGCCTTATTCGTACTACAAGTTATTTAATAGTACGGCGTGTAAACTGTCCGTTCGAAATGTATTGGAAAAATCGCTATAACTAAGTGAAATAGCACGGGACAAAGTGAAATACCACGGTAGCTTAAGAGTAAGAGCGCAAACATGCAGCTCTAGCCTTGGAAATGTACAGTTGTAGTTTCTAGTTGGAGACAACGTCATTCTTTAGCGCAGAAGCTATACCCCTATTAGACAGAGTTTTTTCCAACAGATTAGGAGGAGCAATCGATTAAAGCAAAATTCAAGAGAGAGTTTATCCTGAAGTACAGAGATAGTGACTGCACTATACATAGTAGCCACACTGTAAATGATCTTTAGCTTACTGTAGTCTCGTGCAGCTTTTATAAAGCTGGCCTACTATTAGCGTGTGATAGCACGGGTAACCGTGCTATTCGTGATTAATAGCACGAACAACGCGATTAAAATAACACGAGGCAAATCGGAGTCCTATTTCAATAGCTTTGCGAGCGCTACTGATCCTTAATAGAACAGGTTACCCGTGCTATCACTCGCTAATAGTATGCCAGTTTTTTTTAATCATTTGCAGTGTAGCTACACTAGATAGTGCACTTGCTATCTGTATATTTGAGGTTTAACTTTCTCAGACACATCCGAAGGCTCCCTTTCTAATCTGTTGAAAAAAGTCCGTTGATTGTGCTATTAATATCGAATCGCACGCTTATCGGTGCTATTACTCTTACTAAGTGCATTACGTTACACTTTATAAAGAATATATGTAATGTAGCAAGCTTTACTCATGCCGATCTGAGAGCGAAATTATGTCTCCAACATTCAAATAAAATCAGCCACTGAAATTGTTGTGATTGTTTCATCCATTATTTTTTAATCATCAGTATGGTATAATCACTATGAAGTCAGTGAAGATTACTATATTAACTATAATATTATAATGTAGCTGACTATGCCAAACTAATTAGGATACACTCATGGCTTATAGTAGTTAACATAAACAATTCTACATTATTGTATGTGTGCATTGGTATCATGATGTCAAGGTGATAGGGATAATAAGTTTTTATTTCTTATGTAATGTATTAAATGCGAATGTTTGGATTACTGCAGCAGATAATGGCAACACATATTGAAAATATCACATGAGGACTGAAACTATCTACGAGGCTTACACGTGCCTCTGGGAACTTTAACATGAAGTTGTGTGATAATTGACACCCAGATTGAGTATCAGCTCTATATTGTGGCTAAATATAAATTGGAAGTATTATAATAAATTAATATTTAATAAATAATTAAACAAAGGATATAATCAATGTTATAAGTTTACCCAAGAAAATGTTTGTGGCCGGTGTTCTGCTGAACATGTTCATAAGGTCACCCTCGATCACAGCATTAATTTCATACATACAGTATATTGATAGGCAATGTGCACTGGAAGAAAAGTGGAATTTCCTGCTATAGGAAAGGTTAAGTATAGCTATCTCACAGATCACATGTCCTTCACATTTCCAACTTCAGGACAGATGAGCTGGTGGTAACCATTTCAGGTACTGTATAGGGCGTACTTTCCTTCACTATTTCCTGAACATATCCTTGACATAAACTGCACTATTTCCTTTACATGCCATATGGTTTGTACTGCATATATCATATCACATTTCCTGAATAAAAACTGAACTATTCCTGTACATTCTAGGTAGCTGTCTGTGCGAGAATGTGCAGCTTTCCTTTAGATTTCCTGTACTCAAAAACTGCACTTTTTATGCACCTTTCCTACACAAAGCAACTATTCTTCACACACCTTTCCTGCAGCAATCCTGAAGTTAAACTGCACTTTTTGTGCAACTCAAAATTTATCCATTGTTACCAGAATATGAATAAATAATTATGACCATGTACAAATAAATGAAAAAAATGATGCATCAGTCAACAGTTCCTGAACTTTGGCTCCATCTCTGCAATATCTCAAGTTCATATCTCTGCAACCTCTTTAGTTCATTCCTGCATTAACAAAGAAACAAGGTAATGAACTCAACGGTAATACTTCAAACACTAGTATTGGTGATCAATGACTTCTACAAATTACAATCCTACATCCACAGATCCAATAACACTTAAAGAATCACCTAGATATCACTAATTAACATTTTCATACTTACTCAATAAAATTGAACAACACCGCGCTCTCTACTTGCTGTCGCAGCCTGTAAATCAGTCTAGTAAGATCACACAAGGCAGAAATTAGCTTAATCTTCACTGTGCCCACCACCGCGTGTACGGCACGCATATTGTGTTGATACCCTTTACCACCACCTCTTCTATAACACTTCTGATTACTGAGGTAAAAGGTCGATAGTGCTAGGTTTCAAACTCGAAATTGGTAAAGGGTTTAATTTTAAAACACCAGATCAGAAATGGTAAAGGGTTGCTAATACCACAGAAGTTCTCTACGGCAAGAGTGATAATACGCCTGTGTATCTCCTCTTCTGGTTCTGCTCTTACTGGCGTTCATGGATTTTTATCACGGTGAGTGAAAACACAACTGGTACGCTTATAGTGTACTCTGTTGCTGTCCGCACTAGACTAAAGCGGTGTAAAACTGAACAACCGTATTGGTCAATTCAAAGACTGGTATTTCTTCAGTAGTGCCTCAAGTAGCATAGGGCAAGTATGTTAGTACCCTTCTCTCATTTTTGTTTTGCAGTTTCTAATAAGCCCATTAGCCACTGAATCAAATTTCTGTGGTCTTCATTGTTGCACCATAACTGTATTGTACTTGCTAGTGAGGAATTTTTTAATGAAAACTATAAGCCATTTTTCTTTTGAAATTAATATATACAATAATATATTCAACAGTTGATGTCTCTTTAACTAAGCTTTACTGTATGAGAAATAGTGTTGACTAGTCTCGCGTAGCCAGACCCTTTACCAACCGTAACCGCTACGCGGGGAAGGAAAGGGTCTGGGAACATACAATACAACGACTTGTTCAGCAGCACCCCAAAAAGGATGCTTAATTATCACATTCCAGCAAGCTTGCGGTATACTATGTGACGTCAACATCACATCTGGGAGGGTGAGAACGTTGCGTGACTTCGTCAAACTGGTGAAGTTGTTTTCGTAGACTATTTATAAGCACTCCTGGCAAGCAATAAACGTACCAGCATGAATAGGAGAGCTGCTACCCGGCCTTGGCAGTGACGTCATTGGCTACCGCAAGCATTGGAATGTGATAATTGGAGCACCCTTTTTGGGGTGCTGCTGAACAAGTCGTTGTATTATATGTTCGCAGACCCTTTCCTTCCCCGCGTAGCGGTTAGGGTTGGTAAAGGGGCTGGCTACGCGAGACTAAGTGTTGACAGTGAGTGATTGGTGCCCTGTTGTCATTCTGGTTGGTCTATCAATTTACCTAAATTGTGCCCCTCTGTCTCGACATGTCGAGGGGGAGGGGGGGGCGGGGGGGGGG